>Ga0116180_1000521_pt1 | contig 36141 bp, 26 predicted proteins | sample AD_UKC073_MetaG_FD_89804 | JGI IMG/M metagenome (GOLD analysis project Ga0116180, IMG submission 89804) | Active sludge microbial communities of municipal wastewater-treating anaerobic digesters from USA - AD_UKC073_MetaG | ecosystem: Engineered > Bioreactor > Anaerobic > Digestate | place: USA... | reverse complement strand
TTCGCCTGGCGGCTTCGCACGCGGGAACCACCCGATCCCTTCCCGAACTCGACCGTGAAACCGCGTCGCACCGATGATCGTGTGAGAGTACTCATGCTAAAGTAGGTCACCGCCAGGCTCCTAATCGCTTAGCCCCTAATCATGGATTAGGGGCTATTTCATTTCTCGTTGCTGAATTCCGGCAACAGCTGCTCATACTCGGCGATCACCTGCGCCCCCAGCAGAATGATGATGCCGATCACATCCAGTGTCATCAACACGATCACCACTCCAGCCAGTGATCCATAAACCACATTGACCGCCGACAGGTTGGCGAAATACCAGACCATCCCGTAGCGAACGGCTTCCCATAGCAGCCCCGCCGCAATTCCGCCAATGAGGGCATGCCGCCAAGGTAGCTGGCCGGTTGGCATCAGCCGATAGATCAGGGTCAATACCCCGATTTGGCTCAGCAGACCAATCAGATAGAGCAGAGCCACCAACAGACCATTCGATGAAAAGCGCCAGTCGAATAACTGGATATCGCCAGCGATCAGGGTTTGCATCACCCCGATGACCAAAGCTACGGCCAGCAGCCCGAATCCCAGCAACAACACGTACAAATACGGCAGCAGTAGCGAGGTCAGGAGATTGCGGCTATGGACGGCATGGCGATAGGCGAAGATGACCGCCATGGCGTTTTCCAGGGTATTGAACGCGGCGGAACTGAAGAACAGCAAGGTACCCGCCATGGTCCAGCCCACCACGCTGCGATGCCCGAGGAACTGCGCCACCTGTCCGAGGATCAGCTCCGATTCGCCTGGCAACAGCTGTTCCAGGTAGCGATGAAACAGGGCCAGAAGCTGGGATTCGTCGATGACATGCGACAGGACGACCAGTAGCAAGATGACGAGGGGGACCAACGATAGTAGAGAGTAGTAAGCGATCGCAGCGGCGAGCAGGATCCCTTGATTGCGCCGGAAACGATGCAGAACGCGTCCGATGAAAGCGAGCGGCTGGTGGAGAACGAAATGGACAGGCTGTGGCATCGATGAGTGCTCTTGCAAGTGGGAAAACACAGCAATGGGCAGGCTTTGATGCGGCTGTGGCCGCAATTTCTTATGGTGCGATGGTATTGGCGCAGCGAAACAGCCAGGATCGGCTCCGCTTAAGGCGGCGTATCCTGTTGGAGCGCTGGCCAAGCGGCTGCCAGGTAGTGGAACATGGACCAGAGCGTCAGCACCGCCGCGATCAGCAGCAACCCCAGGCCAACTTCCAGGGTTGGGAAGAAACCCAGCGGCTCCCGGTACAGCAACAATAGCAAGGCGACCATTTGGGCGGTGGTCTTGGTCTTTCCCACCATGGATACCGCCACCCGGCTGCGGTCGCCGATCTGCGCCATCCATTCTCGCAAGGCCGAAATGGCGATTTCGCGACCGATGATGATGACCGCCGCTACAGCCATCAGCGGCGTGGCGATGGTCTGCACCAACAAGACCAGAGCGGTCGCGACCATCAATTTGTCGGCGACTGGATCCAAAAAGGCGCCAAAGGCCGATATCTGGCCAAGTCGCCGCGCCAGATAGCCATCCAGCCAGTCGGTCAGCGCTGCCAAGCCGAAAAGTGCGGTGCACAGTACGTTGGCGCTGCGGAACGGCAGGAAGAATGCGCCCACGAAAACCGGGATCAGTGCGATGCGTAGCAGAGTCAGTAGGGTGGGCAGGTTTAGTTGCATGGTCGATGCACGATCAGCCTTCACCGTGGAAGGTGTCATAAATTCTTTGGGCCAATTCGACGCTGATTCCATCCACCCGAACGATATCCTCGACCCCAGCTCGACCCAATTGCTTCAGGCCGCCAAACTGCTTGAGCAGCGCCTGTCGGCGTTTGGGGCCGATACCGGAGATGCGGTCGAGCACGGAGCTGGTGCGGGACTTGGCTCTCCGCTGGCGATGGCCCGTAATGGCGAAGCGATGCGCTTCGTCGCGAATTTGCTGCACCAAGTGCAGGGCGGCTGAACCTGCAGGCAGTATAAAGGGGCGGTTTCCCTCGAACAAGTAAAGGGTCTCCAATCCCGGTTTGCGATCAGGTCCTTTGGCGACGCCGATCGTCATGACGCCGACAATATCCAGCTTTTCCAGCACATCACGCGCCTGCGCCAATTGTCCTTTGCCGCCATCGATGAACAACACATCGGGCAGAGCGTTCTTCTCCTCCTGCAGGCGGGAATAGCGCCGGCTGAGCGCCTGGTGTAGGGCGGCATAGTCGTCGCCGGGCGTAATACCTTCGATATGGTAGCGTCGATAATCCGATTTACGCGGTCCTTCGGCGCCGAACACCACGCAGGAGGCAACCGTCGCCTCTCCCTGGGTATGGCTGATGTCAAAGCATTCCAGGCGTGACAGGGCATGATCGAACCCCAAGGCTTCCCGCAAGGCTTCCAAGCGATGCTGCATGCCGGCCTGGCTGGAGAGCCGCGCCGCCAGGGCCTGTTCGGCATTGTGTTGGGCCATGGTCAGCCAACGCGCCCGTTCGCCGCGCACACGGCTGGTGATGGCGATTCGTTGACCGAGCCGCTCCTGGAATGCCTGGCTCAGCAGGGCAAGGTCCGCCAATTCGTGGCTAACCAGCAACTCGCGCGGAGGCTCGTTCTGGTCGAGATAATGCTGGGCCAGAAAAGCGCTCAGCACGGCTCCAGCGTCGGCGTGCTCGGGTAAGCGGGGAAAGAAAGGTTTGTTGCCCAGCAGGCGGCCATCGCGAAAGACAAACACTTGCACGCAGGCGACTTCGCCTTGCACGGCACAGGCGATCACATCGAGATCGCCGCTGGCGCTTTCCACATGCTGGGCTTGCTGGATTTGCCGCAGCTCGACGATCTGGTCGCGGCAGAATGCTGCTGCTTCGAAGTTCAACGCGGCGGCGGCAGCTTCCATCCGTTGCGCGAGTTCATCGATCAATTGTCCGCTCTTGCCTTCCAGGAACAAGGTCGCTTCGCGCAACTGATGTTGGTAAGTCGGTGGATCCACCAAGCCGACGCAGGGAGCAGTGCAACGCTTGATCTGATATTGCAGACAAGGCCGGCTGCGGTTGTTGAAGAAGCTGTTCTCGCACCCGCGTAAGCGAAATATTTTTTGCAATAAATTCAAGGTGTCGTGGGCAGCGCTGGCGTTGGGATATGGTCCGAAGTAGCGCCCAGGCGCTCGTTTGGCGCCACGATGGAGGGTCAGGCGAGGAAATGGATCGGCGGAAAGATGAATATAGGGATAGCTCTTGTCATCGCGGAGCAAGATGTTGTAGCGAGGCTGGAATTCCTTGATCAGGTTGTTTTCCAGGATCAGAGCCTCGGTTTCGGTATGGGTAACCGTGACTTCGATGGCCTGAATATTGGATACCAGACTGCGCGTCTTGGCGGAGGCATGATTTTCCCGGAAGTAGCTAGCGACGCGCTGCCGAAGATTATGGGCCTTGCCCACATAGAGCACACGACCCTGTCCATCCAACATCCGGTAGACGCCTGGCAGTGTAGTGAGGGTCTTGAGAAAGGTTTTGGCGTCGAAAGCGGCCATGTCGATTGTGGGATGCCGTTCAATTTTTCTGCATATCGGCGCGATTACCCAAAAAAATCGCCGGCGTCAAGCCGGCGATCGTTGTTTCGTTTCGAAACGGGCAAATTTAGATGCTATCGCGCCGGATGTCGTATTTCTCCATCAAGCGGTACAGTGTCATGCGCGAAACGCTGAGCTCCTGGGCAGCCCTGGCGATGTTGAAACGGGTGCGCAACAAGGTGGCATGAATCGTTTCGCGATCGGCCGCCATGCGAGCTTCGTCCAGGGTAATGAAGCCGCGATTCAGCGAACGCCGCTCCAGCTCCAAATCATTAGGAGTAATGTAAGGCCCTTCGCTCAACAAAACGGCTCGGCGGATGCGATTCATGAGTTCCCGCACGTTTCCAGGCCAATCATAGCGGCTGATGACTTCCAGCGCCTCGCGACCGAGTCCTTTGGCCGATGTCCTCGTCTCTGCAGCGAATTTGACGAAGAAATGGCGGGCCAGCAACTCGACATCGGCTTTGCGTTCGCGCAAGGCCGGCGCCCGCAAGTGCAGCACATTCAGCCGATAGTAGAGATCCTCACGGAACTGGCCATCCCGCACCGACTGTTCAAGGTTGGTGTTGGTGGAGGCAATCAGCCGTACGTTGGCGGAGATCGATTTAGCGCCGCCCAACCGTCGAATCTTCTTTTCCTCCAGGAAGCGCAACAGGTTGGCCTGCAATTCGGGAGCGAGATCGCCGATCTCATCCAGGAACACCGTGCCGCCGTTGGCGGATTCGATATAGCCGATATGGCGCTCGGTTGCTCCGGCGAATGCCCCTTTCGCGTGTCCGAACAGCTCCGATTGGATCAGATTGGCGGACAGGGCTGCACAATTCATCACCACGAAGGGCGCAGCCGCCCGGGAAGAGTATTCGTGGATGGCGCGGGCCGCCTGCTCCTTGCCGGTGCCGCTTTCGCCGGTGATCAAGACCGGCACATCGACCTCCGCCGCTTTTTGAACGCCGCGGAACAGGGCCTGCATGACGGGGCTGTTGCCAACCAGCCCATATTGCGATTCAAGTTCTCGTTGCTGGCGAAGAGTCGTTTCGGTCAATGTTGCCATTCCATACGCATGCCCAAGCGTTACGACTAACCGCTGAGGCTCGATCGGTAAAGTATGATAGTCATAACAGCGTTCGGCGATCAGGGCGGATAAGGATTTACGATCGATGCACTGATGGGATAACGCCATGATCCATTGCATCTTGCGACGCGCCAGAATCAGATCTGCCACCCACTGGAAGGACCGCTCGGATTCGCAGCTGAATATGATGGCCAGCCCCACTTCGAAGGCGTGTTCAGTGAGCAAGGTCCGGGCTATCCCGGCTTCCTGCGCCCAGTAAATCTCCCAGTCGGCCGCCGTTATCTTTTGGAGCAGTGTCTCATCGACGGCTGCCGTGCTCAAAATAAGAAGTTTTCGCATTGCGATCTTACTGCCTCCTTGTACCTAATAGACCCGGATTTGCCGTTACAGCATTTCCAGATGGATTCGATTGTAGTGTTTTTAGGCGTTATAGCCACCAGAATATAGACGCTCCTCGTTGGTACAGTATACAGATACTGACGTACCATAAAAAAGCAGCTATAACTCGATATCATCAAATTATCGCCATGAGCCGCCTACATCCGTTGTATAGGCTCGTTGGAACCGGACGATATCGTCGCCAGTATCACGCTCGTTGATGACTTGCTTCCCTGTTTTGATACGATTAGGGAGATCAAGTATCACCACCGTTGACAACATAGTATCCATAAGGATGACATAGTTGTCTACTGTCAGCCGCTCTTATAATATGATATTAATCTTAATGGTATACCATATTGCTATCTTTTCTTTTTTATAGTTCGAAAAGCGTGCTGCTGATGGTCCTATCGTCACCCTGACCAGAGAGTCGAATGTTTTACTATCCTATCCGTACCTTGTTGTTTCAACTCGACCCCGAAACTGCGCACTGCTGGACGTTGCAGCTGTTACGCTCGATGGCGGCGTTGCCTCTAAGTGGGTTGCTGACCAGCGACGTGCCCAGCGCCCCACGGCAGGTGATGGGGATCGATTTTCCCAATCCCGTTGGGTTAGCGGCGGGGTTGGACAAGAACGGTGAATGTATCGGGGCATGGGCAGCTTTGGGATTCGGCTTCGTCGAAATCGGTACGGTGACGCCACGCCCCCAGCCGGGCAATCCCAAGCCGCGCATGTTCCGCTTGCCGAAAGCCCAGGCTCTGATCAATCGCATGGGTTTCAACAACAAAGGAGTGGATTATCTGGTGGAGCAGGTGCGCCAGGCCCAGTTCAAGGGCGTGTTGGGCATCAACATCGGCAAGAATGCCGATACTCCGGTTGCACAAGCCGTCGACGATTATCTGATCGGCTTGCGCAAGGTTTATCCGTGGGCGCGCTATGTCACGGTGAATATCTCCTCGCCCAATACCCCCGGCCTGCGCGATCTACAATATGGCGCAGCGCTGGATCAGCTGTTGGCCGCCTTGAAGGCGGAGCAGCAGCGCTTGGCCGATAGTTACGGCCGCTACGTCCCGCTGGCGGTCAAGATCGCCCCGGATATCGCCGACGCCGATGTGCCGACCGTGGGACGGGCGTTGGTCCGGCATGGCATTGATGCGGTGATCGCGACCAACACCACGTTCTCGCGCGCCGGGGTGGAAGGCTTGCCGCATGCCGACGAAGCCGGTGGGTTGAGCGGCGCGCCGCTGCGGGATCGTTCCACCGCCGTGGTGCGGCAATTGGCTGAAGTGGTGGAGGGGGCGCTGCCTATCATCGCCTCGGGCGGTATCCTGAGCGGAGCGGACGCCGCCGCCAAGATCGCGGCTGGCGCCAGCCTGGTGCAGATTTACACGGGCTTCATCTATCGCGGTCCGACATTGATCCGCGAAGCGGTCAAATCCTTGCGCTAGTCGGGCAAAGGCAAGCTGCGAGTCAGGGCGACCCTTGTTCCCGGAGTCGATCTCATTCATTCACCCGTGGAGGATTGATCCATGTTCAGATGGTTGCCGTTGTTGTGGTTGTCGCTGGCGCCTGTTTTCGTTCAAGGAGCGGTCGAGCCCAGAGCCATCGAAACCAGGACGCTCGAATATCGGCAGGGCGATACCCGGCTGGTCGGCTATCTGGCCTATCCCAAGGATCTCAAGGCGGCGCGGCCAGGGGTTCTGGTCGTGCATGAATGGATGGGATTGAACGACTACGCCAAACGCCGCGCCGAGCAATTGGCCGAGCTGGGTTATGTCGCCTTGGCCGCCGATATCTACGGCGACGGCAAGATCGCTGCCGATACTCAGGAAGCGGGTGCGCTGGCGGGTCAGTATAAGAAGGATCGGGCGCTGCTGCGGGCGCGCGTCGCCGCTGGACTGGCGGCGCTCAAGGCCCAGCCGCACGTGGCCTCGAATCAGTTGGCCGCGATCGGTTATTGCTTCGGTGGCACGACGGTGTTGGAGCTGGCGCGCAGCGGAGCTGATGTGGCCGGTGTGGTCAGTTTCCATGGGGGTCTCGATTCGCCCGCGCCCCAAGATGCCCGCAACATCCGCGGCAAGGTGCTGGCCCTGCACGGGGCCGACGATCCCTATGTGCCGGCCGATCAGGTGGCGGCGTTCGAACAGGAAATGCGCGCGGGCAGCGTCGATTGGCAGTTGATCGCCTATGGCGGCGCTGTGCATGGCTTCACCAATCCAGCCAACGGTAGCGACAACCAAAAAGGGGTCGCTTACAATGCCAAGGCCGATCAGCGGTCCTGGCTGGCGATGCAGCAATTCTTCGCCGAATTGTTTGGCCCTGGCCAAAACGCCCCCTGAGTCGGTCATTGGAGCCGGTTTCGTCGCCCAGCCCCGCGCAGTGCGAAACCGGCGTTGGCTCTTCTTCCCCGTTCGCGCCATGCTCAATCGCCTGATCGCCGTCGCGCCGATGCTGGATTGGACCGATCGGCACTGTCGGTTCTTTCTCCGGCTACTGACCCGGCATACCCTGCTATATACCGAAATGGTCACCACCGGCGCAGTGTTGCGCGGAGACCGGCAGCGGTTCCTGTCCCATGCGCCGGCCGAGCATCCCCTGGCCCTGCAACAGGGCGGCAGCGATCCGGCCGAGCTGGCCCGGTGCGCCCGCATTGCAGCCGACTTCGGCTATGACGAAGTGAATCTGAACATCGGCTGTCCCAGCGATCGGGTCCAGTCGGGACGGTTCGGCGCTTGTCTGATGGCCGAGCCCGCCCTGGTGGCGGAGTGTGTGGCCGCTATGCGGGCTGCAGTCGCCATTCCAGTCACGGTGAAGACCCGCATCGGCATCGACCAGCGGGATTCCGAGGCCGAGCTGGCCGATTTCGTCGCCCAGGTCGCCGCCGCTGGCTGCGAGATCTTCATCATCCATGCCCGCAAGGCTTGGTTGAACGGTTTGAGTCCGAAGGAGAACCGGGAGATTCCACCCTTGCGTTACGACGTGGTGTGGCGGATCAAGCAAAGTTTTCCCGCCTTGACCATCGTGCTGAACGGTGGACTGACGACTCTGGAACAAATAGCGGAGCAGCTGCAAACGGTGGATGGGGTCATGGTCGGCCGGGCAGCCTATGAAAATCCCTATCTGCTGGCCGAAGTGGATCGGCAGTTTTTCGCCTCGACCGAGCCGCCGCCCAGCCGCCGTCAGGTCATCCAGGCGTTTCTGCCTTACATCGAAGCACAATTGCGCCAGGGCGTACCGCTGCACAGCATGACCCGACACCTGTTCGGTCTGTTTCAGTCGGTGCCCGGGGCGCGAGCCTGGCGGCGGGTTTTGAGCGAACAAGGGCCCCGGCGTGGGGCGGGGCTGGAGGTCGTGGAAACGGCCTTGCGGCAGATCGCGGCATAAATCAAGATCCTGCCGATTGTTGTCACGCGCAATTCGCCCAGCCCTTGGCTTATGATGCGAACTATCCAAATAAAAACTGACTTTATGAGGATTGCCCCGCCATGTACGAATTTCTGCAGTATCAAGTCCGTGATGCCATGACCGTCGATCCGATCGCCGTCAGCCCCAAGACCAAGCTGAGCGAAATCGAGGAATTGTTCGAAACTCATGATTTCAATGGCGTACCGGTCGTGGATGATCAGTTGCGGCTGCTCGGTGTGCTGACCAAGTTCGATTTGCTGCGGGCATTCAGCCTCGATTCGCACGCCATGGTGCCCCATTACGACGAGATCATGGAGCAGACCGCCGATACGGTGATGACGCGCAATCCAGTCAGCGTCGGGCCGCAAATGCCGCTGAGCCGGTTGTTGCAGAAACTGGTGGATATGCGCACCAAGAGCTTGCCGGTGGTCGAAAATAATCGCCTGGTCGGGGTGATCGCCCGTGAGGATGTGCTCAAGGCGCTGCGGCGGGCGGCGATCAGGCATGAAATTCCGGTCCATCAGGACGCGTAGTCATGACGACCCTGCTCTTTAATCATCCCGTCTGTCAGGAGCACGATACCGGTTTCGGTCACCCGGAGTGTTCAGCCCGCATCACGGCCGTGCTCAATGTCCTGCACACCTCACCTTTCGCCGCCCTGGAGTGGCGCGAGGCTCCGGAAGCCGAAATCGAACAACTGGCGCGCATTCATCCCCCGGAATACATCGAAAAAATCTTCGCCAGCATTCCCAAGCAGGGGCATTACGCCATCGACGGCGATACCGTCGTCTCGCCGCGTTCGGGTGCGGCCGCACTGCGTGCGGCGGGCGCGGCCTGCGCGGCGGTGGATGCGGTGCTGAGGGGCGAGGCCGATAACGCCTTTTGCGCGACTCGGCCGCCGGGGCATCACGCCGAGCCCAAGCAGGCCATGGGTTTTTGCCTGTTCGCCAATGCTGCTATCGCCGCTGCCCATGCCCGCGCCGTCCATCATCTGGATCGGGTGGCGATCGTCGATTTCGACGTTCATCATGGCAATGGTACCCAGGCCGCGCTTCAACATGACCCCGGCTATCTCTATATCTCCACCCATCAAGCCTATATTTATCCCGGCACCGGTCGCCGCGAGGAGCGCGGGGTCGACAATATCGTCAATATTCCTTTGCTGGCCAACAGCAATTCGGCCGACCTGCGCCATGCCTGGCAGTATGACATCGAGCCGGCCCTGAACGAGTTCCGGCCGCAGCTGATCCTGATCTCGGCCGGCTTCGACGCCCATCACATGGACCCGCTGGCGGAGCTCAATTTCAGCGAGGACGACTACAAGTGGTTGACCGAGCAGATTCTGGCGATTGCAGCCGAGTACTGTAGCGGACGGGTGGTCTCGGTCCTGGAGGGGGGTTACAGCATTCCGGCGCTGGCGGCCAGCGTGGCCGTCCATGTCAGGGCGTTGCTGGAAGCGCCCAAGACGGCGCAGCGCTTGCTGATCAAAGGCATTCTGGCGCGCCAGAAAGCCAAGCGGGACGGCGCGCGACTGTAGGCGTTGGCTTGCCCCGATTCCCCTTCGGTCTGGGGGATCGGGAGAGCGGTCGCATCGATTGGCGCGATCGGGTCAGGGGAGCAGTACGGTAGAGCCGGTGGTCTGCCGCGCTTCCAGGGCGCGATGGGCTTGGGCAGCTTCCGCCAGCGGATAGGTCTGCCGGATCTCGACCCTGACATCGCCATGCCCCACCACATCGAACAGTTCGGCAGCGCTGGCGAGTAGATCGGCGCGTTTGGCAGTGTAGGTCATCAGTGTCGGACGGGTCAGGAACAGGGAGCCTTTTGCCGCCAGGATGCCCGGTTCGAACGACGGTGCCGGTCCCGAGGCGTTGCCGAAGCTGACCATCATCCCCAAGGGCCGCAGGCAATCCAGCGAACCCATGAACGTCTCCCGGCCCACCGAATCGTAAACCACCGCCACGCCTTGCCCATCGGTGACTTCCCGAACCCGTTCGACGAAATTCTCGCGGCTGTAGACGATGACGTGATGGCAGCCGTGGGCGCGGGCCAATTCGGCTTTTTGGTCGCTGCCGACCGTGCCGATGACGGTGGCGCCCAGATGACGCGCCCACTGGCTGATGAGCAGCCCGACCCCGCCGGCGGCGGCGTGCAGCAGGATGGTATCGCCGGCTTGCACGCGATAGGTGCGCCGTAGCAGAAATTGTGCGGTCATCCCTTGCAACATCATCGCAGCGGCGGTGCGGTCGTCGATGGCGGTGGGCAAGGCCACCACCCGGTCGGCAGGAATCAGCCGAACTTCGGCATAGGCTCCGACCGGTGGGCTGGCGTAAGCGACCCGATCTCCCACCTTGAATTCGCTGACCCCGTCGCCGACCGCTTCCACCTGGCCTGCGCCTTCCATGCCAAGCGTCCACGGCAGCGCTGGCAGCGAATAGAGGCCGGTGCGGTGATAGATATCGATGTAGTTGAGTCCGACCGCGCCATGGCGCACCCGCAGTTGACCGGGTCCGGGCTCGCCGATCTCGACCTCTTCCCAGCGCATCACCTCGGGACCGCCGTATTCATGAATGCGGATCGCTTTTGCCATGGGATTCTCCTCGCTGAAGGTCAATGCTGTGCTAAGTCTAGCTGAACGGGCGGATGGGCGATGCGGCTGCGATGGGCCGGGCCGTTTGAGTGGGAATGCGGGTCCGCACCTATTGACAGCGGCGCGGCTGGAACAGGGATGGTGCTGTACCCTGCGCCGGTCCACGGTAAACTAACCACTGGATTTCGACGGGACGGTGGATTATGCGAGGCTTTGGACCGCGGGCGCTGACCCCGTACGATGGCTGGAGTTGGCTTGTGCTGGCGTGGCAACTGATGTGGCGGCGCCCATGGCTGTTCGTGGCGGTGGCCTTGTTCGCGCCGGGAGGAAGCGCCTTGCTGCTGGCCTTGCCGATCTGGGAGTGGTGGTTGCCGCCGCTGGGCGGGTGGGTCACGCTGGTCGCGACGATCCTGTGCTATGGGTTGCCCTTGAGCCTGACCGTGACGTTGGCCTGCGGGGTGGCGCGCGCCACCAACCGCAAGCGGGCGCCGGCCTCGAAGTTGTTGTTCAATCGCACGGCCATCAAGGCGCTTTTCAGAACCAGCCTGTTCCTGTTCCTGTTATTGCTGCAAGGCTATCTGGTGGCCTACTGGGTGCAGGATCAGTTGTTACCCGTCGATATCTCCGCGATTGAAGGTAGTGCGTTGCCGCCGCCGCAGGTGGCTTTTGGCGTTGCCAATACCTTGCTGGGCACGCAACTCAGTGTGTTGGGCAGCCTGGTCATGATTCTGCAGATCCTGCTGGCGGTGTTCGTGGTTCCGCTGCAGCTGTTTCGCGAACTGCCGCTGTCGGTGTGCTGGCGGCGCAGCGCCCTGGCGATGCAGCTCAATCCCTGGCTGTTTCTGGCGCTCGGCCTGCTCGGTCTGGCGCTGATCGCCTTGCCGTTCTTCGGCCCGTTTTCCATTCTGGCCCAAGTGCTGGCGTTGCCCTTGCCAGTTTATTGGGGGGCGTTGTTGTACGTGGCTTGGAGTGACGTGTTCCAGAGTGGTGCGGAAGAGGAACTCGAAGAGCTGCGGGACTCGTGGCGGGTTCCCATGGGCGGTGGGTCGGTGTCGCGCCGCGACAGCGCCGCGCGCGACTCCGCTTCCTCGGCGGGTTCGCCGCCGTGGCGATAAGGTTGGCCCGGCTCCAGATCAAAAATCAGAAAGCGGCCTGTGGCCAAATCGGCGTCGGGTGGCGGTCGGTCAGGACGCGGGCGCGGGGATTCCAGTCGCGCTGGGTGGTGAACAGCGGTAGCAGTAGCTCGCGACCGAAGCCGAAGGGACGCAGCTTGTCCTGCAGCGGTTCGGCGTTGCGCCCGATCACGTCGAGTGTCGGGAGACCGTCCAGTTTGATCAGGATGATGCGGTTGCGGTATTCGATCCGCAGATTGTAGAACTCGCCGAACACCGCTTCGTAGGTCGTCGATTCGTGATGGTAAAGGTGGCTGCAGGAGAAGGTGTTGGCCGCCAGGACGCCGTCGGCTGTCAGCAGCGCTTTTGTTTCGATCAGGAATTCCTGGGTGCGCAGATGCTCCGGGATGTATTCGTGATCGAAGGCGTCCAACATGATCAGATCGTAACGTTGCCGGGACTGGCCGGCCTGCTGGATGAACTCCCGGCCATCCTCCTCGATGATCCGCACGCGCTGGCCCGGATCGAAGCCGAAGAAACGCTGGGCGACCCGTACCACGGCCGGATCGATTTCGACGACATCGATGGCGGCGTCCGGCAGGATCTGCGCCAGCGCCGTCGGCAACATGCCGCCGCCCAGTCCGACGATGAGGATCCGGCGAGGAGCGGGGTTCAGATACAGCGCGCCCATCATTAGTTTGGTGTAGCTGAACACGAACTGGTTCGGATCATCCAGGGACTGGCTGCTTTGCCGGGCGGATTGATTGTGACGGTTGAAACTCATGCAGCGCTGCTCGTCGTCTTCGAAAATGACGATATCGCGATACTGTGATTTTTCGGTGTGAATGACGTTCATGGCGGCGGATGAGTCAGCACCGGCGAGAAAAAGCGCTCGGATAGGGGTTGCAGCCCTGGCTTGGTGAGGGCGCGGGCTGTGGCTATGGGCTGTCGAACGTTCGGTCAGCTAAAAGGAGATTAGCATAACCGCCGCCTGTCCTTCAGCGCGGCGGATGAATGCGAGTAAACGCGGGTGAAAGAAACCCGGTCTGGCGACTGGGCTTCGGTTGAGGGTTGCTTATTGCGCCGGCAGGTCGATGCGCACCGTATCACGCAACACGCCATCCAGCCCGCCGAACACGGTTAGCCGTTCGACCTTGTCCACCACCTTTTCCAGCGCCTCCAGCTCCTTGAGCCGCAGCAGCAAGGGATTCTCTTCCATGAGCTTGGCCGTGTTGAGCAGCGAGCGGGTGGCGGCGGTTTCCTCGCGTCGACGGATGACGTTGGCTTGCGCCACCTTCTCCGCCTGCACCACCTGGTTGAGAATATCCTTCATCTCACCGGGCAGGATCACATCCTTCAGGCCGACCGTTTCCAGCTCCAGGCCGTGGGGACGAATCTTCTCGACCGCGTAATCCCATACTGAGCGATCCAGTTCATCCTTGTCACCCAGCAGCACGTCCAGGGTGCGAGCGCCGATGGTCTGGCGCAGACCGAACTGCAAGGTCCGGTACAGATATTCCCCGCCGTTGCCCAGTTCGGCGCGGACTTTCACCGGATCGGCGATGCGGTAAACCGCCGACAGGTTCACCCGCAGGCTGACTTTGTCCTTGGTCAGAATGTCCTGGCCGGACACCTCCAGAGTCTGCAAGCGCAGATCTACCGCCTCGACTTTCACTGCGCGGTTGAAGCGCCAGAAAGCGTGCAGGCCGGGCGGCAAGGTGCGCACCAGCTCGCCGTCCACCAGCAGCAGACCGAGGTGGTTATCCTCGATTTCGGCGGTCTGAATGAAACCGGTCAGGTTCTTGGCCAGACTCGCTGATGGCCGCGCCAACAACGCGGCGTGAGCTCGCGACAGGGCGTAATCGGTGGTGATGTCGATCAACTCGACCCGCACTTCGACCGGACCGCGCCAATAAACCCGGCGGGTCGCAGGCGGCAACACGTTGTCCAGCCGACCATTCTTGTAGATCAGGCCAACCTGCCGCTCGCCGGTCTCGACCACCTGAAAATGGCGCGCGATCAAACCGGCGTCGGCTTTCAACAACACATCCAGCCAGGGGTGATCGAACTCGGCCACGGTCAGATCGTAGCGCTGCACCTCGTGGCGGTTCAGCGGATCGAGCCAACGGTGAATACCCGGTTCCAGGATGGCCGCCAGTTGGCGGTCGTACAGGTGCAGCCCACGCTCATTCTGGGCGATGACGATTCGTTTGTAACCCAACATGTTGATGATCCTTGTTAATGTGACTTTCCGTCTTTATCTGGTCCACCGCAATCCGGTGGGTGAGCGTGGCGTGTTGCGAGTCGGCGCCGTTTCCGGCCTGCCACTGCCGAGCGTCAGGATGTCCTCAAGCGTTTCTCCTGCCGGTTGTTTGATGAAAATTGAATGGGTGGGAACACACCCCACGTCCACACGGCGGGCGACGGGTCGGCGCTCGGATCGACGAGCGGCGGGCCTGGCGCAGTGATCGACATCCATGCCGACCGCGCTGGACCAGGCTGGTCGCTCCCGACCTTGAGTCCGATTCACCGCCGCGCGAGACCGTGTCGGCGTTGCGGGCCGTCAACCGTCAGCGCCGAAGCATCGGACCGGCTGGCGTCCGCGGGGGTGGTTCCCGGGGTACTGCATCGATAGGCGGATTCGAACCGCAAGCCTGTTGAGGGCTTTTACCAGGTAGAAAAAGGAGGGAGTCGAACCCTCGACCGTCTGATGATGAGTCAGATGCTCTCCCACTGAGCTACTTTCCTCGCTTCGAAGCGCCGTCATCCACCCGACACACGCCGTGCGATGATTAGCTTTGGCGCGCCGGACCGGCTGTTGAACCGGCGCCGCTGTGCGGTGACGGAGCTGCTTCGAATCTTGCCGGCGGGGATTTCGCTCTCTTTCCGCCGGCGGCCAGACAATAAAAAACCCCGGAAGGCGGACTGCCGACCGGGGTATCGATTCCCACTCGGAAGGTCGCCTAGCGCGGACCTTCCGAGCCTGTATGCTCGTCAGGTCTGACGCTGTGCCATTCTCGGCGCGCAAAAACGCGCACTCGGCGCCGATTGGCCGAGAATGAAAAGGAGATAAGGTTTATGCTGGCTCATATTCATGGGGTGGCGAGTATAAAGCGGAAAAAATGCCTGTCAAGTTGAGAATGGGTCTTTTCATGCAACGTGGATTCGACGGGTTGGACGCTGTCACGATTCAGCTGCTGTGTTCCCTGCGATTCAATTCCGTCTGATATGCCTGGTGAATCCGCATCAACGGCATGGCTTGCGGTCGACCTTGTTTGATGAGAATGATCGCCTCTTCGATAGCGAAACCCTGAATACCGGTCAGATAGGCCAATGCCACTGTCGGTGATCGAACCTGACCGAGGGTGCAATGGACGTAGACCGTATGACCTTCATTCAGTAATTGCTGTAGTGTCTTGACTGCCTGACGCAGGTTGTCGAGTCGATGGTTGGCGCCGTTGGAGTTAGTCCATTGCGAGCGGACCATGAGCAATTCGAGTTTCTGGCCGGCCTCTTTCATGTTCTCGTAATTGATTCCCATCATCGTCAGATCGAGATCGTCCTGGAGACACAGGATCGCCGATGCCTTGAGTTTCTTACGGATCGAAATCAGATCGCGGTGGCCATATGGACAGGATCCCACCAGCAGATTTTCTTGAATGACGCCATAGTCCAACATGCAGGAAAAACTCCGAACCCATCGATGGTCGTGGGGATGTATTTGCTTGACCTGATGGCTAAACCATGCTAATAAATTCAAGCTTGAGTCTATCATAATTAGGTGATTATACGTAATTTATTCTGATTTTTAGAGGGTTTTTTCGATGCGGAAAGCAAATTTTCTGTTGTTGGCGCTAGCGGTAAGCGCACCGGCATTGGCCGATGAATTGCTTGAAAGCTATGTCACTCGGCTAGGCGCTAACGACCATTTCAATTCGTCGGGCCAGCGGCTGACCTCACCGGCCCTGATCATCCGCCAGGACCGCGCCAATTTTCATAAATTCGGAATGCGCGATCCGGAGGATCAGAGTGACGTCTTTTTTCAGGACGCCAACAATCGCGAACTGCTGCAGCAGTTTTTATCCCAAGGCCATACCTCTTCCAGCGCCTACCGGATCATCGTGAACGGTCAGCCATTGATTCGCGTCAATGTCTATCGATCCCGTCAAGGCGATTATGTGGATGTCAACATCGTCGGTGAATGACAGCGATGCGAATTCCGCCGTCTCACCGGTTCGGAAAATCATGGCGTCGGCGGTTTCAGCGTGCCATCAGCCGTTCCAGCCAAAGCGCGGCATCGACATTGCCGGTCGGCGTCACGGCGGGTTTGGCGGGCTGATTCAGCAAGTTTCGTAACGGCTCCGCCAATGCACCGGTCGCCAATTGTCGGCGGTCGATCTTCACGGCGTTGCCGTGTTCCAACAGCCAACGGCCCAGCCACGGTTCTTCCGGCCAGTCGTCGCGCTCGATGAAAAGCACGCGGACGCTACTACAAGCGGCTTCGACGAATGAACCATAGCCGGGTTTGGTGAACAACACATCGCAGGATCGGATCAAGTCGAGCATGGAGAAATCGTCCAGCGCCACCCAACTCATCATGTCCGGCCGCTCGACCGACCAGGAGGGCGGCGTCAGCCAGCGCACGCCGGTCAGTTCCGGCCATGCCTCCAGCGGCAGGCGTGCGCCGACCCCTCCCAGCCCGATCAGCACCAGGGTGTCGCCAGCGTTCAGACCAAGCCGACGATCGATCTCCGCCCGTCGCGGTTGACCGCACTCGGCGATGGGGCCGATGGCGTAGGCGTTGCGCAACTCCGGCATCGGCATGGAGGGCGCAGGTTGCAGGAAGGCGTGAGCGCTATTGTAGGCGGCCAGCATCGGCGCGCGCAGCGCTGCCAGATCCGGCGCGTCCGGACAATAGCCAGCCAGAATGTCCGCCCAGTTCAGCGAACACAGTGCCAACGCCGGAATGTTCAGCCGGGCCGCGGCCGCTAGACTCAGATACGGCACGTCCGCCAGGAGCAGATCCGGCGCGGCCGCCCGCAACGCCTGTTCCTGCCAGGCCAGCCGCTGGTTCCATTCGGCGTGAAACGCCCGATACGCCGCCAGGCTGGCGGTCACGTTCGTCGCCAGGGCGTCCACCATCACCATGCCGAAATCGGCAGCGCCTTCGACCCGCTCGAATTCGCCGGCGATTCGGCTACGCAAGACCGTTGTCGGCAAAGCGCTTTGCAGGGTCAGTCGTACCTCTGGATGGCGGCGGCGAAATTCGTTCAACACTGGGGCCACTTGCGCCAGATGGCCGAAACCATGCCCGGACAAAGCGACATACAGATGGGACATTTCGGTCATTCAAACTTGCTCCACTTTCCAGCGTGGTCGAGTAGCGCCGATGGATTGATGACAAAATTTTTTCATCGCGGGTTGTCTTGCTTTCCAGAAGCTTCTAGACTCAATTACAACAGATTGTCTCGTTTTGGCAAAGAGTGGTTCGAGTTGTGTTTATTCCACAACAGCCCTGCGGGATTTGATCGATTTGTAGGACCGTTTCATTCATTCGAGCGCGAGGGCATGACCATGGCGCAGACGCTCACCCTGAATACCCTGGAAGCCGATAACCGGTCGTTCGCTGGCACCGGTGGCATTAGCCAGGGAAATTGGCATTGTGGTTTTATTCCGGGGTTTCTGGATCGGGAAACCGGCGCAATTTACCATTCCCGCCGGGCTGACGGCAGCCCTGCGTCGTTTCATGCCCTGGATGGTCTGCCAGATCACCTGATTCTTGCCCGCGATCCCGCCACCGGTCGGGTCATGGCGATCAAGGCCAGCGTCATCGCCGGCTTCGTGCGATGGGGTTGTTTCTACACCCGCGAGCAAGCCGCCTGTTGTCTCGGATAACTTCACTCGCGCCTGATGGCGCGCGCTCCTCCCCAACAGCTTCATGGCCATGCCGTGACGGCAAATCGGCCAAATCACATCGCATAGGATACCGGCTACGGCCTCGAGGCCGTGCTTGCGCGCACCATACCGGCGATGGTTCCATGGCCCGATGGAACGCCGATCACTTGCAATTGAGAATCACCCGGCTATCGTTCTTAATGAAGTTCGAGGTAAACGGCGAATCGCAAGCCACAAGCCATGATTCACCGGCTATCGGCGCGCCTCGATGCTATACGGATCGGCCTGACCTACCGGCTGTTTTCTTCCCTCAGCACCAGTAAAGCGGACCATACCGACATGTCAATCAAGATGTTGGAAAAAAGCACGCCAGAGCCCTGGCTGACAGAACTCCCTCCCTTAGGCATGGACGCCAAAAGCATCGTCGCCGACTTCCGGCGCTATTTCAGCCATACCCTGGGGCGTGACCGGCATACCCGATATGCGTACTACATGTACGAAGCGTTGGTGCTGACCCTGCGCGACCGGCTGTGGGAACGCTGGAAGAACACGCGCTATGCCTACGAGGAAAACGGCGGCGTGCGGCGGGCCTATTACCTGTCCATGGAGTTCCTGATGGGCCGGGCGTTCAGCAACGCCATGCTGAACCTGGGCATCACCGAGCCGGTCAACAAGGCCCTGCACGAGATGGGGCTGACCATGGAGGAAATGGCCGAGTGCGAAAACGACGCCGGTCTGGGCAATGGCGGTCTGGGACGGCTGGCCGCCTGCTTCCTGGACAGTTGCTCCACCCTGCGTCTGCCGGTGGTCGGTTACGGCATCCGCTATGCCTACGGCATGTTCCGCCAGCGCATCGAAAACGGTTATCAGGTCGAGGAGCCCGACCACTGGCTGCGCAGCGGCAACCTGTGGGAGCTGGAGCGGCCCGAATACACGCAGCGGATCAAGTTCGGCGGCCGCAACGAAGCCTATCTGAAGACCGATGGCACGATGGGTTGGCGCTGGGTGGATAGCCATGACGTGTTGGCGGTGCCCTACGACGTGCCGATTCCCGGCTACCAGAACGGCACCGTCAATACCCTGCGCCTGTGGTCGTCGGCCGCCACCGACGAGTTCGATTTCGAGGACTTCAACTCCGGCAGTTACACCGAGGCCGTGGCCGCCAAGAACATGGCGGAAAACATCACCATGGTGCTCTATCCCAACGACGCTACCGAGAGCGGCAAGGAGCTGCGGCTACGCCAGCAGTATTTCCTGGCCTCGGCCAGCCTGCAGGATGTGATCCGGCAGTGGGTGCGGGTGCATGGCGAGGACTTCAGCAACTTCGCCGCCAAGAACTGCTTCCAGCTCAACGACACCCATCCCACCATCGCCGTGGCGGAACTGATGCGGCTGCTGATGGACGAGCACGATCTGGGTTGGAAGCAGTCCTGGGATATCACCAGCCACGTCATGGCCTACACCAACCACACCTTGCTGCCCGAGGCGCTGGAGCGGTGGCCGGTACGGCTGTTCCGGCAGTTGTTGCCGCGCATCCTGGACATCATCTACGAGATCAATGCCCAGTTCCTGGCGGAAGTGGCGCAGCACTGGCCCGGCGACATCGATCGGCAGCGGCGCATGTCGCTGATCGAGGAAGGCTACGAACAGCAGGTGCGCATGGCCTATCTGGCCATCGTCGGCAGCACGTCGGTGAATGGTGTGGCGGCCTTGCATTCGGAATTGCTCAAGCAGGGCTTGTTCCGCGATTTCTACGAGCTGTGGCCGCAGAAATTCAACAACAAGACCAACGGCGTCACTCAACGCCGCTGGATGGCCGACTGCAATCCTGGCATGAGCGCGCTCATCACCCAGACCATCGGCCCCGCCTGGGTCACGCATCTGGATGAACTGCGCAAGCTGACGCCCTTCGCCGAGGACGCCAAGTTCCGCGCCAAGTGGCGGAAGATCAAGCAGGACAACAAGACGCGTCTGGCTGCCATGGTCGAGGCCGACTGCGGGGTGACGTTCAACCCTGCCGCCATGTTCGACGTGCAGGTCAAGCGTATTCACGAATACAAGCGTCAGTTGCTCAATATCCTGCACGTCATCCATCTGTACGATCGGATCAAGCGCGGCGACATCGACAATTGGACACCGCGCTGTGTATTGATCGGCGGCAAATCCGCGCCGGGTTACTACATGGCCAAGCAGATCATCAAGTTGACCTGCAATGTGGCCAAGGTCATCAACAGCGATGCGGATGTCGGCGACAAGCTGAAGGTGGCGTTCTTTCCCAACTACCGGGTGTCGGCGATGGAGATCATCTGTCCCGGCACCGACCTGTCCGAGCAGATTTCGACCGCAGGCAAGGAAGCGTCCGGCACCGGCAACATGAAATTCATGATGAACGGGGCCGTCACCATCGGCACGCTGGACGGTGCCAACATCGAAATCCGCGAAGAGGTCGGCGATGAGAACTTCTTCCTGTTCGGCCTCACCGCCCAGCAGGTGGAGGAGCGTCGGCAGACTTACGATCCATCGGCCATCATTCACGGCGATGCCGATATCGCTCGGGTTATGCATCTGCTGGAAACCGGACATTTCAACCAGTTCGAGCAGGGCATCTTCGATCCGATCCTGCATTCGCTGACCAACCCGCACGATCCATGGCTGACCATCGCCGATTTCCGCAGCTTCATCGATGCCCAGCGGCAGGCGTCCCTGGCCTACCAGGATCAGGAGCGCTGGACCCGGATGAGCATCCTCAACACCGCTTCCAGCGGCAAGTTCTCCACCGATCGCACCATGCTGGAGTACAACGCCGAGATCTGGAAGTTGACGCCGTTGCCGGAAATGCCTTTGATCTGAAAATCTTGACCTGATCGACGGAAGGCGGCGAGAACCGATTCTCGTCGCCTTCCGTCGTTTCAGGAGGTTGACGATCCCGACGGCTGGATCAGCGCTGGGATGGGCTGTCCGCTGCGGTCATCGGCTCGGGACCGCGTCCGCGGATGACGGTCAGGGAAAAGGGCGGCAGCACGATCCGGGTGTTCGCCGCGCCCGGCAGGGTGAAGTGCGTGGGCGGGTCGTTGCGAAGGGGATGGCCGTTCTCTTCCTGAGCACGCCAGCGATATTGGCGGGGCGAGTACTGGAAAACGTCCAGCGTGTCCTGCAGAAAGGCCACGCTATCCTGCGAAGGGCCACGAAAGCGAACCTGGATCGCCTGCTCATGGCGGGGATCCTTGTTGATCAGCAACAATCCCCATTGTCGGTCGGGGCGATAAACCGCATAGGCCGTCACCACAGGCTGTCCGGCTGGGTCGTGAAGATCGGCGGAGGCTCGATAAAGGGCATGGGGTCGATCGAGCGGTTGCGCCCATTCCTGGGCCAACAGTCGCGCGCCATGATAAGTCGGCAGCGAGGCGCGGATGCGGCCTTTGTCATCGGCCAGGAACATCATCAGATTGCCCCAGGTGTTGCATTCCTCCCATTCGTGGATGGGCGTATTGGGCTGATAGCCGTACAGATAGGCGGTATCTCCGCCCAAAGTCAGAAATTGCGCCAGGATCTCCGCATTCAGCAGCGCGCTTGGCATATCGACTTCGACTTGTCCGGCGAACGCCGAATAGCCGTACTCGGTGATGATCCAGGGAATGTCGGTCGGCGTCCCTTCCTGTTGCAGCAGTTGCATGACATCGGTCAGCAATGCCGGCGCCGCGGCCAGCTGCGGGGCCGGTGGTTCGCAGACATTGTCGAAGGGATACCATTCGAAGGAAAAGAAATTGAAGTCCTTCAACCGCTCGTGATTGCGTAGATAATTCAGAAAACGATTCATCCATGAACGGTTGCCATTGGCGTCGGGCCAAGCCTGCCAGCCATAGATGGCGGTTTGGAAACCGGGGCCGCCCAGTTGCAGCGCTGGATCGATCGCGTGAATGGCCTGGGCCCATTGCGCATAAAGCGCGCCGTAATCCTCCGGCGTCATGTATTGCCCATCGGGTTCCTCGCCCATCTCGATCTGTACGACCGGATAGCCGCGCGCCTTGAGAAAACGGATTTCCGCCGCTGCATTCTCGGGGGTGTCGTAGAGCAGCCCGACCGGGGTCAACAGGGGGAGGTCATGGGTCAGGCCGCTGCGGAACACCAGATCGAGACCGGGCTGCTCGATGTCGGGATCGCGATCGACCGCACGATGCCAAGGATCGGTCGATGAAGCGTATGTGACGGTCTGGCGATCTTTGTCCTTGCCATGGCGGATGACGTCGTGAAACCGGCCCTTGCGATCGAGTTCCCCGATATAAAGCTCGCGGATCGCGTAACCCAGTCCATCGCGAATATCCTGCGAGCCGGGCGGTGTGGCGCCGGAAGCCTCGCTCATCAGGATGCGCAGATAACGAACCGAGAGCGATTTTTGGCCGAGGCGGATCAGGGCGTCATCGGCGTGCTTGTCGTTGATGATGACGCCGTTGGGGAAGGGCTGCCAGTGACCGGGCGGATTCTCGCTGACGTAGATCGGATCGACTCCGTCCCAGTATTCCAGCTGGTAGCGGGTAGCGTAAGGGATTCCCCACAGGATTCGGGCCGCGTTGATGCGGCGCGGTTTGCCGAGATCGACGACGACCCATTGCGGATGAAGGTCGTTACGTTCGCCGGTATAGCGCGCGTCCAGATAGGGGTTGCTCTTCCAGAAGGTGCGGGTATCGCCATCGTCGAGGCGGGAATAGCCTTTGTTGCCCGCCTGATCGAAGGTATTGCCGCGGCGGGGCAGACGATAGCCGTACGATAGCAAGATCGGAGCATCGGCTCGGTCATTCGAAATCCAGTAGCCTTGTCGATGCACTGGATCGCTCCATGCGCCGCTTTCGTTCCAATGCCAAACGGCGATGCCCAGTTCGGTGCGCAGTCGATAGGAAATGGGCTTGAGTCCGGCAGTTTTCATTTGCCGGATGTTGTCGGGGGTATAAAGACGCTCGACATCGCCTTCTTCCAAACCATCCAGCCCCGCGCCGAATGCCTGATGGGGTAGAAAGGTGTTGGCTGGTCGATCGCTCAGCTCGACGGTGACCATTCCAGAGTCTGAGGCGCTGGCCACGCCCGCCAGGAGCATGGCTGTCGCAATTGCAAGTGCATGTTTCGGAAGGAAGATAGCGGTGTTGTTCTTTGGGAGTGTCATGGATGGGCAGTGATGGCGATGAGTCGCAATTACAGATGGCCAGGGGGCTCAAGGCCAATAGCGCGCCTTGTCGGGGAAGATCCAGCGGATTCCCCCGCGCGGGTCGGGTTGATCGCCGTGATAGCGCGGAATCAGGTGAAGATGTACGTGCATCACCGTCTGACCTGCCGCCGTTCCTTCGTTGACGCCGATGTTGAAGCCATCCGCTTGCAGTTCCGCCGATAGCGCCGCGCGGACTTCCGTCAATAGCTGACCTAGCTCGACCCACTCCACCATCGTCAAGTCGAACAGCGATGCCACGTGCCGTCGTGGAATCAGCAGGGTATGTCCTAGCGTGATGGGAAAGCCGTCGCGGATGGCCAGAATATGGGCAGTCCGGGAGACGATGCGTTCGAGCGGCAGCGAACAGAATGGACAAGTGCTAGCAGACATGGCAGTCACGGATATTGGGAAAACTCATGTTTTTTTATGCGCTATGCGGCTGAATGGTTGCCTCAACGCGCCCTGATTCGGCCACTCGGTTCGAAGCGCCATGGACTTTCGATGCGCAATAGATCGTATTGTTGCCGCAATTCGCTTGAAAAAGCCGGATAAGGCGCGGCCAGTTCGACAATTCTTTTGGCTTCCTGGTCGAGTTCGGCATTGCCGGAAGAGCGTTTGATGGCCACTCTTTGCAGGCCGCCATCGGCGCGGATGACCACTTCCAGCACCGGGCCGCTACCGAGAGGCAGCCGTCGAGCCACATCCGGGAAATTCATTTCGCCGATCCGGGTAACCTTGCGAGCCCAGTCGGCGACATAGAACCCGGCCAGGGAGCGGGTATCGGTGAGGCTGACCGATTTGATGCGAACCCCGGCGGTTTCCCGGCGCGCGGTTTCGGCTTCGATGCTGGCGACCTGGCCAAGCAGGGCGGCGCTGTCCAGCCGTCCGGGGGCAAGGGCATGGGGCGATCCAGCACCAGAGTCCGGGCGCTTTGGCAGCTTGGGCGGACGGGTCGGTTCCGGTATGACTGCCGGTTTGGCCGGTTGAGGCGCCGGTTGGGCGATCGGGCGAGGAGGGCGAGCCGGCGGTTTGGCCGGTTGTGGGGCTGCTGCTAGCTTTTCGGGCGGTTTGGCCGGTTGCGGGGCTGCTGCTAGCTTTTCGGGCGGTTTGGCCGGTTGCGGGGCTGCTGCTAGCTTTTCGGGCGGTTTGGCCGGGTTTAGCGGCGCGGCTGGGCGAGCGCTGTTGCGCGGCGGCGGCTTGGGCGACACCGGTGGTTTTTTCGCCGCGGGTTTGGTTTCGACAGCGAGTTTCGGCGGAACAGTCTCAGCCGGTTTACGCAGTGGATGCGCCAGTTTCGGCACGGTCGGTTCCTGCGCCAGTTTCGGTGACGCCGCCAAGATCGGCATCTGGGCAGCTGGTGATGGGGTGGCTGGAGCGGGTTCCGACAGGGCCGTTGGGGCCGGCTCCGGCACAGGAGGCGACGGTTGCGCCTGAACGGGTTCCGGTGCGGGAGGGGGAGGTGTCACCTGAGCAGGTTCCGACGCGGCCGTTGGGACCGGCTCCGGCGCAGGAGGCGACGGTTCCACCTGTGCCGATTCCAGCGGGACGGCTGGAGCAGGTTCCACCTGTGCCGGTTCCGGCGCTGGGGGTAGGGCGGGTTCCGGGAAGGTTGTCGCGGCGGAACCGGCGGATTCCGGGTTGCCGCTCGATGGCGTGGGCGCTGTGACCGGCGGCAATATCATCACTTCGAAGCGACGCGGCTTGGGAAAGTGCAACGAGCGCCAGTCGCCGGGCAGGAAAAATAGCGCTGCATGGAGCCCCAGCGCCGCCAACAGTGCCAAGGCCATCCGCTGGCCATGGCTATCCCCGTCGTGGATCACGTCGTTCATCCGCAAGTACGTCAACCGTGCAGACGCCGCTCGATGGCCGTCATCAATTCGCCGCCGATATCCAGCCCAAACTGAGCGTTCAGCTCGCGCGCGCAGGTCGGGCTGGTAACGTTGATCTCGGTCAGATAATCGCCGATCACGTCCAGACCGACGAACAGCAACCCCATCTCTCGCAAGCGCGGCGCGACTTGTTCGCAGATCCAGCGGTCGCGTTCGGTCAAGGGCACGCCCACGCCATGTCCGCCTGCCGCCAGATTGGCGCGCGTCTCGCCGGGTTGCGGAATCCGCGCCAGAGCATAGGGGGCAGGCTCACCGTCGACCAGCAGGATGCGCTTGTCGCCCGCGACCACTTCCGGCAGGTAGCGTTGCGCCATGCTCAAACGTCGGCCATGCGCGGTCAGCGTTTCCAGGATCACATTCAGGTTGGGATCGTCCTGGCGCAGACGGAACACCGAAGCGCCGCCCATGCCGTCCAGCGGTTTGACCACGATATCGGCGTGCTCGCTCAGGAAGTCCTTGATCCGCGCTGCTTCCCGGCTGACCAGGGTCGGCGGGCAGCATTGCGGAAAGTGCAGGGCGAAAAATTTCTCGTTGGCGTCGCGCAGGCTGCGAGGCCGATTTACCACCAGCGCGCCGGCCATCTCGGCCAGTTCCAGCAGATAGGTGGTGTAGATGTATTCCATGTCGAACGGCGGGTCCTTGCGCATCAGAATTGCGTCCAGCTCCATCAACGCCAGTTCCTGTGTCTCATGAAAGGTGAACCAGCCGCTCTTGTCATCCCGGACGCTGAGCCGCCGGCTGCGACCGAAGGCAGTGTCGCCACGGGCGTAGAGGTCCGCCTGTTCGAAGTAGTGCAGCTCCCAGCCGCGCGCCTGGGCTGCCAACAGCAGGGCGAAGGTGGTGTCTTTCTTGATGGTGATGGTGGCGATGGGGTCCATCACCACGCCGAGCTTGATGGTCATGATCGGCTTGTCCGTTGAGGTTGGGTGGGATCCCGGCCGGAAGTCTCCGGCGGGAAGAGGGAAAATCCTGTCGCCTGGCCGCAGGCGGCGCGGAGGCATGGCATCGCGGTTTTCATGGCATCGTCATCATTAGTATGCTAAAAATGACACAAAAAAGACCAAGCCTTTCTGGTGGTCCGCTCCGCCGCTCAAGGGATGGAATAGCTCCCTGCTCGGCTCCGAGCGCTGTAGTCTCAGACTCAATACCGTTCAGAGGACAGTCACGTGGCAGATGCGGTCATCCCTCCCTCCGCGGCGCCTCTTCCGCTGCATCCATTCGATATTCTGTTGCAGCTCGATCAGCGTATCCGCGAACGGACGCCGGTCGCCAACGCCCATGCGCAATTGTCGGAGATTCGTGGGCGGTTGGCACTGCGCCTTGGCGCATGGAACCTGCTATTCTCCATGGATGATGTGGCCGAAATCATCCCATTTCCACGTATCACCTGGGTGCCAGGCGTCAAGCGGTGGTTGCTCGGCATCGCCAACCTGCGCGGCAAGGTGATTTCGGTATCGGACCTGCGCGATTTTTTGACCGGTCGACCCACGGTTCGGTTGCCTGGCAGCCAAGTGGTCGTATTGCGCGCCGGGCCGTGGGATTATGGCCTGCTGGCCGATGAAATCGTCGGAATGCGACATTTCGGGCCGCAACACCGCCTGCCGTCGCTGGAGGTCGTGGAAGGTGGCTTGCGTCCCTATGTCTCCGAGGCATTCCTGAACGACAATCAGCAATGGCTGGCCTTCAACACCGGCAAACTGCTCTCGGACACTGGATTTTTGAATGCGGCCAATTGAGGCTTTTCGAGAATTTCCCCACCCGATCGTTCGGATAGGGCCAGTCAGGATCCTGTTTGATGAGAAATAACAATGCGTGACTCGCAAGATCATTCGGTATTGAAGGGATTTTCCGTTACTTATCTGGCGTTGCTCGGTGCGTTGGCCTTGTTCATCGTGTTGATGGGCGTGATCTTCATCATGCTGGCCCGCCAGGACGAACAGAGCGACATCTTTTTCAAATTGACCAGCGAGCAACGGTTGTTGTCGCGAGCGGTCGTTACCCAGTCTCTCGAGGCGGCCCGTGGCAAGGAAGCGGCGTTCGATCAACTCAAGGAGAGTCGCACGCGCTTCGAGCAGATCCTCAACGATCAGAAGAACGGCAACGCCAACTTGGGTTTGTCGCCCTCGCCCGCGGTGCTTCAACCCTACCTGAGCGAATTGGAAAACCGTTGGAAACCGGTCCGGACCGATATCGACACCGTTTTGGCCGGGCGCGATCCTGTAGTGTCGGTCAGCAATTTCGTGCCGCTGCTGGAAAGCTCGCTGAACCAGATCATCACCCAGTCCGACGAAATCGCCAAGAGCTTGGCCAATAGCCGCGTCGATCCCAAGCAGGTGTATCTGGCGACCAATCAGCTCCTGCTGGCGCAGCGGATCGAAAGCGATCTGAAACGGATGTTGAACGAGAGCGGCGCAAGCGCGGCGGCGGCAGCCGACCGTTTCGGTCGCAACGTGAGCGTGTTTGGACGGGTCCTCAAGGGTATGCGCGACGGCGACGCCCGTTTGGGGGTCGATCGGGTGAGTATCCCCGACAGCGCCGGCAAGCTGACCGAACTCAGCGAACGATTCCAGTCGATCGAGTCCGAAACCGCCCGCATCGTCGAGAAAGCACCGGAACTGGTCAAGGTCCAGAACGCCGCCCAAGGGGTCGCCGAGAAGGGCGATCCTCTGCTGGAAGCCGCCACCAAGCTATTGCAGGTCTACGTCGACAGCGGTCGCCAGGTGCGTCTGCTGGGCATTCCGCTCACCTATCAGGTCGCCTATATCCTGGGAGTCATCGCCCTGATCCTGGCGCTGGTGTTGTTCTACGTCCAGAACCGCGAAAGCCGGCAGCAGCTGATCGAAACCGAACAGCGCAAGCAGGAAACCGACGAACAGAACCGTCGTAACCAGGATGCGATCCTGCGGCTGCTCGACGAACTGGGCAATCTGGCCGAAGGCGATCTGACGGTGCAGGCCAGCGTCACCGAGGACATCACCGGGGCCATCGCCGATTCGGTCAACTACGCGATCGAGGCCCTGCGCGACTTGGTGTCGACCATCAACAGCACGTCCGGGCTGGTGGCCGCCGCCGTGCAGGAAACCAGCGCCATCGCCGACCGGCTGGCCAAGTCCAGCGAGATTCAAGCCCGCCAGATCGAAAACGCCAGCGCTACCGTGACCCAGATGGCGCATTCCATGGATGAGGTCTCGGCCAAGACCGCCTCATCCGCTGAGGTGGCAGAGAAGTCGGTGGGTATCGCCCACGAGGGCGGCGACCGGGTGCGGCGCACCATCCACGGCATGAACGCCATCCGCGAGCACATCCAGGATACCTCCAAGCGTATCAAGCGCCTGGGTGAATCTTCGCAGGAAATCGGCGACATCGTGGCGCTGATCAACGACATCGCCGACCAGACCAACATCCTGGCGCTGAACGCGGCGATTCAGGCTTCGGCGGCAGGCGAGGCCGGGCGTGGATTCGCGGTGGTCGCCGACGAAGTCCAGCGCTTGGCGGAGCGGTCCAGCAACGCCACCAAGCGAATCGAAACTCTGGTGAAGACCATTCAGGCCGATACCAACGAAGCGGTGATCTCCATGGAGAAGAGCACCGCCGAAGTGGTCGGCGGCGCCGGCCTGGCCGAGAAAGCTGGCGAGGCGCTGGAAGAGATCGAGAAGGTGTCGGCCAATCTGGCCGAATTGATCGACGAAATCTCCAAGTCGGCCGGTCAGGTGTCGGAGATGGCCTCACGGGTGTCGAGCGCCATGATTTCCATCAACGAGATCACGGGTCAGACGGCTGAAAGTAGCGTGTCGACGGCGGCTGCCATTGGCAAGTTGAACCAGTTGGCGCAGGAATTGCGCCAGTCCGTGGCGGGATTCCGGTTACCGGATTGAAGGCATGAGCCGAGACTGAACCCACCGAATACAAGATCGCATCGGGTCCTCTGACGCGCATAGCGCCGAGCAGTGGTCCGCCGGGCGGATTTCCACGGAGGTAACGTGATGATTTCGCGTCGTGTCGCCGATAACCCCCTAGGCGCCATCAAGGATGATCTCTTGCTTGCCCTGCGGCGGATTCAGCTCGATCTGGATGCCTACTGCGAGGACCCGACCCAGCCGGCGCAGCTGGAAACGATGGTCGACGCCATCGAGCAAATCCGCAGTCCGCTGGCGGTGTTGGAGCATCGGGAGGCAGTCGCTCTGCTGGAGGAGATGCGCACGGGTGCGCTGGAATGCATGGACAGCGGTCGCCAGTCTCTGGAGCCGGAGCTGGTGCGGCAGGCGATCCGACGCTTGGCGGCTTATCTGGAGGGGGGATTGGATCCGGGTAGCCGGCGACCGAACGAGGAATTGTCGGAAATCGCGACCGTGTTGCGCCAGGGACGCCTACGAGACAGTCAGGTTAATGCCAAGGGTTTGGCCGGGGGTCTCGAAGAGCCGGTTTCGGCAGTGCATGTGATGCAGGAAACGCTGAAGCGCCTGCGGCAGACCGTGACCGCCAAGCTGGAGACGGCTCCCGACCGGCCGGAATCCTGGATGGCATTGCAGGATGATCTGCAGTCCCTCCTTCCGATGCTGGCCGAGAAGTCGTGGGCCCAGGCGTTCCAGTCGCTGAGCCGCTTGGATCGAATCGTAGGCGCTCTGGCCGAGGGTGCGGCCGAGTACTATGGATTGCTGGTCAACAGCGTCTGCGCCGAAGTCCTGGCCGGTCTGAATTATTATCTGGAATCGCAGCATAGCGGCGGTTCGGCATCGGCTGTAGTCATGCGCAAGGCCGATGAACACCTTGCCCAAATCGAAACCCTGCTCAATCTGCCGCACTGGATCGATGAACCGGTGGTGGCCGCGCCTTCGGCGGCGGCCCGACCCACGCCTTCAGCTGCTGCAACGAACGCCAATAGCGCGCCGAACCCGTTCGACGCCACGCTCGATCTGGAGTTGGCCGCGTGGTCGGAACAGATGTTGACCGATGGCGAACGGCCAAAGACCGTGACGGCGGCAACGGATGAACTGGCCATCGAGTGGCCGCAACCGACCGATGCAACATCCTCGATGACGACCAGCGCGGCGACGGCGGCGGATGAACTGGCCATCGAATGGCCGCAACCGACCGATGCGTTGCCCCCGGCCAACGTTCCTGCCGTGGAGCCGCCGGTTGCCAAGCCCCCGGCCGAGGTGGGTCCGGATTTGGTCAACCTCATCGGTTTGGCCGATGCCGACCCCGAATTCGTGGACGTCTTCCTGGAAGAAGCGCGCGGCGAGCTGGTCACCATTCGAGAACAACTGGCTCTTTGGCAGGCCGATCCCCAGGATCGCCAAGCCCTGACGACCCTGCGTCGCGCGTTTCATACCCTCAAGGGGAGCGGGCGCATGGTTGGGGCGGTCGTGATCGGCGATTTCGCCTGGGAGTTCGAGAATCTGTTGAATCAGGTGCTCGAAGGCGGGCTGAACGCCACCCCGGTGCTGTTTTCGTCCATTGCCAGCGCAGTCACCGCGCTGGGGCCGCTGGTCGGCGAGACGCCTCTGCAGGGCGGAGAGCTGGAGAAGCTGGGGGCGCTGGCGGTTCGGGCCAGGGCGCTGCCGAAGACCGAACCCGATCTGGTCTCGACCCGGCCGCCGGCAATGACCATTGCGGCGGAGATCGATCCGGAGTTCGTGGAGGTCTTCTTCGAGGAAGCGCGCGGCGAGCTGGCCACGATTCGGGAACAGCTGGCGATCTGGCAAGCAAATCCGCAGGAGCGTCAGGCGCTGGTCACCATGCGCCGGGCCTTTCATACCCTCAAAGGCAGCGGGCGGGTGGTCGGTGCGACCGCAATCGGCGATTTCGCCGCCTATTTCGAAAAGCTGTTGAGCCGGACCTTGGATGGCTCGCTGGCGATGTCGCGGCCGATCGCTGGGGCGATCGGTGAAGCGGCGGCGGTTTTGGAACCGCTGGTCGGCGAGATCTCGGCGTCGGCGGATGCCGTGGCGGCGTTGCCGCGGTTGACGGCGCGCGTCGATGCTCTGCTGCGGGAAAGCCCGGCTCCGGTCGAGTCGATCAAGCCGGTCGAGCTCATCGAGGAGGAGGTGGTCGAATCGATCGAGCCGGAACCTGTCGTGGCGGACGAGCAGCCCGCGCCGGTGGTCGAACCGGTTGCCGAGGACGAGCCAGTCCAGCCGGTCGAGCCGGTCCTGACCGAGATGCCGGTCATTCCGCCGCCGCCGATGGAAGCGCCGGCCCTGCTGGCGGCAGCCGATTTGGAACTGGTGCAAGCGTTCCAGTACGAGGCGGCCGAAATCCTCGACGCCAGCGACACGATCCTGCAAGGTTTGAGCGCCGAGCCCGAGCAGACCGGCTTGTTGAACGATCTGCGCCGGAACATGCACACGCTGAAAGGCAGCTCGCGCATGGCTGGCATCATGACGGTCGGCGATCTGGCCCATGCTGCAGAGTCGATCCTGGATGCCTTGGGCAAGGGCCTGGGCCAGGTGACGCCGGTGGTGCTGGACGCCTTGCAACAGACCCTGGATCGACTCAATCGGATGTTGACCGATGCTGCCGCCGGCATGAGCTTGGCGGCGGCGACCGATCTGATCGGAGAGCTTCATCGTCTGGCCGATGCCGTCACCAAGGGCGAGTCGGTCGAGAAAGTGGCCCCGGCCGCCACGCCGACGGGCGCATCCGAACCGGCCACGTCAGCGACCGAGCCGGTTTTCCAGCCCATGACCGAACTGGATCAGGAGCTGGTGCAGGTATTTCAGGCCGAGGCGGCCGAGATTCTCGATTCCAGCGACGCCATCCTGCAACGGCTGCGCAGCGATCCGAGCAATATCGAGCTGCTGAACAATTTGCGGCGGGAGATGCATACGCTCAAGGGCAGTTCGCGCATGGCCGGCATCATGACGGTCGGCGATCTGGCCCACGCCGCGGAATCGGTGCTGGACGCCCTGGGCAAGGGGGTGCTGCCGGCGACGCCGCTCACTCTGGATTACGTGCAACGGGCCTTGGATGCGCTGCATCCCATGCTGGCGGCCTTGGTCGAGCGCCAGCGTCCGGAGGCGCGTCAGGATCTGATCGACGAGCTGCATGGCGTGCTCGGCGTCAAGCCGGTCGAGCGGGCGAAGCCGGCTGCGCCCACCCTGGTCGCGACCGTCCCGACGGCCGCGGCCCGTCCGGTCGAGATGCCGACTGTCGCAGCCACCGACCAGATCCGCATCAGCGCCGCCTTGCTGAATACCCTGGTCAACCAGATGGGCGAAAGTAGCATCTTCCGCGCCCGGGTCGATCAGGGGGTCAGTCTGATCAATTTCGGTCTGAACGAACTGGAACAGACCATCAGCCGTCTGCGTCGGCAGGTTACCCAGCTGGCGACCCAGGCCGAGGCTCGTATCCAGTCGCGCCAGGATCATGGGACCAAGGCCCATCAGCTGGAATTCGATCCGTTGGAGCTGGACCGCTTTACCGAATTGCAACAGGTTAGCCGGTCGCTGATGGAGATTGCCGACGATCTGGGTAACATCGGCAACACCATGGGCGAGCACGCCCGAGAAATCACGACGCTGCTCGATCAGCAGGGCAAGGTCAACAAAGAGATCCAACAGGGCTTGATGCGGACCGGCATGGTGCGGTTCGGCAGCATCATCCCGCGCTTGCGCCGCGTGATACGGCAATCGGCCCAGGAGCTGGGCAAGCGGGCCGAACTACTGGTCGGGGGCGACGAGGCGGAAGTCGATCGCACCGTGCTGGAAAACATGATCGCTCCGCTGGAGCACATGTTGCGCAACTCGCTAGCCCACGGAATCGAAGCCCCGGAGCGACGCCGGGAGGTCGGCAAATCGGATATCGGCACCATCAGCCTGAGCCTGCGCCGGGAGGGCGCGGAGCTGGTGTTGGAGCTGGGCGATGACGGCGCTGGCCTCAACTTCGATGCGATCCGGGCCAAGGGCACGGAAAAGGGGCTGCTGCTGCCCGGTCAGCCGGCGACGCAGGAAGAATTGATCGCGCTGCTGCTGCGGCCGGGCTTTTCCACCGCCAACGCGGTCACCCAGATCGCCGGGCGCGGTGTCGGCATGGATGTGGTCAACGCTGCCATTCGCTCCATGCGTGGCGCTTTGCTGATCCAGACCGAGCCCGGCCAGGGGACGCGCTTCATCGTGCGTCTGCCGTTCTCGCTGTCGGTCACTCAGGCCCTGCTGGTGCAGGCTGGCGATGCGACCTTCGCCATCCCCCTGCTGAGCATCGAAGTGGTGACCCGGCTCAAGGAAAACGAATTCCAGTCCTATTTGGGCGGCGAGCAGATCCGCCACCAGTATGGCGAGCGCCACTATCCGATTCACAATCTGGGCATTCTGATGGGTAGCGAGCAGATGCTGCCGTTCGAGGAGACCAAGGATCGTCGGCCGCCAGCCCTGCTGTTCCGCAGCGCAGAAGCCAGCGCCGCCCTGCAGGTCGAGGCGGTGTTGGGCAACCAGGAAATCATCGTCAAACCCATCAGTCCGCAGTTCAACGGAGTACCCGGTATTTCCGGGGCTACCGTGCTGGGCGACGGACGGGTGGTCGTAGTGCTGGAACTGGCGGCTGTGGTGCGTAACGTCGGTTCGCAACGGCAGAAACAGGCGGAAAGCCGCGTGCTGCGGGTGGCGCGGCAAGAAGTGCGGCCGGAGAAGATCAACATCATGGTAATCGACGATTCGATCACCATGCGCAAGGTCACGGCGCGCATTCTGGAGCGCCACAACATCCAGGTGGTCACCGCCAAGGACGGCTTGGACGCCGTGGCGATGTTGCAGACCCAAGTGCCCGATCTGGCGATCCTCGACATCGAAATGCCGCGCATGGATGGCTTCGAAGTGGTCGCCCACGTGCGCAATCAGGCCCATATGAAGCATCTGCCGATCATCATGGTCACTTCGCGTGGTGGTGAGAAACATCGCGAGCGCGCCATGAGGCTCGGGGTCAACGAGTATCTGACCAAACCGTATCAGGAAGACCAGTTGATGCAGTCGATCCGTAAGATCCTGGGGGAACAGGCCCTGGGTCTGATCACCTGAGGTGCAAGCGATCATGGAAGCTTTCCTGAGTCTCCGCTGTTTGTTGATCACGGTGCAGGGCGGGCAGCTCTTCTTGCCGAACAGCTTTGTGGCCGAGGTCTTGCCGTTCGCGACGCCCTTGCGGATCGAAACGGCGCCGAACTGGGTGGTCGGAGCCATGCTGTGGCGGAACCTGACCACGCCGCTGGTCAGTCTGGGGCAGCTGATCTTCGATGTGGCGCCCGAGGCCGACATCAACTCCCGCATCATCATCGTCAATGCCCTGGGCAACGACTCCAAATTGCCGCACTTTGGCATCCTGGGCACCTCGCCGCCGCGGCCGCTCAACCTGCAGCGCGACGATATCGCCATGAATACCGAGGTCGCCGAATCGGCGGCGAAGCGGTTGGGCGTGTTGAGTTGGGCCAGTTACCAGGAACAGCCGGCCGTCATTCCGGATCTGGACGCCATCGAGACAGTACTGCAGCCGCTGGTTAAACGGGTGTGAGCGGTCCCAACCCCTCGTCCGCAATTCCATGCGCTTGAGCAAGATCAAGCTGTCCGGCTTCAAGTCGTTCGTCGATCCTACCGTGGTGTCTTTGCCGAGCAACCTAGTCGGCATCGTCGGCCCCAACGGGTGCGGTAAATCCAATCTGATCGACGCCATCCGCTGGGTCATGGGCGAAAGCTCGGCCCGCAGCCTGCGCGGCGAGACCATGAGCGACGTGATCTTCAACGGTGCGGCTCAGCGCAAGCCGGTGGGGCAGGCATCGATCGAACTGGTGTTCGACAACAGTGACGGGCGGCTGGGCGGTCCCTGGGCGCGCTACGCCGAACTGGCCATCCGTCGTCTGGTCGGTCGCGACGGGCAGTCCAGCTATTTCCTCAATGGCAGCCGCTGTCGCCGCCGCGACATCGCCGACATCTTCCTGGGGACCGGACTGGGGCCGCGCAGCTACGCCATCATCGAGCAGGGCACGATCTCGCGGGTGGTCGAGGCCAAGCCGGAGGAGTTGCGGGTCTTTCTGGAAGAGGCGGCCGGCATCTCCAAGTACAAGGAACGCCGGCGCGAGACGGAAACCCGCATCCGCCACACCCGCGAGAATCTGGAGCGGCTCGACGACGTGCGCAGCGAGCTGAGCCGACGACTCCAACAGCTGCAACGCCAGGCTCGCGCCGCCGAGCAATACCGCAGCTACCGCGACGAGGAGCGTCGGTTGCGGGCGGAGTTGTTGACGCTGCGCTGGCGCGATGCCCAGGGCGATATCCTCGACCGCGAACGAATCCTGCGCCAGCAGGAGACCGCTCTGGAGTCCCTGCTGGCCGAGCAACGTCGATTGGAGGCCGCCCTGGAGTCCGGACGGATACGACGGACGGAGCTGAGCGACCATTGCAACGACACTCAGGAGCGTTACTACCAGGCCGGCGCGGAGATCAGCCGGCTCGAACAATATTTGCAGCATCAGCGCGAGCTGCGGGCGCGGCGCGAAGACGACTGGCGTCAAACGCTAGCGGCATTGACCGGGATCGAAGCGCAACTCGCACAGGATCGGGACCAGCGGGAATCCTGGCGCGCAGCGCGGGCGGCGGCCGAACCGGAGCTGGCGCAGACCCGGACGGCGGAGGGCGACGCCGCCGCCGCCCTGAACGCCGCCGAAACCGCGTTACGCGAAGGGCAGGCGGCCTGGGAGGACTTCAATCGGCGCGATGGTGAAATCCAGCGACAAATCGACCGGGAACGCACCCGCCTCGAGCATCTGGAACGGCAACTGACCCAGGCCGAGCGGCGGTTGGAACGGCTGCGCAACGAGCAGACTCAGCTGGCGGTAGCCGATCTCGACCAGGAACGGGCGGCGCTGCGCCAAGCCGAACAGGCGGTGACCGAGCGCCTGCAGCGCGATCAGGCGCATTTGGCCGGCATCGAGACCGAACTGGCCACGATCCGCGAGGAAGGGCAACAAATCGAGTCGCGTCTGCGGGCCGCGCAAGAGCGGGTCCAGACCCGGCGGGGCCGGCTGACTTCGCTGCACAC
>Ga0116180_1000520_pt1 | contig 36190 bp, 42 predicted proteins | sample AD_UKC073_MetaG_FD_89804 | JGI IMG/M metagenome (GOLD analysis project Ga0116180, IMG submission 89804) | Active sludge microbial communities of municipal wastewater-treating anaerobic digesters from USA - AD_UKC073_MetaG | ecosystem: Engineered > Bioreactor > Anaerobic > Digestate | place: USA... | reverse complement strand
TGCTCGATGATCGAGCGGCGGATCGCGCGGGTGCGGGTGAAGTGGTCGAACAACTGCTGCCCGTCGCCCACCCGGATCGCGCGCTGCAGCGCGGTCAGGTCCTCGGTGAAGCGCTGCAGCATGTCGAGTACCGCGTCCCTGTTCGACAGGAACACGTCGCGCCACATAGTCGGATCAGACGCGGCAATGCGGGTGAAGTCGCGGAAGCCGCCCGCCGAATACTTGATCACCTCGCTCTGCGTCACGCCTTCCAGATCATCGGCGGTGCCGACGATGGTATAGGCGATGAGGTGCGGCAGGTGGCTGGTGACGGCCAGCACCATGTCGTGGTGCCCGGCGTCCATCACCTCGACCTTGGCGCCCAGCGCTTCCCAGAAGGCGGACAGGCTGGCGAGCAGCGCCGGATCGGCATCGGCGGGCGGAGTGATGATGCACCAGCGCTGCTGGAACAGGCTGGAAAAGCCCGCGTCCGGGCCGGACCGCTCGGTCCCCGCCACGGGGTGGGCCGGGATCACCGCATGGCCCGGCAAGGCCTCGGCCAGCACCCTGGCGACGAACTGCTTGGACGAGCCGACATCGCTGACCAGCGCGCCCCGGGGCAGGGCATCGGCAAATTCCACCGCCGCCGCGCCCATCGCGCCCACGGGCACGCACAGGATTACCAGGTCGGCCTCGCGCACGGCGTCGGCGGCGGTTTCGCAGACCTGCCCGACCAGTCCCCGTTCCGCCGCGCGGGCGCGGGTCGCGGGATCGGCGTCATAGCCGGTGGTGGCCACCTGCGGCAGGTGTTCGCCCACCGCCAGGCCGATCGAGCCGCCCAGCAGGCCAAGGCCGATGATCGCGACGCGGCTGAAGCTCACTTCGCAGCCTCTGCCAGCTGGCGGATCGTGGCGGTGATGGCAGCCATGTGTTCCGGCGCGCCGATGGTGATGCGCAGCGCCTGGGGCAGGCCCTGATTGGGTAGCCAGCGGACGATGTAGCCCGCCTCGGCCAGGCCATTGTAGGCGGTCTCTGCGGAAAGGGCGCCTTCGAACAGCACCAGCAGGAAGTTCGCCTCGCTCGGCAGCACGCGCAGGCCGTGGTTGCCCAGCGCCGCCAGCTCAGCGCCCAGCGCCTCGCGGCCCTTGCGGTTTTCAGTCCGCGAATGCTCGACAAAGGCCTGGTCGCCAATCGCGGCGAGGGCCATCGCCTGCCCGGAATTGCTGACGTTGAACGGGCCGCGAATGCGGTTGAGCGTGTCGACCAGCCCCGGCGCGCCGGTCGCCCAGCCGATCCGCTCACCGGCAAGCCCGTAGATCTTGGAGAAGGTGCGCGTCACCAGCACGTTGGAATGGGCAGCGGCAAGCGCCAGCGCGCCGTCATCGTCCTCTGGCGAGAGGTATTCGGCATAGGCCTGGTCGACCACCAGCACCACGTCCGCCGGCAGCCCCGCATGGAGCCGCGCGATCTCGCCCTTGGGCAGGAAGCTGCCGGTCGGGTTGTTGGGATTGGCGACGAAGATCACGCGCGTCCGCGCGGTCACGGCGGCAAGCAGGGCGTCGACATCGGTGCCATAATCGGCATCGGGCGCGACCACCGGCTCGGCCCCGCAGCGCCGCGCGGCGATGTCGTAGACCGAGAAGGAATAGCGCGCGAACAGCACCTCGTCCTCCGGCCCGGCATAGCCCTGCGCGGCAAGGTGGAGCAGCTCGTCGGAGCCCGTGCCCATTACCACCAGCGCCGGATCGATCCCGTGCAGTTCGCCAATCGCGCAGCGCAGGTCCTTGCTGTCCGGATCCGGATAGAGCGAGGGGGCGGCAGCCTCGGCCCGCGCGGCCAGCGCATGGGGCGAGGTTCCCAGAGGGTTTTCGTTGGCGGAGAGCTTGATCAGCGGACGTCCGTCCGCGCCGGTGCTCTTGCCGGGGACATAAGCGTGGATCGAGGCGATCCAAGGCTTCGGGGTGGGTGCTCGGGCCATTGCGAGCTGGCCCTTAGCAGGCCTGCGGGCAATTGACAGCCCGCTTCCGCTCGCCCAAGCCGGAGGGAATGGACGGGTCCGATCTTCAAGCCTCCAGCCACCTGCTCGAACTGGCCGAGCCGCTGCCGCTCGATGGCGGGCAGGCGCTGCCCGGCGTGCGCATTTCCTATGAGACTTACGGCACGCTCAATGCGGAGCGTTCCAACGCGATCCTGATCTGCCACGCGCTGACTGGCGACCAGCATGTCGCCAGCCCGCATCCCAAGACCGGCAAACCGGGCTGGTGGGTGCGGATGGTTGGCCCGGGCAAGCCGATCGACACCGACCGGTTCCACGTGATCTGCGCCAACGTGCTGGGTTCGTGCATGGGCACCACCGGCCCGGCCAGCCCCGCGAGCGACGGCCAGCCCTGGGCCATGCGCTTTCCGGTCATCACCATCCGCGACATGGTGCGCGGCCATGTCGCCCTGCTCGATGCCCTGGGTATCGAGCGGCTGCACGCCGTGGTCGGCGGATCGATGGGCGGAATGCAGGCGCTGAGCCTTGCCGCCAACTGGCCGGAGCGCGCCGGGGCGGTGCTGGTGATCGCCTCCACCGCGCGCCATTCGGCGCAGAACATCGCGTTTCACGAGGTCGGGCGGCAGGCGATCATGGCCGACCCCAAGTGGAAGAACGGCGACTATTACGGCGCCAGGGACAAGGGTGGGGGCAAGGGGCCGGAGAACGGACTCGCCGTCGCCCGCATGGCGGCGCACATCACCTATCTCTCCGAAGAGGGGATGCACGAGAAGTTCGGCCGCCGCCTGCAGAACCGCGAGGCCAAGACATTCGGTTTCGATGCCGATTTCCAGGTGGAAAGCTATCTGCGCCACCAGGGGCTGAGCTTCACCGACCGGTTCGACGCGAACTCCTACCTCTATATCACCCGGGCGATGGACTATTTCGACCTGGCGGAAGAGCATGGCGGCAAGCTGGCCCAGGCCTTTGCCGGCAGCACCGCGCGGTTCTGCCTGGTCAGCTTCGATACCGACTGGCTCTATCCCACGGCGGAAAGCCGCGCGATTGCCCATGCGCTGAACGCGGCGGGGGCGCAGGTCAGCTTCGTGGAGCTGTCCGCGCCGTTCGGGCATGACAGCTTCCTGCTGGACGTGCCCGCGCTCGACCGGGTCATTGCGGGATTCCTTGGATCATGAGCGGCCTGCGTCCCGATCTGGCGGTGATTGCCGAACACGTCGCGCCCGGATCGCGGGTGCTGGACGTGGGCTGCGGGGACGGCGCGCTGATGGCGGCGCTGCGCGACCAGCGACACGTCGACGCGCGCGGCATGGAGCTGGACGCCCACAACGTGGCCGAATGCGTCGCGCGCGGACTGTCGGTGATCCAGGGCGATGCCGACACCGATCTCGCCTATTATCCGGACGCGGTGTTCGATTACGCCATCCTCTCGCAGACGCTCCAGACCACGCGCCGGCCGGACAAGGTGCTGGGCGAACTGCTGCGGGTGGGGCGCCGGGCCTTTGTCAGCTTCCCCAATTTCGGCCACTGGCGGGTGCGCCTGTCGCTGCTGTGGAACGGGCGTATGCCGGTGACGCGCTCGCTGCCGGTCAGTTGGTACGCGACCGAGAACATCCACCACCTGACCGTCGCCGATTTCCGCGCGCTGGTGGAGGAACTGGGCGTCAAGGTGGAGGGGGCGTGGTTCCTTGCCAGCGACGGGCAGGTCGGCGCCGCGGGCGCCAACTGGCGCGCCGAGCACGCGGTATTTCTGCTTTCACGCTGAGGCGTCGTTCACCAGCAGGACCGAATCCGGGCGGGCCAGCGCCCACAGGCTGAGGCCCGTCGCCGCCGCACGCGCGACCGCCATGGAGGTGGGGAGCGAGATGCAGACCAGCGTCGTCGCCCCGCCGCGCACCGCCTTTTCGACGATCTCGTAGCTGCACCGCGCGGTCGACAGGACGAAGCCGGGGGATAGCGGATGCCCGGCGCGGGCCGTGGCGCCGACCAGCTTGTCCAGCGCATTGTGCCGCCCGACATCCTCGCGCAGGCACCCGATGACGCCTTCGCTCGAAACCCATGCGGCGGCATGAGCCGCGTCCGTTTGCGCGCCGAGCGGCTGCTGCAGGGACATGGCTGCAAGCGCCGTGAAGATCGCCGCCGGCGCGATGGCCGCGTGCCGGGCGACCGGGGGCAGGGGGCGGGCAAGCGCTTCGAGATTCTCGATCCCGCATAGCCCGCAGCTCGATTCGGCGATGCGGGTGCGGACCCGCTCGCCCAGCTTGTCGATCCCGAGCCCCGTCAGCGCCGTGCGCACGACCCAGCCATGCTCGACTTCGGCCACGGCACTATCGGTAATGTCCATGGTGGAGGATGCCAGCCCTTCGGCGATCGCGAAGCCGGCGGCGAAATCCTCGAGGTCGCGGGGCGTGGCCATCATCACCGCATAGGCGAGGCCGTTGAATTCCAGCGCGACCGGGACTTCGGGCACCCAGTCGCGCGTTACCGCGCGCCGGATGCCCGAAGCGGTTACTTCAATCAGGCTCACACCACCTTGAGCGCGCAAAGCTTGTTGCCGTCCGGATCGCGCAGGTAGGCAAGGTACATCTTCATCGATCCGCCATCGCGCACGCCCGGCGGGTCTTCGATCGCCTTGCCGCCATTGGCGACGCCGGCGGCGTGCCAGGCATCGGCCTGTTCGGGCGATGCCATGGCGATGCCGATGGTCATGCCGTTGCCGGGGGTGGCGGCCTCGCCGTCGATCGGCTTGGTGACCAGGAACATGCTGCCGTTGTGCATGTAGATCAGGCGGCCCTTGTCGTCCTGGATGCCGGGCTTGCCGCCGATTGCGGTAAAGGTGGCGTCGTAGAATTTCTTCGATCGTTCGATATCGTTACTGCCGACCATCATGTGGGAATACATGGCCATCCTCTCCTTCGGATTCGGTTGCGACTTGCTACGTGTATCGCGGGGCGGCCGCGCGTCAATCGCCCCTTGATGCAGGTCCGTCAGTCGGCCTGACCCCATTCCTTCGGATCGGGATCCTTCACCGGCAGGAACATCAGCAGCACCAGCGCCAGCAGCGAACCCATCGCCATGACCAGTGCGACGTTCATCAGCCCCAGCTGGCTCTGGAACAGCAGCCCCGCGAGGATCGGGGAAAGCGCTGCCCCGCCGCGCCCCACGCTGAGCGCGAAGCCGGTGCCGGTGGCCTTGACCTGGGTGGGATAGGCTGCGGCGAAGGCGGCGTAGAAGCCGACCACCGCCGAGTTGGTGAACAGTCCGGCAAAGATCACCGCCAGGGTCCAGCCCTGGAGCGAGGTCTGGCCGAGGCCGAAGTGCGCGACCCCCAGCACCGACAGCACGAGCGCGCCGATGGTCGCCTTCTTCACCCCGAAGCGGTGCATGAACCAGCCGAAGCAGGCCCCGCCGATCGCCCCGCCGAGGTTGGCATAGGCCAGCACCCCGGCGCCCTCGGACCTGGAGAAGTTCTGCCCGGCGAACTGCGGGTCCGACAGGATCGCCGGGACCATCTTGAGGATGAAATAAAAGGTCATCATGTGGGCGGCATAGCCGACCGACAGCACCAGCGTGGCGCGGCGGAAGGGGCCCTTGAAGATGTCGGCGAAGCCGGCGCCGACTGCCTGCGGATTGAGCGGCGGCAGCGCCGGTATCGCGCTGTGGCGGAAGGCGGTGAGCGTCCGGTTGATCTTCTCCAGCGCGCCTGCCGGGCGCTTCTGGCCCAGCCAGGCCGGAGTTTCGGGCACGAACAGCAGGATCAGCGGGAAGAACACGGTGGTCGCGATCGCCCCGAACATGAAGACCGAACGCCAGTCATGCGTCTTGAGCAGTTCGGCCGCCACCAGCCCGCCGAAGAAGGCACCCAGCGGATAGCCGATCACCATCAGCGCCAGGGCAAAGCTGCGCCACTTGAGGTTGGAAAGCTCGAATACCACGGCGTTGGTCGCGGCCAGCATCCCGCCGATGCCGAGACCGGTCAGCACGCGCCAGGCGGAGAGGGTTTCGGGCGAATGGGCGGTGGTCGCGCCGAACATGCCGATGCCCATCAGCACCAGGCAGGTCAGGATCGTGGGACGGCGGCCGTATTTGTCGGCCATTCCGCCCAGCACCAGCGAGCCGACCCCCATGCCGATCAGTTCCATCGACAGGACCGCACCCAGCCCATCGGGGCCGAGGTTCCATTCCTTCTTGATGCCGGGACCGGCAAAGGCGCTCGACAGCACGTCGAACCCGTCGAGCGCGTTGAGGCAGATAGTGATCGCCACGGCGATCCACTGGCGCGCGCTCATGCGCTCGCCGTCGATCACCGTCTGCAGGTCCTTGGCCATGTCGTGTTCTCTCCCTTGGCGCGGCGGTTATTCGTGGATCCGCGCCAGCAGTTCCATCAGGGTCTTCACTTCCGCCTCGGTGAAGCGGCTCTTGACCCATTTTTCGTGTTCCTGGACCGCGCGCTTGGCCTGGATCAGCGCGGCTTCGCCTTCCGCCGTCAGGAACAGCGCCTGCTTGCGCCCGTCGGTCGGCGATTTCTCGCGCCGCAGGTAGTGGCGGGCCTGAAGGCGGTTGATGATCGTCATCGTCGTCGCCCGGTCCATCCGCAGCCGCTGGCCGAGGTCGATCTGCGAGATACCCGGATGGTCGCCGACCAGCCACATCACCGAAACCTGCTTTTGCGTCAGTTCCAGATCCGTGAAGGTCTCGGTGAAGTGGCGATAGCAGGCGCCATGGGCGAGGCGGATGTGAAAGCCGACGATATCGTTGATCTCGCCCAGGCTGGCGCCATCCCCCTCGACCGTCGTGATCGCATCCAAATCGTCTCTCGCCCGCATCGTTTCTGCCTATTAGTCAGCACTGCATACAATCTTGCCGGGGCGCGGCGCAATGGCCGATTTGCGCTCCCGGCCGGTTCCGCCCGCCTCAGGCCTCGTGCACGGCTTTGGTGATCATGCAGGCCAGCACGCCTTCAAGGCCGTCCTCGCTGCCGTGGCCGGACCACTTGGCCCCGCCGAACGGACTGTCGCCGCCGCCCAGCATGACCGTGTTGATCCCCACCATCCCCGCTTCCAGCCGCCGCGCCAGACGCTTCTGGCGGGCGGCGTCCTGGGTCCAGGCATAGGCGGCAAGGCCATATTGCAGGCGGTTGGCCTCGGCGATCATCGCCGCTTCGTCCGGAAAGCGGTTGATCAGCGCGACCGGGCCGAACGGTTCCTCGTTCATGATTTCGGCTTCCAGCGGCACGTCCGACAGCACCGATGGCGCATAGAAATAGCCCTGGTTGCCGATCCGGTGGCCGCCGCAGTGCAGCGTTGCGCCGCGCTCCACCGCGTCGCCGATCATCCGGTCCATCGCTTCGGGACGGCGGGCATTGGCCATCGGCCCCATCTGGGTGCCGTCTTCCAGCCCGTTGCCGACCCGGACCTGCTTCGCGCGCTCGACGAAGCCGTCGCGGAAGCGCTCGAACAGGCTGTCCTCGACGATGAAGCGGGTGGGGCTGACGCAGACCTGGCCGCAGTTGCGGAACTTGTGCGGCACCACCGTATCCAGCGTGCGCTCAAGGTCCGTATCGTCGAATACCAGCACCGGGCCGTGCCCGCCCAGTTCCATCGTGGTGCGCAGCATGTTGTCGGCGGCGAGCCGCATCAGGTGCTTGCCGACCACGGTCGAGCCGGTGAACGACAGTTTGCGCACCACCGGCGAGGAAAGGAGATGGCGGCTGACTTCGTCCGGCACGCCGAACACCGCCTGGGCGACATCATGCGGCAGGCCCGCGTCATACAGGCACTGGAGCACGGCGAGGGTGCTTGCCGGGGTCTCTTCCGCGCCTTTCAGGATCACCGAGCAGCCCGCCGCGATCGGCCCGCCCAGCTTGCGCCCGGGATTGCCGATCGGGAAGTTCCAGGGCGCGAAGGCGGCGACCACGCCGACCGGCTCGTGCACCACGGTGGAGCGCGTGCCTTCCGGGCGGACCAGCGTGCGCCCATAGAGCCGCTGGCATTCGCCCGCGTAGAAATTGAACAGGTTGACGTCCATCATCACTTCCAGCCGGCTTTCGGCCAGCGGCTTGCCCTGTTCCATGGTGGCGATCCGCGCGATCTCCTCCTGCCGTTCCAGCAGCAGCCGCGCCGCGCCCTGCAGCACGCCTGCGCGCTGCGCCGCCGGGGCATCGCGCCACATGGCAAAGCCGCGCGCGGCGGCTTCCAGCGCGCGGTCGAGGTCGGCGGGGCCGGCCAGCGGCAGTTCGCCCAGCTTTTCGCCGGTCGCGGGATTGATCACCGCGTGGGTGCGCCGCTCGCCACCGGCCACGCGTTCGCCATCGATCATCATGCAAAGCGAAGGGTAATTCGTCATCATTGGCTCCGTTCTCGCGGATTGCTGCCTTCAGGGTTCGGCCCCCAGCGGCTGCGGGTCAAGCCCGGGACGGCGATTGCCCGTCGGCGGGGGGCTGCCGCCGGTCTGACAGCCCGGGTTCAGCTTTGGGTGTATAGCGCCGTCAGCCATGCCGAAACCTGCCCCCTCGTTCGCCCGCGCCGCCGCGCTTCTTGCCCTTGCCGCCGCCGCGCCGGTGCTGGCCCAGCCTGCCGTGGTCGATCTGGACACGGCGGTGCGCTGTTCCGCGGCTTTCGGGATCGTCGCCGCCGACCAGGCGCGCGGCGGCCCCTCGGCACAGGATTATCCGGCGATCGGCGCGCGAGGGCGCGAATTCTTCGTCCAGACCGGGGCGCGGTTGATGGACGAGCAGAAGCTGACCCGCGATCAGGTCCAGGCACGGATGCGCGCCGAAGTGGCAAAGCTCCAGGCCGAGACCGCCGCCTCGAGCGACCGGCGCGCGGCCATGCGCCGGATCATGACGCCGTGCCTGTCGCTGCTCGATGCCACGGTCCCGGCAAGGTAAGTCGGGCGCCGACCGAAAAAGGAGCGAATCCGGTTCCTTCGTTGCCTGCTGGCGGCTAGGGCAGGGGGGTGACCAGTTCTCCGCGCCGCGCCATCATCGATATCGGATCGAATTCGATCCGCCTGGTCGTCTACGGCGGGCCGCGCAATGCGCCCGTGCCGCTCTATGACGACAAGATCACGGCTTCGCTGGGGCGCGGGGTGGTCCTGGATGGGCGGATCGACGCGGAAAGCATGGCGCTGGCGCTGAAGGCGCTGCGCCGTTTCGCCGCCCTGCTGCGCTTGCTTGACGGGGCAAAGGTGCGGGTCGTGGCGACCGCCGCGGTGCGCGATGCGGCGAACGGGGCCGAGTTCCTTGCCGCGGTTCGCGGGCTGGGCCTGCCGGTCGAGCTTCTGTCCGGCGAGGACGAGGCGCGCGCCTCTGCCTGGGGCGTGATCGCGGCCCATCCCGGCGCGCGCGGGATCGTTGCCGATCTGGGCGGCGGCAGCCTGGAACTGGCGCTGATCGATCAGGGCGGGGTGGGGAACTGCGTTTCGCTGCCGTTCGGGGTGATGCGGGTTGCCGGGATTCGCGCAGGCGGGCGAGGGCGGCTGCGCAAGGCCCTGCGCGAGGCGCTGACCCCGCTGGACTGGCTCGGGCAGGCGCGGGGGCAACGCCTCTATCTGGTTGGCGGTGCCTGGCGCGCGCTCGACCGGGCTCGCGCTCACATCGATCGCGCCCCGGCGCTGATTCCCGTTCCCGCCGAAGAGGCCCGCGCGCTCAAGGGGCGGGTGCGCGCCCGTGGGCCAGCCCGGCTGGCGGCGATCCCGGGGGTGAGTGCCGCGCGCGCCGCGCAGCTCGCCCATGCGTCGGCGCTGCTTTCCGCGCTGGTTGCGGAACTGGGCCCGGCGGACGTCGAGGTTTCCGGCGCGGGGCTGCGCGAGGGGCTGCTGGTCACGCCGGGGAAGTTTTCCACCTGATTTTGCTTCGCCGCGCCATGGCCCGAGGTGGACGCGCGATTCGCGCTTGGGCATGGAAGTAGCCATGTGGCAGCTTTACCAATTCCCCCTGTGCCCCTTCAGCCGCAAGGTTCGCCTGCTGCTGAGCGAAAAGGGCGTCGGCTACGAATTGTGGCGCGAGAACCCGTGGGAGATGCGCGATGAATTCCTCGCGCTCAACCCGGCGGGGCGGACCCCGGTGCTGCACGACCCGGCCAAGGGGGTAACCCTGGTCGACAGCCGCGCGATCTGCGAATATTTCGAGGAAACGGTCGACAAGCTGCCGATGATCAACGGTACGGCCGCCGGGCGCGCCGAAATCCGCCGCCTCGTCGCCCTGTTCGACGAGAATTTCTACGGCGATGTCACCGCTCCGCTGATGCATGAACGGATGAAGAAGCGGCTGGTCTATCGCCAGTCGCCGGATTCGCGCGTCCTGCGCGAGGCGATGAAGCTGGCGCACGAGCACCTTTATTACATCGACCACCTGATCGATCACCGCCCCTGGCTGGCGGGCGCGACGATGAGCCTTGCTGATCTTGCCGCTGCCGCGCAAATCTCGGTCGCGGACTACCTGGGCGGGCTCGACTGGTCGGGCCACGAGCAGGCGGCGGGCTGGTACGCCGTGTTCAAGAGCCGCCCCTCGTTCCGTCCCTTGCTGGCCGAGCGGATGGAAGTGATCCAGCCGCCCAGCCACTATGCCGACGTGAACGCCTGACCGGGCCGGTGGGCGCGCGGCAGGGCGAGCGATCGCCCCGGCGCCGCAGCCCGGCCCGCAGCGGTCAGGACTTGCCCGATTTGCGGGCCTTGCGCGCTGCGTAGCGCAGATCGCGCGCCGCCTTCAGTTCGGCCTCGCTGAGGACGCGTGGCTGGGACGCGATCGCCATTTCGGCGGCCAGGCGATCCTCTTCCAGCTTCGCCAGTCGCGCAGCTTCCTTGGCAGCCAGAGCGGCCTGCTTCGCCTCCTGTGCGGCAGCGCGCTTGATCCGCTGGGCTTCTTCCCTGGCGGCCTGGGCGGCGATGCGGCGGGCCTGTTCCTCGGGATCGATTCGCGGCCGGTTGGCCATCTGCTCCAGCGCCTTGTTCTTCGCGTTTCGTGCGATGGCAACCCGGTCCTGGAAGCCGGGTTCCTTGTAACCTTTCATCGTATGTCCCTCTTCTTCTGCGATTGCGCTCAATCGACCATGGCGGCAACGAGAAGGCGAAGTTCCTCCGTCGCCAGCCGGCCCTTGGCCATCTTCTGCGCGGCGGGGCGTAGGCCCGAATTGCCGTTGGTGAAAGTCCTGGTCGCGGGGAAGCCGTGGCCGCCCCTGTGTTGATTATGCATGAAGTCCTCGATCGGCGGCATGGCCGCGATATATCTTTTTCTGAAATTGGTGCGCGGTTTCGCCGGACCGGCCTGGCCGGGCGTGCGCTAGCGAAAGACGATCCGGCTCCTGGTGAGGTCGCAGGGCGTCATTCCGACATGCACCCGGTCGCCGGTTACCGAGCGAACGCGGAACTTGCGCTTCTTGCCGGCGGTACAGGCGATGATCCGGTGCGCGGTGCGCGTGCCCGGCGGGAGGGGGGAGAGTGCTCCCGCAACCGAAATGCCGAGCTGTCTGGCAGGTGTCCCTCATGGATCGCTGCGGGTGCGGCCAAGGGGCGTTTCGCCCGTCCGGCACCGTAACGATCCGGCGCGTGGCAGTCTTGCCGCCATCATGCGCCTGCAAGCGAGGTGACATCGCCGGGGCTTGTTCAAATGGCGGCGGGTGCCGGGGCAACCCGCCGCCAGCAGATCACGCAGCCTGCAGGTTCACTGCAGAGGTCTTGCCGCGCTGGTCGGTTTCCAGGTCGTACGAAATGGTCTGGTCCTTCTCGAGGGTGCGCATGCCGGCACGTTCGACGGCCGAGATATGCACGAAGGCATCATTGCCGCCGCCATTCGGCGCGATGAAGCCGTAACCCTTGTCGGCATTGAAGAATTTCACGGTTCCGGTAATCATATGGGTATCCTTTTATCCCATGGATGACGGGCATGCTCCAACAGCAGAGCATCCCGGCTTCGGTAGTGCTAGAAAGGGATAAAGGGGTGGCATGAAGCTGCCGATTATCCGTCGCATGCGACGTAAGCGCAGCCTCTATACCAGCTTCTTCCGGAATTGGAAGACAATTCCGATCACAGTCGCGACCGATCGAGCCGCAGCGCATTGGTGACCACGCTGACCGATGACAGGGCCATGGCCGCCGCCGCAATCATGGGCGAGAGCAGAATTCCGAACAGCGGATAGAGCAGGCCGGCGGCGACCGGCACTCCAGCGGCATTGTAGGCAAAGGCGAAGACGAGGTTCTGGCGGATGTTGCGCATCGTTGCCCGGCTCAGCCGGCGGGCGCGGACGATGCCGGTCAGGTCGCCCTTGAGAAGGGTGACCCCCGCGCTCTCGATCGCGACGTCGGTGCCCGTGCCCATGGCAATGCCGACGTCGGCGGCGGCGAGCGCCGGGGCATCGTTGACTCCGTCGCCGGCCATGGCGACCACCCGGCCCTGCTGCCTGAGCCGGGCGACGATGGCGCTCTTCTGGTCCGGCAGCACTTCGGCCTCGACCTCGGTGATGCCCAGCCGCGCGGCGACTGCCATGGCGGTGGTGCGGTTGTCGCCGGTCAGCATCACCACCCGCACCCCTTCGGCGCGCAGGGCCGCGAGCGCTTCGGGGGTGGTCTGCTTGACCGGGTCGGCGACCGCGATCACCCCTGCCGCCTTGCCGTCGATGCCGATGAAGATGGCGGTCGCGCCGCTGGCGCGCAGCTCTTCCGCAGCGGGTTCCAGCGCGCCGGTGCCGACGCCCTGATCGGTCAGGAAGCGCGCGTTACCAAGCAGGATGCGGCTGCCCTCGACCCGGCCCATGGCGCCGCGCCCGGTGGGGGAATCGAAATCGGCGACGGGCGCAATGGCCAGGCCGCGCTGCTCTGCCGCCGCGACGATGGCGAGGGCCAGCGGATGCTCCGATGCGCGCTCGACCGCCGCCGCGAGACGCAGGAGGTCGGGCTCGGCATGGCCCGGCGCGGGAACGATGGCGGTAACCGCCGGGCGCCCTTCGGTGAGCGTCCCGGTCTTGTCGACCACCAGGGTGTCGACCTTTTCAAGCCGTTCGAGCGCCTCGGGGTTCTTGATCAGCACTCCCAGCCGCGCGCCGCGCCCGACACCGACCATGATCGACATCGGCGTGGCCAGGCCGAGCGCGCAGGGGCAGGCGATGATCAGCACGGCCACGGCGGCGATCAGGCCGTGGGCCAGGCGCGGCTCCGGACCCCACAGCCCCCATGCGGCGAAAGCCAGAACAGCAACGCCCAGTACGGCCGGGACGAACCAGCCGGAAACCCGGTCGGCCATCCGCTGGATCGGCGCACGCGAGCGCTGTGCTTCCGCGACCATCTGGACGATCCGGGCAAGCATGGTGTCGCGCCCGACGCGGGTCGCCGCCATGACCAGCGCGCCGGTCTGGTTCAGGGTGCCGCCGATCACGTTGTCGCTTGCGGTCTTGGTAACGGGCATCGATTCCCCGGTAACCATCGATTCGTCGAGCGAGGAGCGCCCTTCCAGCACCGTGCCGTCGACCGGCACTTTCTCTCCCGGGCGCACCCGCAGCCGGTCGCCGACGGCGATCAGATCGAGGCTGACTTCTTCTTCCGCCCCGTCCGGGAGCAGTCGGCGCGCGGTTCTGGGGGCCAGGCCCAGCAGCGCCCGGATCGCGCCCGAGGTCCGCTCGCGCGCGCGCAGTTCCAGTACCTGGCCCAGCAGTACCAGCACGGTGATCACTGCCGCAGCCTCGAAATAGACGGCGACGTTGCCGTGCGCATCCCGGAACGCCGGAGGGAACAGGCCGGGCGCCAGCACCGCGACCACCGAATAGAGCCAGGCGACCCCGGTCCCCATCGCGATCAGGGTGAACATATTGAGGTTGCGGCTTTTAAGCGATGCCCAGCCGCGCTCGAAGAATGGCCAGCCCGCCCACAGCGCGACCGGCGTTGCCAGCGCAAGCTGGATCCAGACGCTCAGGCTCATCGGCACCAGCCGGTGGACCAGCGGGAACAGGTGGCCGCCCATTTCCAGCGCGAACACGGGCAGGGCCAGCGCCAGTCCGATCCTGAAGCGGCGGGTCATGTCGATCAGTTCGGCGCTTGGCCCGGTATCGTGGCTGACCATTTCCGGTTCGAGCGCCATGCCGCAGATTGGGCAGGCGCCGGGGTGATCCTGCCGCACTTCGGGATGCATCGGGCAGGTCCAGATCGCGCCTTCGGGCGCGTCTGCCGGCTCCTGCAAGGTCAGGTAGCGCGCGGGATCGGCGGCGAATTTCGTGCGGCAACCCGCGCTGCAGAAGTGATAGGCGTGGCCCGCATGGATCAGGTGATGCGGGCTCCTGGCCGGATTGACCGTCATCCCGCAGACGGGATCGATGCCGGTCGCAGCGCTGGCGGCATCGGCGGCGTGGCAGTGGTCACTCATCGCAGTTCCTTTCGTGCTCACCGCCCACCGCGTTCAGCGCCGGACGCGTTCGAACAGGTCGATCAGTTCATTGAACTTGGCCCGCTGCTCGTCCGCATTGCCGGAACCGATCGCCTCGGCCACGCAGCAGGCGGCATGGTCCTTCAGGATCGCGCTTTCGACCTTGGCCAGCGCGGCTTTCACCGCCTGGACCTGGTGCAGCACGTCGATGCAGTAGCGATCGTCGCTGACCATCTGGGCGATCCCGCGCACCTGCCCCTCGATCCGCTTCAGCCGGTTGAGCGTGTCCTGTCTGCTTTTTCCCATGGCGCCCTCTTGATACCATACGGGGGTATTGTATATGTCCTGGCAGGCCGGCAAACAAGAGGTGGATTGCAAAGTGGACCTGGCGAGGCGCGGAGTGCTGCGGGGACTGGGCGCAGGAGCGGTGCTGGGCGCCATGCCGGCATGGGCCCGCGGCCGCAGCCTGCATGGCGGCGGCGCGATCCGCGCCGGTTTCGACGAGGTCAGCGGGCCGGTCATCGACCTGGCTGTCGGGGCAGGCATGCGGCTGGTGCAGGGGCGGCGCGGGCACGGGGTTGCGGTCAATGGCAGTGTGCCGGGGCCGCTGATCCGCCTGCGCGAGGGGCAGGACGTCCGGCTCAACGTCACCAACCATCTGGACGAGGACACCTCGATCCACTGGCACGGCCTGCTGGTCCCGTTCCAGTTCGATGGGGTTCCGGGCGTCAGCTTTCCCGGAATCAAGCCGCATCAGACCTTCACTTACGAATTCCCGGTGCGTCAGTCGGGCACCTACTGGTATCACAGCCATTCCGGCCTGCAGGAGCAGACGGGGCATTACGGGCCGCTGGTCATCGAGCCTAAGGGGGGCGAGCCGGTGCGCACGGACCGGGACTATGTCCTGCTGCTGAGCGAGTTCACCCCGCTCCACCCGCACTTCATCATGCAGCGCCTGCGGACCGGCGAGCACTATTTCAGCCGCCAGCGGCCGAGCTGGACCGACAAGTACCCGATGAGCGGGGCCGAGCGGCGGATGTGGGCGCAAATGCGCATGTCCCCCACCGATATCGCCGATGTCAGCGCGCCGACCTACACCTACCTCGCCAACGGGCGCGGGCCGAAGGAGGGGATGGAATACCTCTTCACCCCCGGCGAGACAGTGCGCCTGCGCCTGATCAACGGCGGGGCGATGACCTATTTCAATGTCCGCATTCCCGGCCTTGCCATGACGGTCATCGCCGCCGACGGACAGAATGTCCGCCCGGTCGAGGTCGATGAACTGCAGATCGCGGTTGGTGAGACCTATGACGTGCTGGTCGAACCGCGCGGGGCAGAGGCCTATGCGATCGTCTGCGAATCGATGGACCGGTCGGGCCTGGCGCTGGCCATGCTGGCAAGCCGTCCGGGCGCCCGTGCCGCCGTTCCGGCCTTGCGCGATCCGCCGCTGCTGACCATGGCCGACATGGGGATGAACCACGGCGCCGGGGATAGCGGGCACGGGGGCATGGACCACGGCGCGATGGATCATGGCGCTATGAATCATGGCGGGATGAACCATGGCGAAGGCGGGGCCGCCAGGCCCGAAGCCAGCCACAGCATGGCCGGAATGTCGATGCGCGACACCTCGCTGCTGCCGCCGGATGTGGCCATCGGGCCGGGGATCGACATGGTGTCGATGGCTCCGGTCGACAAGCAGGGCGATCCGGGCCTGGGCCTGCGCGACGCGGGGCACCGGGTGCTCAACTACCGGATGCTGAGCGCGCTGGAGCCGAACGCGGACACGCGCGAGCCATCGCGGCTGCTGGAGCTTCACCTCACCGGCAACATGGAGCGTTACATGTGGTCGTTCGACGGGCGGATGTTCGATGCGGTCAGCGACGTGCCGATCCGCTTTGCCTGGAACGAGCGGGTGCGGGTCAAGCTGGTCAACGACACCATGATGGCCCACCCGATCCACCTGCACGGAATGTTCTTCGAACTGGTCAACGGCCAGCCGCCCGCCCACCAGCCGCGCAAGAACATCGTCACCGTCCAGCCCGGCGCGAGCGCGACTTTCGACCTGACTGCCAACGAGCCGGGTGACTGGGCGTTCCATTGCCACCTGCTCTATCATATGCACGGCGGGATGATGCAGATCGTCACCGTGATGGGACCGGAGGACAGGCCATGAGGCGCCGGGTAATGCGCTCGCTCGCGCTGCTGGGCAGTGCGCTTGCCGCCGCCCCGGTGGCGGCTCAGGACCATTCGGATCATGCGCAGCATGCGCCCGCGCCAGTTCCGGCACCCTCACCAGACCCTGGCCACGGCGCCATGGACCATTCCTCCGACCAGTCGGGCGATGCCGATGTCTCGCCCGGCCCGACCATGGAAACCCCGCCCCCGCCCGAGGCTGGCAGCGGCCCGCCGCGCGCCGCCGATGCGATCTGGGGGGCGGAGACCATGGCGGCGGAGCGGCACCGGGAACACGCAGCGCACGGTGATTTCCCCGTGCTGTGGGTGCAGGCCGACCGGCTGGAAGCGCGGATGCAAGACGGCGCGGACGGCTTCCTGTGGGACGTGCAGGGTTATTACGGCGGCCCGACGAGCCGACTGTGGTTCAAGAGCGAGGGCGAGGGCACATTCGGGGAAGAGGTGGAAGAGGCGGAGGTCCAGGTGCTGTGGGCCAGGGCCATCGACCCCTACTGGGATCTGCAAGTCGGCCTGCGACAGGACTTCTCCGGCCCTGCCACGACCCATGCGGTGATCGGCGTGCAGGGTCTGGCACCCTACGATTTCGACGTCGATGCGGCGCTGTTCGTCTCCCACCGGGGTGACGTGACCGCGCGGATCGAGGCAGAGATCGACCAGCGCATCACCCAGCGCCTGATCCTCCAGCCGCGGGCCGAACTCAGCGTCTCGGCGCAGGACATTCCCGGCCTCGGCATCGGCGCCGGGCTGGACAGGGCCGAACTGGGGGTAAGACTGCGCTACGAGATCGTTCGCGAATTCGCGCCCTACATCGGTGTCGAGCGCAGCTGGCGGTTCGGCGGCAGCGCGGGCTATGCCCGCGCGGCGGGCGAAGCGCCCCATGCGACCAGCGTGGTCGCGGGCGTGCGATTCTGGTTTTGAGAAAAGAGGTCAAGTGCATGAAATTGCGTTCTATCGTTCTCGCTTCGGTGCTGGCGCTGGGCCTTCCCGCCGCCAGTCTGGCCCACACGTCGGTCGTCGCTTCGACCCCGGCGGCGGGCGCCACTGTTTCGGGGCCCAAGCTGGTTTCCCTGACCTTCGGAGAGGCGCTCAGTCCGTCCACCACCGGCGTGGCGATCGTGATGACGGCCATGCCCGGCATGGCCAACCATGGCGAGATGATCATCCGCAATTTCACTCAAGGCTGGTCGGAAGGGAACCGCAAGCTTACCCTGAGCCTGCGCCAGCCGCTGCGCGCGGGAAGCTATGACTTGCGCTGGCAGGCCGTAGGGGCCGATGGCCACCGCATGACCGGAATGGTTTCCTTCACGGTCAAATAGGCATCAATCCGGACCGGCGGGAACGGCCAGCCGGGCGCCTGCCTCTCCCGCCGCCTGCCTGAGCGCTGCCAGCACGAGATCATCCGGCAGCCGCGCGGCCTGCGTGGTGGAGCGCGTTGCTGAAATCGCCGCGAGCGCCGCCCCTCCCGGGCTGTAGACCGGCACGGCAACGCAGATCAGCCCCTCGGCAATTTCCTCGTTGTCGCGCGCGAAGCCCTGGTCGCGCACCAGGGCCAGTTCCCCGCGCAGGTCGCCGGGATCGGTAATGGTGCGCGCCGTCAGCGCCGGGAAGGGACCGGTGGAGAGGTATGCCTCGCGTTCGGCCGTCGGGAGGTGCGCCAGGAGGACCTTGCCGATGCCGGTGCAATAGGCCTCCAGCTGCATGCCCACCCGGGTGAAGACATCGCCTGCGCTGGTGCCGGTCTTGATCCGGTAGGTCACCATCTCGTTCTCCAGAGTGCCCAGCTGCACCAGGCAGCCAAGCCGGTCGGCCAGCCGGTGGAGCAGCGGCGCGGCGGCGGCGACAATCACCTGCTTTTCATCGACCAGGCTCAGCAGCGCCAGCAGGCGCGGCCCCGGCCCGACCCGGCCGCCCGGCATCCGCACCAGGAATCGCTCTGCCACCAGGGTCGACACCTGCCGGTGCGCCGTGGCCCGGGGCAGGCCAAGACCTTCCGCGATGGCGGGCACGCTGCGCCCCTCCCGGTCGGCCAGGATCGCTTCCAGCATGCCGAGGCTGCGGCCCAGCGCGGCGATGGGCGGGGTTCCTTGTCTCATATAGTGAGACAATAGTCGTTCCCGCCGCTGGCGCAAGCAGTCAGGCGGGGCTAAACCATGGCCAAGCCAAGGAGAGGAAATCCATGACATCCGTCTCTCATCAGGACCTCGCGCTGCGCCTGCGCGATGCCTATACCCAGGGCGTGGTCGCCCCGCTGCGCGACGGGCTCGATCCCGTGGACGTGGCCGGCGCCTATGCCGTCCAGGAAATCAACACCCGGTTCTGGGTTGAGCAAGGTCGCCGCATCGTCGGCCGCAAGGCGGGCCTCACCGCCAAGGCTGTGCAGGTGCAGCTTGGTGTCGATCAGCCCGACTTCGGTGTCCTGTTCGATGACATGTGCGTCGCCGATGGCGGCATTCTGGCCGCCGGCAGCTGCATCCAGCCCAAGGCCGAGGCGGAGATCGCCTTCGTGCTGGGCGCTGACCTGCCCTCTGCCGATACCACGCCGGAACAGGTCGCCGCCGCCGTCGCCACCGTCCACGCCGCGATCGAGATCGTCGATAGCCGCATTGCCGACTGGAAGATCACTTTCGCCGATACCGTGGCTGACAACGGCTCCTCCGCCTTCTTCGTGCTGGCGGACGAGGGCAAACCGCTCCCCGGGCTCGACTTGTGGAGCGCGGGCATGGTTATGCAGATCAACGGCGAGACCGTTTCGCTGGGCGCCGGCGCTGCCGCGCTGGGCCATCCGCTCAACGCCGCCGCCTGGCTGGCCCGGACCCTCGCCGAGCGGGGCGAACCGCTGAAGGCGGGCGACGTCCTGCTGGCCGGTGCGCTCGGCCCGATGGTTGCGATCAATCCGGGTGACCGGGTCGAGGCCTTCGTCGGCGGCATCGGTTCCTGTTCCTTCACTTACGCAAAGGCTTGAAAGCCATGTCCAAGACCAAGGTAGCCATCATCGGTTCCGGCAATATCGGCACCGACCTGATGATCAAGATCATGCGCCTTTCCGACGTGCTGGAAATGGGCGCCTTCGTGGGCATCGACCCGGAAAGCGACGGCCTGAAGCGCGCCGCCCGGATGGGCGTGCCGATCACGGCGGAGGGCATCGACGGCCTGCTCGCCATGCCCGAATTCGCCGACATCGGAATCGTCTTCGACGCGACCAGCGCCTATGCGCACAAGCGCAACAGCGAACTGGTGCTCGCCGCGGGCAAGCGGATGATCGACCTGACCCCGGCAGCGATTGGCCCCTACACGGTCCCGCCGGTCAACGGCGATGCCAACCTCGACGCGCTCAACGTCAACATGGTGACCTGCGGCGGCCAGGCGACGATCCCGATCGTCGCGGCGGTCAACCGCGTCGCCAAGGTTCATTACGGCGAGATCGTCGCCTCGATCTCCTCGAAGAGCGCCGGTCCCGGCACCCGCGCCAACATCGACGAGTTCACCGAGACGACCAGCCAGGCGATCTGCGACGTCGGCGGCGCCACGCGCGGCAAGGCGATCATCATCCTCAACCCGGCCGAACCGCCGCTGATCATGCGCGATACCGTCTATTGCCTGTGCGAGGACGCCGACCGCGAGGCGATCCGCAAATCGATCGAGGACATGGTGGCCGAAGTGCAGACCTATGTCCCCGGCTACCGCCTGAAGCAGGCCGTCCAGTTCGAAAGCATCGGCGGCAATCGGCCCTTGCGCATTCCGGAAATGGACGGCTCGTTCACGGGCCTCAAGGTCTCGGTGTTCCTCGAGGTCGAGGGCGCCGCGCACTACCTGCCGGCCTATGCCGGCAACCTCGACATCATGACCTCGGCGGCGCTCAAGACCGCCGAGAAGATCGCCAAGCGCCACTTCGCGGGAGCAGCAGCATGACCCTCAATTCCGCCTTCAGCGATCCGACCAGCCAGAAGCTCTATATCCAGGACGTCACCCTGCGTGACGGGATGCACGCGATCCGCCACCAGTACGGGCTGGAGCACGTCCAGGCGATTGCCCGTGCGCTCGACCGCGCCAAGGTCGACGCGATCGAGGTTGCCCACGGCGACGGCCTGCAGGGCTCCAGCTTCAACTACGGCTTCGGCGCCTATACCGACTGGGACTGGATCGGCGCGGTTGCCGAAGTGCTGGAACATTCGGTGCTGACCACGCTGCTGCTGCCCGGCATCGGCACGGTCCACGATCTCAAGCACGCCTGCGAAATGGGCGTGAAGTCGGTCCGCATCGCCACCCACTGCACCGAGGCGGACGTTTCGAAGCAGCACATCGAAGCTGCCCGCAACCTCGGCATGGACGTCTCCGGCTTCCTGATGATGAGCCACATGAGCCCGCCTGAGGCGCTCGCCCAGCAAGCCAAGCTGATGGAAGACTACGGCGCGCACTGCGTCTACGTCACCGACAGCGGCGGGGCGATGAACATGGACGAGTACGCCGCGCGATGTCAGGCCTATGACCGGGTGCTCAAGCCCGAGACCCAGCGTGGGGTCCATGCCCACCACAACCTCAGCCTTGGCGTCGCCAACTCGATCGTCGCCGTGCAGAACGGCGTAGTGCGCGTCGATGCCTCGCTGGCCGGCATGGGCGCGGGCGCGGGCAATGCGCCGCTGGAAGTGTTCATTGCCGCTGCCGACCGCATGGGCTGGAACCACGGCTGCGACCTGTTCGCGCTGATGGACGCGGCGGAAGACCTCGTCCGCCCGCTGCAGGACCGCCCGGTCCGCGTCGACCGCGAGACGCTGACGCTCGGTTACGCCGGGGTCTATTCCAGCTTCCTGCGCCACGCGGAAAAGGCTGCGCAGGATTATGGCGTCGATACCCGCTCGATCCTCGCCGAAGTCGGCCGCCGCAAGATGGTTGGCGGGCAGGAGGACATGATCGTCGACATCGCGCTCGACATGGTCAAGCAGCAGGAAGCCGGCGCGGCCTGATGCACGTCGCGATCATCGGCGCGGGCGCGATCGGCACCATGCTGGCCGTGCGCCTCGCGCCGATGACCGGTGACCTGACGCTGGTCGCGCGCGGTGCGAGGCTGGCGCATCTGCGGGACAATCCGCTGCGGCTGGACAGCAACGGCGCTGTCACCGAGGCGCGCGTTGTGCCTTGCGCGCCGCAGGATCTGACCGCGCCGGTCGATCTCGCGATCCTCTGCACCAAGACACCCGGCCTGCCGGAGGCGCTGGCCATGCTGCGTGGCAAGCTGGCGCCCGGCGGGATCGTCCTGACCACCCAGAACGGGGTGGAAGCCCATCGCATCGCCGCCGATCTGCTCACCGAGGCTGCGGTGGTCGCTTCCCGGGTCCACGGCTTCTTTGAGATGGACGGCCAGCTGGTCCGCCATGTCGGGGTAGAGCCTTCGCTGCTTTATGGCTGCACTCGGGGTGACGCGGCGACGGTTCACGCCCGCATCGCCGCGCTGTTCGCCGGCAGCGGGATCGCCGCCGAACCCTCGGACCGGATCGAACAGGCGCTGTGGCAGAAGTTCATGCTGGCGGCCTGCCTTGGCGGGGCGGCGCTGGCGCTTGGCGTCAATGCCGGGATGGTCTGCCAGACGATGGAAGGCGAGGGCCTGCTCGCCGCAGCGATGCACGAGGTGGCGGCGCTGGCCCGCGCCTCGGGAATTGCCCTTGGGGACGCCGATGTGGCCGAGGCGCTGGCCTTCGTTCGCACTTTCCCTCTGGATGCAACGACTTCGCTGCAACGCGATGTCGAGGGGCGGCTGGCTTCCGAATACGATGCCCTGCCGGGAGCGGTGGCGCGTCTCGCGCAGCGCTGCGGTTACCCGGCGCAGATCTTTCCCCGGATCGAAGCCATGATCCGCAAGCGCGGACTGTTGCCAGGTTGAGGGTCAGCCCTTCAGGCTCTGCAGCCGCTGGAGATACCGCGCCAGCACGTCAATCTCCAGGTTCACGGCATCGCCCTGGCGCAGGTCGCCCAGCGTGGTGACTTCGGCGGTGTGCGGGATCAGGTTGAGATGGAAATGGCACGAGCCGTCCGGCTGGTCATCCAGCGCGTTGACGGTCAGCGAGACGCCGTCGACCGTGATCGAGCCCTTGGCCGCGATGTAGGGAGCAATCTCCGCCGGGGCCGCGACGGTGACGTGCAGCGAACCCCCGATCTCCTCGCGCGCGTGGATCGTGCCCACCGCGTCGACATGGCCGGTGACGATATGGCCGCCCAGCTCGTCACCCAGCTTGAGCGCCTGTTCCAGGTTGAGCCGCCGCCCCGCCTGCCACATGCCGCCAGCGGTGCGGCTGACCGTTTCGCCCGAAATATCGACCGCGAACCAGGCATCGCCCGCTTCTCCGCCGCGCTCGACCACTGTCAGGCAGACGCCCGAGCAAGCGATCGAGGCGCCGATGGCGATCCCGGCGGGATCATAGGGGGTGGCAATCACGGCATGAAGGTCGCCGCGCGTGGCGGTTTCGCGGATCGTGCCGATGGCGGTGATTATTCCGGTGAACATGGCAAGCGCTCGTAGACTTCAAGGCGGTCCTTGCCAAGCTGGCGGCTGTCGGAAAGTGCCCAGCGGCCGTGTGCTTCGGGCAGGGTAGCCAGGCCGATGTCGGCCACGCCCGGCTGACCGCCACCGATGATGATCGGCGCGCGGTAGATCGCGAGGCGATCGACGCAGTCGGCGGCGAGGAACGCCGCCGCCGCGCCCGCTCCGCCTTCGACCAGCAGGTACTGCGCCTGCGGCATGGCCTGTCCCAGCGCGGCGGGGGAGGGCAGCGCCTGCCAGCCCTGCGGCGCTTCGCCGCGCGTCAGCACCCAGCGCTCCGGACTGCGCGATTCGAGGCCCGGCAGGCGCACGTCCAGCCGGGGCTGGTCGCTGCGCAGCGTGCCGCCACCCACCAGGATCGCATCTATCCCCGCGCGCAGCAGATGCCCGTGGGCACGCGCCTCCGCGCCAGTGATCCACTGGCTTTCGCCACTGGCCATGGCAATGCAGCCGTCGAGCGAGAGCGCGAGTTTCAGCGTCACGTGCGGGCGGCCCCGGTGGGCGCGCGTCAGATAGCCTTCCAGACTGGCGGTGCAGGCGGGGCTGTCGATCTGCTCGACCGCAATTCCGGCTTGGCGAATGCGTGCGATCCCGCTGCCCGCCGTGCGCGGATCAGGATCGCCGCAGCCGACCACCACCTGCGCCAGGCCGCTGGCCGCCACCAGATCGGCGCAGGCCGGGCCGCGCTGCGACTGGTGGGCGCAGGGCTCCAGACTGACGTAAAGCGTGGCGCCGCGCGCGGCCGCTCCGGCGGCTTCAAGCGCAACCGCCTCCGCATGGGGGCGCCCGCCCGCCATGGTCCAGCCGCGACCCACCACCCGGCCCCCGGGCGAGACGATCAGCGCGCCGACCGCCGGGTTGGGGCGGGCCAGAGGACGCCCGCGCAGCGCCAGCCGTGCCGCCGCGTCCAGCCAGCGGCGATCCGCTTCAGGGGGCAACGGCAGGACTTTCGCTCGGCGCCGGGGCGGAGGCGGTGGAGGTGGAGGAGGAGGCCGGGGATGAGGGGGAGGGCGCTGCATCGGTTTCAGGTCCGACGCTCTTGGCGGCATTCGCCTGCACCTTGGCCTTGGCGGCGGCCTCGTCGGCCCTGGCCTTGGCCTCGATCTGCTCCACGTCCATGCCCGAGGCGCGGCCCAGCGTCTTCCACAGCTTGCGGCCTTCCTCGTCGTATTGGCGCTGGAGTTCCTCGCGTTGTTCCTTGCGCTTCTGGTTCGCCTCGATGAAGGCCCGGGTTTCCGCTTCTGTCCGGTCCTCCGGCCAGGAATTGATGTAGGTGACTTCGGGCAGGGGCCGCATCTTTCTCCAGCTTTCGCCCGACATGATCGAGAATATCCCCACGGTCATCGCTGCCGACAGCGCCGCAAAGCGCCAGCGGTTAGACCCGGCTTGCTTGAAAACCGTGATAAAGTCCCCGATCGCGCCGGTCGGGTTGATGTTGCGCCAGAATGCCATGGCCTAGCAGATAGGGACTGCCTTGCCGCTGCGCCAGCGGTCAGTTGTAATCGACCGAAATGGGGATCCGGGCGCGGTAGTTGCCGCCTCGCCCGCCTTTCATCACCAGCCGCGCGCCGAAGGTGAACTCCAGTTCGCCCTGGGCGTTCAGCGCCGGATTGCGCGGCAGCGAGGTGGTGAAATCGGTGAGCGTGGCCGCGCGGCCATCGATGCTGGACATCTGGATGAGGTTCGGCAGGTCGATCCGCACCTCCCGCAAGGGCTCGCCGGTAATCCGCCCGGTGCCCGTCACCGCCAGGCCGCCCAGGCTGACGATATCGCCCGAAGTGCGCTTTTCCCCGGTCACCGGATCGATCGAGGCGCTGGCCGCGTTCCTGCCGGTCAGCGCCAGCTTGGCGAAATTGAGGTTGGTGGAAATCTCGATGGTCAGCGGCTTTTCGCGGGTGTCTGTCTCGCTCTCGTCCTTGCACAGGCGGCAGTCCTCCTGCGCAGCCGCAGGCTGGCAGGTGAGCAGCAGGGCCGCGGTCAGAAGGGCTGGAGCCGTCCTCATCGTGCCAGCATCCCCGCATATGGTTAATTCGGGGTTACGGGTTTTCCCCCGGGGGTCAGCCGAAGGGACGGTAGAGCGAACGCCCCTCGCGCCGCAGCCACAGGTCAGCCTCGCGAATGTCCGCTTCGAAAATTTCGCCCAGGAAGGCGTGGAAGCGGGGGCTGTGGTCGAAGTGGACCAGATGGGCCACCTCGTGCGCCACGACCGAGCGGCGGATGAGGTCAGGGGCCATGACCAACCGCCAGTTGATCCGGATTGTGCCACTGCGCGCGCAGGAGCCCCAGCGGCGCTGCGCGCGGCTGAGCGCCAGGGGCGGGGCTGGCTGGCCCGCGCGCTGGCAATAGTGGGCAAGGTCGGCGGTGATCAGGCGTCGCGCCTCGCCCTCCAGCCAGCGCTGGAGGCGCGGGCCGAGCGATTCGGCCGGGCCGCCGATGCGGATCGCGCGCTCTTCGCGGACCACCCGGCGCGGGCGCGCGGGATCGTGGTGGAGCAGGTGCGGCTCCCCGAGGTAGGGCAGGCTCGTGCCGTGGCCCAGCACCTGCGCCTGCGGCACAGCGGCCAGTTGGCTCGCCAGCCAGTCGGTGCGCGACCTGGCAAAGGCCAGCGCTTCGGCAGTGCGGCCCCAGCGCGGCAGGGTCAGCCGCGCCTCGCTGCCATCCGGGGCGAGGCGCAAGGTCATGCTGCGGGCCGTGGCAAGGCGGCGCAGGACCAGCGGCAGGTCGCGGCCCGCGACTTCGATCGTCAGGGGCCGGTCCTGCAGCAGCCAGTCAATCATCGGCCAGTTCCATGCCCGGCGGCAGGATCACGTGCTGTTCCAGAGGTCCGGCGATCAGCTCGCTGATCGCCTTGCCGCGCACCGAGATGCCGGCCGCGTGCACCGCCTCGCGATCCCCGCAGATCAGGTAGTGCCATTCGTGCAGCGGCTCGCCCTCCGCGCGCAGGCGGTAGGCGCAGGTGTCCGGCAGCCAGCTGGTGGTGAGGGCGAGGCGCGGGGTGAGCTTGAGGCAGTCCGGCACGATCTTCTTGCGGCCCGCATAGTCGCTGCACCGCCCGCTCGGGATGTCGAGCAGGCGGCAGGCGACGTTGGTGGGATAGATGTCGCCGGTGTCCTCGTCCTCGCACTTGTGCAGGCAGCACTGGCCGCAGCCGTCGCACAGCGCCTCCCACTCCGGCTTGCTCAGCCGATCGAGCGGGAGTTCCCAGAACCGGGGGCGCAGGCTGTTCAAGCGCGGCTCACTTCACCGAAATGGCAAGGTCGGCGGCGACCGCTTCGGCGTCCTTGTCAACCGGCAGCACCTCGACCGGCTTGCCGTCCGGGTCCATCAGGTAGGCCGAGCGGCTGTGGTCCATCAGATAGCCCCCGGCGCTCTCCGCCCCGCGTGCGGCATAGGCGCGGAAAGCCTTGACCGCGCGGTCGATCTCCGGCTGCGGGCCGGTCAGACCGACCAGCCGGGGCGAGAAGGCGGCGGCAAACTCGCCGACCCGGGCCGGAGTGTCGCGCGCCGGGTCGATGGTGATGAAGATCGGCTGGACCTTGGCAGCGAGATCGGGGTGGGCCTTCTCGAACTTGGCGAACCCGGCCATCAGCACGCCCACGTCGGTTGGGCAGGCATCGGGGCAGAAGGTATAGCCGAAGTAGACGATCCGGTACTTGCCCTGGAAGTCGGCCCACTTGACCGGCTTGCCATCCTTGTCGACCAGCGCGAAGTCGCCGCCGATCGAAGCTCCCTTGATGTCGGTGCCCTGGATCGGCTGGGCCGGCGGAGCGGGGTTGGAACAGGCGGCCGTCACGAATACGGCCAGGGCGGCGGCAAGGCTGATAAGCGGCTTGGTCATGGCGCGGCCGTTCATGCTCTGCTAAACCGCGCTGCGCAAGGTGCGTTTCGGGGCGTTTGAGCTTACCGATTCCGGCGCCCGTCAACAGGAGGGAAATGACAGTGCCCAGGTTCCGGCTGACCATGCTTGCCCTGACTCCGCTGATCGCAGCGGGCCTTGTCTGGTCGGCCCCCGCAGCCGCGCAGTTCTCGCAGAGCTACAAGTTCCTCGAAGCGGTCAAGAAGCGCGAGGGCACCGAGGTGACCGACATGCTGGCAGAGCCCGGCACGACCATCGTCAACACACGCGACGTGACCACGGGCGAAACGGCGCTGCACCTCGTCACCGCGCGGCGCGACCTTACCTGGATGCAGTTCCTGGTCGCCAAGGGCGCCAACGTGAACCTGAAGGACGTGAAGGGCGTGACCCCGCTGGTCCTGGCCTGCAACCTGGGCTTCACCGAAGGGGCTGAGTTCCTGGTCGGCAAGGGTGCGCGGGTGGACGAGAGCAATTCCTCGGGCGAGACGCCGCTGATCACCTCGGTTCACAACCGCAATGTCGCGCTGGTCCGGGTGCTGCTGAAGGCCGGGGCCAATCCCGACCGGGCGGACAATTCGGGGCGCACGGCGCGCGACTATGCGGCGCTCGACAAGGGCGGCACGCTGCTGGCCGAAATCGAGAGCGCGATGAAGGCACGCGCGGCCGCGCAGACCCTGAAGCCCAATTACGGGCCGAAGCTGTGACCGCCGCGTCGCTGGAAGAACTGCGCCTCGAACTCGCGCCTGCGCTTGCCAGCGCGGCAGTGTGGGACGGGTGGAGCGAGGCCGCGGTGCGCGCCGCGGCGCAGGACTGCGGGATCGATCCCGACGCCGCGCTCTATGCCTTCAAGGACGGGGCGATGGCGATGATCGCCGCCTGGATTGCCAGCGTCGATGCGGCGATGGAAGCAGACCTTCCGCCCGAGCGGCTGGGGGCCATGAAGATTCGCGAGCGGATCCGCGCGCTGGTCCAGTTCCGGCTCGATGCGGTGGCAGCCAACAAGGAGGCTCTGCGCCGCTCCCTGGCGATCATGGCCATGCCGCGTAACGTGCCCGCCGCGCTGAAGCTCGGCTGGCGCAGCGCCGATCTGATGTGGCGGCTCGCCGGGGACACGGCGACCGATTACAATCACTATACCAAGCGGACGATCCTTGCCTCGATCTATGGCGCGACGCTGGCGGTGTTCGTCGACGACACCAGCGAGGACCATGCGGAGACCAAGGCTTTCCTGTCCCGCCGGCTCGACGGGGTGATGCGGTTCGAGAAGGTCAAGGCGCAGCTGCTGAAACCGGACCGCGAGCATTTCAGCCCGGCCCGGTTCCTTGGTCGGCTGCGCTATCCGGCGCGTTAAGAGTGGGTGCGGACAGGGCGTCCGCCCTGTCCTTTTGCAACACCGGCCCGCTCCCGTGACGAAGGGCACGAAAATGTCCGGGGGACATTTTCGCTGAGGCGCCCCGACCACCCATTCATGGTACCCTGTGGGCGGTCGGGCCGGGGGAGCGGGCCGGTGTTGCTGGCCAATCGCGGATGCGATTGGCGCACCCGACAAATTTGACCTCGATCAATTATTGCGAATGACTTGCAACAAGCCTCGGCTTATGGCAGCGGCTGCGATGATGACACTCGACCTTCTTCCCATCGGCCAGCCCGCGCGAATCGTCGCGGTTGACTGGGCCTTGCTCGCCGAGGAGGAGGCGCTGCGCCTCCAGGCACTGGGCGTGGATGCGGGCGCAAAGGTCTGTGTCGCCTATCGCGGGATCTTCGCGGGCCGCGATCCGATCGCGCTGTCGGTCGGGCGGATGACGGTGGCGCTGCGGCGCGCGCATGCCCGGGCCATGCGGGTGGAGCCGATCGCGCCATGACCGCGCCCCGTTCGGCAGCACTGGTTGGCAACCCGAACGCCGGGAAAAGCGCGCTGTTCAACGCGCTGACCGGCGCGCGCCAGAAGATCGCGAACTATCCGGGCGTCACCGTGGAGCGCAAGGCGGGGCGGCTCGTGCTGCCCGGCGGCGATGCGGTGGAACTGACCGACCTGCCGGGTTCCTACGGCCTCAATGCCACCAGCCCGGACGAGGAAGTGACTCGCCGGGTGATCCTGGGAGAGTTGCCGGGCGAATCGGCGCCGGATGTGCTGGTGCTGGTGCTCGATGCGGCGAACCTCGAACAGCACCTGGTCTTTGCCCAGGAAGTGATCGCGCTTGGACGGCCGAGCGTGGTGGCGCTCAACATGGTCGACCTTGCCGAACGCGATGGCCTGGTGATCGATCACCTCGCGCTGGAGCAGGCACTGGGTGTGCCGGTAGTGCCGACCGTGGCGGTGCGCCGCCGGGGGTTGGCAGAGCTGACTGCGGCGATCGCCGCTGCCGGGGAGCGCGAAAGCGATCCGCACCTGGCCCACGTCACCATGACCGAGCGGCGCGTGACCGCCCAGGCGATTGCCGATGCCGCGATCGTTTCCGAAACCGCGCGCCACCGGCTGCATGCCAAGCTTGACAAGCTGTTCCTCCATCCCTGGCTGGGGCCGCTGATCCTGTTTGCGCTGTTGTTCGTGGTGTTCCAGGCGGTGTTCGCCGGCGCCACCCCGTTCGCCGATGCGCTGGAGGCGGGAATCGGGGCGCTGACCGACCTGGTTCGCAGCAGCCTGCCGCCCAGTCTGGCGCGCGATCTGCTGACCGAGGGTGTGCTGTCGGGCGTCGGCTCGGTCGTGGTGTTCCTGCCGCAGATCGTCATCCTGTTCTTCTTCATCCTGGTGATGGAAGCCTCGGGCTACATGGCGCGGGCGGCCTTCCTGATGGACCGGCTGATGGCGGGGGTGGGCCTGTCGGGCCGAAGCTTCATCCCGCTGCTGTCCAGCTTTGCCTGCGCGATTCCGGGGATCATGGCGACGCGCAGCATCACCGATCCCAAGGACCGGCTGACGACGATCCTGATCGCTCCCCTGATGACCTGCTCGGCCCGCCTTCCGGTCTATGCGGTGATCATCGCGGCCTTCATTCCCAATCGCCCGGTGCTGCCCGGTGTCGGCCTGCAGGGGCTGGTGCTGCTCGGGCTCTACGTGTTCGGGATCGTCGCGGCGATGCTGGTCGCGCTCGTGCTGCGCCGTTCGGTGACCAAGGGCGCAGCCAGCGGCTTCATCATGGAACTGCCCAAGTACCAGATGCCGCGCCCCGGCGACCTGCTGATCGCGCTGTGGCAACGCGCCTGGATCTTCCTGCGCCGCGCTGGCACGATCATCTTCATGGTCACCGTGGTGCTGTGGATCCTGCTCAACTTCCCCCGCGCGGGCGAGGGCGAGAATCAGGTCGACGCCTCGATCGCGGGCAGGATCGCCAATGGCCTGGCGGTGGTGGTGGAGCCGATCGGCTTCAACCGCGACATCGCCCTGTCGCTGATCCCGGCCATGGCCGCGCGCGAAGTGGCGGTCAGCTCGCTCGCTACCTCCTATGCCGTTGGCGCCGGCGATGACGAAGAGCAGCAGGCCAAGGCGCTTGGCGAGCGGCTCGCCGCGGACTGGAGCCTGCCCACCGCGCTGGCCTTCCTCGCCTGGTTTGTCTTCGCGCCGCAGTGCATGAGCACAATCGCCGTCACCCGGCGCGAGACCAATGGTTGGAAATGGCCGGGCTTCATGCTCGCCTACCTGTTCGCCCTGGCTTATGTATTCGCGGGGCTGACTTACTGGACGGCGGTCTGGCTGGGCCTTTAGCCGCTGGGGAAACCCGGCCCGGGGCACTGGCCCCGCCGCGCCCCAGCGGCTAGGCCCATGTCCTGAATTCAAAGGGACTCGATTCGATGGCAGGCAGCGTCAACAAGGTCATTCTCATCGGCAATCTGGGCCAGGATCCCGAGATCAAGAGCTTCCAGAACGGCGGCCGCATCGCCAACCTGCGCATCGCCACGTCCGAGAACTGGAAGGACAAGCAGACCGGCGAACGCAAGGAGCGCACGGAATGGCACTCCGTAGTGCTCAATTCGGACGGTCTGGTCGGCGTCGCCGAGCGCTATCTGCGCAAGGGTTCCAAGGTCTACATCGAAGGCCAGCTGCGCACCCGCAAGTGGCAGGACCAGTCCGGCAACGATCGCTACACCACCGAAATTTCGGTCGGCGGGATGGGCGGCGTGCTGACCATGCTTGATGGCGCGCCCGGCGGCGGGCAGGGCGGCGGTGGCCAGCGCGGCGGCGGCTCTGGCGGCGGCAATGACTGGGGCGGCGGTTCGTCGGGTGGCGGCTATGGCGGCGGCCAGCGTTCGGGCGGCGGAACTGGCGGCGGCTTTGGTGGCGCTTCGCAGGCCGGCGGCTTCGCTGACGACCTCGACGACGATATCCCGTTCTGAGCTTCAGGCCAGCAGTGGCACTGCTTTGGAATCCGCGCTGGCCTGGGCCGGCGCGGATTTTTCGTGCGGGACGATCCGGCTGACCAGCGCCTGCACGGCAAAGAACAGCGCCGCGCCGCCGATCACGTCGACCAGGTGATGCCCGCCCTGCAGCAGGATCGCTGGCGCCATCAGCAGGTTGATCGCCACCATCGGCCAGAATAGCCGGGTGCCGCGCGCGAACAGCGTGGTCATCAGCGCCATGACCGTGTGCATCGAAGGGAAGGCGATCAGGCCCATCAGGTGTTCCTGCCCGATCACCGGCGGTGCGCCACCGGCGGCCAGGGCCAGCAGCCGCGCACCGTAGCCGGAATCGACCACCCGCCCGATCCGCGCATCGACATCCGGCGGCAGGTCGATGAACGGCGCGGGGCCGAAGCTGGGCGCCAGCGTCCAGAAGGCCATGGTCACGCAGCTGGCGATCATGCCCACCAGCAGGAAGCGGTGGAGGTTCACGCGGGCCCCGGTGAAGCCCAGCCAGATCAGCACCACCGCCATCTGCACCAGCGAACTCTGGTAGGTCCACGACAGTACCCGGCACAGCGCCGGATAGTCGGACATGGTCACGGCAAAGGCCCGCCAGTCAAAGCCCAGTGCGGCATCGGCGCGGAACAGCAAGGGGTCGATGGTGCTCGATCCCGGCGCGATCAGCAGGTTGTTGAGCACCGCGCCGGCATTCGAGAACAGGATGAAGAACGAACAGGCGATCAGCGTGGTTGCGATCTCCGCCGCGCGGCCCAGGTGGCGATAGGCCAGCGCCAGCGCGAACATCGCCAGGGCGACGGCAATGTTGCCGGCAAAGGCTGCGGCGGCCACGCTCGATCCGCGCCACGCGAGCAGGATCACGTCAAGCGCCAGCACTCCGCCGATCAGCCAGGCCGCCAGCAGTTCGGGTCGGTGCAGGCGTGCGGCAAGGTTCAAGGCGGGGCTCCGTCTGGCGCGTTGGCAGAGGCCGGTGCTATGCCCGAACAGGCTTAAGGTCGCGTAAACCGAACGTGGGGCGACAGATCGGCAGCGGCATGGCCCTGCCACTCGTGCCGATCAGCGATCGAGCTTCAGTCCCTTCAGTGCCGCGAACGGACCGCTCGCCTCCGCGTCGATGATTCCGGCCTTGCGCCGCGCTTCTTCCGCGCCGGGGCCGGTCAGGAAGGGATCGATTGCCAGGGCCAGGCTCTGCGCTAGGGCTTCGCCAAGGTCGAACTGGGTGCCGTCGAACTCGATCTCGTCGCAGTCGTCGGCTTCAAGTTCCACCTCCTCGTCCGGGCGATGGGGCGCGGCGGGCGGCACGAAGCGCATGGCGACAGGCTCGTCCAGTGTCACGTCGAGATCCTCGCCCGATACCGCGCAGCTTTGCACCAGCCGGGCAGCGAGGCGGCCCGCGGCGTCGACCGAGGCTCCATCCTTCACCATCTCGACGCTTGCCTCGAAGGCGTGGATCGCCACGATCCCAAAGCGCCTCGCCAAAGCGGCGCACTCCTGCGGGGTAGCTTCGAGCCGGATTGCCGCAGCGGGCAGGCTGCGTACGTCGAACATGCGGGTGAATTCGTTCATCGCGCGATCCTCCCGGCCAGCAGGGCGGCATCGTCAGTGGCCGCCAGGGCCCCGGCCAGACGGACTATTTCAGCTGCGATCCATGATGCATCGCCCTGTTCGGCCAGCGTCACATTGCGCCGCACCGCTCCTTCCAGAACAGCCTGGTCGCCGGCGGCAAGACCCTCGCGGTAGGCCTCGATCCGGCCGCCCAGCGCGCTCATCAGCTTGCCGACGCGCTTGCCGACCACCAGATCTCCCACGCCCTGCTCGCGCAGGGTTCCGTCCATTTCGGTCACGAACAGCTCGGTCAGGCGTGCGGGTTCGGCGCGCAGGGCCTCGCTCTGCTCCATTCGCAGCAGGATCAGCGCCATGACCATCGACAGGGCGTCGAACCGGCCCGGGACCGTATCGGCGATTCCGCCCCGCGCGTACCATTCGGGCGTGCGGGCAATCCGCACCGCCTCTGCCCACAGCGGGCGTACGGCGGCATGGTCATCTTCCTTCTGGCCAAACAGACGGGCAAGCAGGCCCATGGGCATCGGTCCTTCATTCAGCGGTGATTAAACCGGCCCCGGCCATCCGCGCAGCCCAAGCGGCATTGCGCGGCGGGCCAAGGCGCTTTAAGGCCTGACCCGATAGATGACGAGGGCCGGCGGGGCAATGCCTGGCCGAGTTTGGGTTCGGCCGGTTTGAGGCCGGCCGATCTGGTGGAGCGAAAGCATAATGCAGGTAAGGGCACGAATTCTGCGCGCGGCGGCGATCGGAGCATTGCTGGCGGCAGGTCTGGGCGGCTGCACCTCGATCAAGGATCACCGCGGCTACATCGTCGATCAGGCGCTGCTCGATTCGGTCACTCCCGGGGTGGACAACCGCACCTCGGTCGAGCGGACGCTGGGCCGGCCGACCTTCGTGTCCGAATTCGGCCGCAAGGACTGGTACTACATCTCGCAGAACACCAAGCAGCGCGCCTTCACCCGGCCGCGCACCGAAGACCAGCTGCTGGTCAAGGTCGCGTTCGATGATGCCGGCAATGTCAGCGCCGTCTCGCGCTCGGGCATGGAGCGGGTCGTGCGGCTCAATCCCGATGGCGACAAGACCCCGACTCTGGGCCGTGAACGCAGCTTCCTCGAAGACCTGTTCGGCAACATCGGCACGGTCGGCGCGCCTGGCATGGGCGGCGGCGCCCCCAGCGGGCCGGGCCCCAACGGAAGTTAAGCCCGACCGAAGTTTAGGTTGTAGCGCGCGGGATCAGACATATATCCCGCGCATGACCAGAAACTCTGACAGCCACGGCATGATCCCGTGGCACGGCACCACCATCATCGGCGTCAAGACGGGCGGAAAGACCGTGATTGCCGGGGATGGCCAGGTCTCCATGGGCAACACGGTGATGAAGCCGAACGCGCGTAAGGTGCGGCGGATCGGCGATGGCAGCGTGATCGCGGGCTTCGCGGGCGCGACCGCCGATGCCTTCACCCTGTTCGAACGGCTGGAAAAGAAGCTGGAACAGCATCGCGGCCAGCTGATGCGCGCGGCGGTGGAACTCGCCAAGGACTGGCGCACCGACAAGTACCTGCGCAACCTTGAAGCGCTGATGATCGTCGCTGACAAGGACGTGCTGCTGATCCTGACCGGCAACGGTGACGTGCTGGAGCCGGAACACGGCATCGCCGCGATCGGATCGGGCGGCAACTATGCCCTGTCCGCCGCCAAGGCGCTGGTCGATTACGAGACCGACCCCGAAAAGATCGCGCGCAAGGCCATGGCCGTTGCCGCCGAGGTCTGCGTCTTCACCAATGACCGCGTGACCGTCGAAACCATCGACGCCTGATCCACCCTCCGTTCGTGCCTGGCGAAGTCGAGACACGAACGGAAAATCTGGAACTGACATGAACGACGCCCTTACCCCCAAAGCCATCGTTGCCGCGCTGGACGAGCACATCATCGGTCAGGCCGAAGCCAAGAAGGCTGTCGCGGTCGCCCTGCGCAACCGCTGGCGGCGCCAGCGGCTGAGCGCGGAACTGCGCGACGAAGTGACGCCCAAGAACATCCTGATGATCGGGCCGACCGGCTGCGGCAAGACCGAGATCAGCCGGCGCCTCGCCAAGCTGGCCGACGCGCCCTTCGTCAAGGTGGAGGCGACCAAGTTCACCGAGGTCGGCTATGTCGGCCGCGACGTGGAGCAGATCGCCCGCGATCTGGCCGAGGAAGCCATCCGGCTGGAAAAGGAGCGCCGCCGCGAGGCGGTGCGCGAGGCGGCGGAAAAGGCCGCGATGGACCGGCTTCTGAAGGCGCTGGTCGGTGACGGCGCATCCGAGGCCACCCGCGAAAGCTTCCGCCAGCGCATCGAGCAGAAGGCGATGGACGGCGTCGAAGTGGAGATCGAGGTCGAGGACGCGCCCTCCATGCCCTTCGACATTCCGGGCATGGGCGGCAATGTCGGCATGATCAACCTGTCCGACATGATGTCGAAGGCGATGGGCAAGCAGAACCTCAAGCGCCGCAAGCTCAAGGTGCCCGAAGCCTGGGCCAAGCTGGTCGACGAGGAAGCCGAAAAGCGCATGGACCAGGACGACGTCGCCCGCGTCGCGCTGCAGAACGCGGAAACCAACGGCATCGTCTTCATCGACGAGATCGACAAGATCGCGGTATCCGACGTGCGCGGCGGATCGGTCAGCCGCGAAGGCGTGCAGCGCGATCTGTTGCCGCTGATCGAGGGCACCACGGTTGCCACCAAGTACGGGCCGATGAAGACCGACCACGTGCTGTTCATCGCCTCCGGCGCGTTCCACGTTGCCAAGCCCAGCGACATGCTGCCCGAACTCCAGGGCCGCCTGCCGATCCGGGTCGAGCTGAAGGCGCTGTCGGAGGAAGACTTCGTGCGCATCCTTGGCGAAACGCGCGCCAACCTGGTGGAGCAGTACAAGGCGCTGCTGGCGACCGAGAAGGTCAGCCTCGACATCACGCCCGAAGCCGTGCGCGAGGTTGCCCGCATTGCCTGCCAGGTCAACGAGGCGGTCGAGAACATCGGCGCGCGTCGGCTCCAGACCGTGATGGAAAAGCTGTTGGAGGAACTGAGCTTCGAGGCCGAAGACCGTGAGGGCGAGACGGTCCGCGTGGACGAAGCCTATGTCCGCGCGCGGCTGGCGAGCCTGGCGAAGGACACCGACCTGTCGAAGTATATCCTGTAGGATGGTTCCTGCCCTCCCCCTTGAGGGGGAGGGTTGGGTGGGGGTGTACCACGCCGGCGCAGTAGCCCCACCCCAACCCCTCCCCGCCGGGGAGGGGCTTTTGCGGCAGCGCAAATGTGCTAGCCTCCAGTCCATGTACCAGACCCCCGAAGGCCGCCCGATCTATCGCCTGCTCACCGGCAAGGACGACCGC
>Ga0116180_1000518_pt1 | contig 36215 bp, 35 predicted proteins | sample AD_UKC073_MetaG_FD_89804 | JGI IMG/M metagenome (GOLD analysis project Ga0116180, IMG submission 89804) | Active sludge microbial communities of municipal wastewater-treating anaerobic digesters from USA - AD_UKC073_MetaG | ecosystem: Engineered > Bioreactor > Anaerobic > Digestate | place: USA... | reverse complement strand
TCGTTGTCCGGAGTATTGCCGGGCAGGCTGGCCGGTGGGCTCAGGCGGGTTGGACGGGTCTGGAAGAACAGGCGTCCACTGGCAGTTGGTGCGCCCCGTGGTCCAGGCAGACTCGGCAAGGGCAGTCCTTGGTCGATTTGGTCCTTGCTGGTGCCGGCGATCAGTTCGTCGAGAAAACGGCTGACCTGACGAACGTTGCGGGCCACTTCGGACACGCCCTTCTTGGCGTGGTCCAACTCCTCCAGCACCATCATCGGCAGATGGATGTCGTGTTCCTGGAAACGGAACAACGCGGTCGGGTCGTGCATGAGCACGTTGGTGTCCAGCACGAAAAGTCGGTGATCGGTCAGGCTGATGGCAGGGACGGTGGTGACGCTGGCGGACTGGGACGGGGAGATGGGGTTGGCTGTCATGGATGAAGGCGCGATTGCGCTCTGTATGATGAATGATACGTAAAAGTGTAGCCGGGTGCGGCGGACCTGCTGGAGAAGAGCGGACGCTGGGTTCCCGGCAGCCGTGGGCGTTGCGGGACGAATGCTGGCCTCAGCTCAGCGCTTCGACCGCGGCCAAGACCTGAGCGGCGTGGCCGTCGACCTTGACCTTGCGCCATTCCTGGCGCAGGACGCCTTCAGCGTCGATCAGGAAGGTGCTGCGTTCCACGCCCAGCGCTTCTTTGCCGTAATTCTTTTTCAGTTTGATGACATCGAACAGCCGACACAGGGTTTCGTCGGTATCGGCCAGCAGCGGGAAGGGGAAAGCGTGTTTGGCGCGGAAATTCTCGTGGCTGCGCACGCTGTCGCGCGAGACGCCGAGGATCACCGTGTTCAGTGTCGAGAAGCGGTCGTACAGATCGCGGAATTGTTGGCCTTCGGTGGTGCAGCCGGAGGTGTTGTCCTTGGGATAGAAATACAGCGCCACCCGCTTGCCGCGCAGTTCCGACAGGCTGATGCGGCGCTCTCCGGTGGCGGCGGCGCTGAACTCGGGAACGATCTGCCCTACGCTCACGCTCATGACGGCTTACCCCTTGATCGGCTCCAGAACCGCGTCCAGGTTCAGTTCGTCGCAGAAATCCAGGAATTCTTCCCGCAGCATGGCGATGTGCATGCCGGCCGGAATGCCGATCGCCAGGTTGACCGAGAACATCGGCGTACCGGTGTGCGGGGCGCTGTAGCTGCGGGTCACCATGTCTTCGATGTTGATCGAGCGGCTGGCGAAGAAACTGGCCAGATGATGGACGATTCCCGGCTGGCTGACCGCTACCACCTCCACCGCATAGGGCAACACATCGCCTACCGGCACGCGGCCCTCGGTGCGTTTGGCGGTGATGATCATGCCCAGCGCCTGCTCCAGCCGCTTGAACTGCATTTCCAGCTTGGTCAGGGTGTTCCAGTTGCCCTGCACCAGCAATAGGATGGCAAACTCGCCGCCCAGCACGGTCATGCGACTGTCCACGATGCTGCAATCGCAATCGAGGATTACGCGGGACAGTTCGTTGACCAGACCGGGCCGGTCTTCGCCCAGGGCGGAAATGACCAGGTAGTTTTTCACAGACAGGGTTTCCTAGAGGCCAGAGATACGAGTATGACGATGCTGCAGTGTACAAGCATCCAACGAGGGTGGAAACTGCTCCAGCGTCTTGAGCGAGTTCGACGCTTGTCAAGCCCGCTCGGTATCCGTACCATGCGGCGACTGTGGGTAAATCAGGAGTAAAATCATGTTTCGTGGCAGCATGGTGGCCCTCGTCACGCCAATGCGGGCGGATGGCTCACTGGATTTCGAAGCGCTGGCGCGGTTGGTGGAATTTCATGTCGAGAACGGCACCGACGCGATCATTGCAGTCGGCACCACCGGCGAGTCGGCGACGCTGGATTTCGAAGAACACATCACGGTGGTGCGCAAGATAGTCGAATTGGCGCGCGGTCGGACGCCGGTCATCGCCGGCACCGGGGCCAACTCCACCACGGAGGCGTTGCATCTGACCCAGCGCGCGATGGAGGTCGGCGCCGACGCCTGCCTGTTGGTCACTCCCTACTACAACAAGCCCACCCAGGAAGGACTGTATCGCCACTACAAGCTGATTGCCGACAGCGTGGCGATTCCGCAGATCCTGTACAACGTGCCCGGCCGCACCGCCTGCGATCTGAAGCCGGAAACGGTCGAACGGCTGGCCGACGTCCCCAATATCATCGGCATCAAGGAGGCCAGTACGCTCGAACGGATTCATGAGCTGCTGCGGCGCTGTGGCGACCGCCTGGACGTTTACAGCGGCGACGACGGCATTGCCGCCGAAGCGATGCTCGGTGGGGCCAAGGGCGTGATTTCGGTGACGGCCAATGTGGCGCCACGCGCCATGCACGACATGAGCGTTGCCGCCCTGGCGGGCGACCACGCCCAGGCCGAGGCCATCGATAGCCGACTGGCCGAATTGCACAAAGTATTGTTCCTCGAATCCAACCCGATTCCCGTAAAGTGGGCGGTTGGCCAGCTTGGCCTTATTCCGCCGGGGATTCGCTTGCCGCTGGTGCCCCTGTCGGAATCGTTCCAGCCGGCGGTACGGGCTGCGATGCAACAAGCCGGAGTGATCTGATAAAGCCATGACGACGCGGTTTTCGCTTTCCACAAGGTGCGCGACGGCCGTGTCCGTCGCGGTATTGACGGCCCTGTCCGGTTGTTCCAAGAGCTTCGATACTCTGCTGCCGGATCGGCGGCCGGATTACAAGCAAAGCACTCAGACCCAACGGCTGGAGATTCCCCCCGATCTCACGTCGTCCACCATCGACGATACCCTGGTGGTGCCGGAGATCAATCCGAACGGCTCGGCCAGTCTGAACGACTACTCCAAGGAACGCGGCGGTCCCCAGACGCAGGCCAGGAAGTCCGAGGCGGTGTTGCCGCCGCAGCCCGGCATCACTCTGCAGCAGGACGGCAACCAACGTTGGCTGGTGGTCGCAGCGCCGGCCGATCAGGTCTGGCCCAAGACGCGGGACTTCTGGCTGAGCACCGGTTTCGCACTGAAGCGGGACGATCCGACCATCGGCATCATGGAGACCGACTGGGTGGAAAACCGCGCCGATATCCCTGAAGACGCTTTGCGGGGCTTGTTGAAGAAATACCTGGACATCCTCTATTCGGCGCCCACCCGCGACAAATTCCGGACCCGGCTGGAACGCAGCGCCGATGGCAACAGTACGGAAATCTACGTGACCCATTACGGGGTCGAGGAAGTCGCGGTGGGCGGCACGACCGCCAGCTCCAGCAACGCCTATATCTGGCAGCGGCGGCCTGCCAACCCCGAGCTGGAAGCCGAGATGCTGAATCGGTTGACGGTTTATCTGGGCGCGTCGGAAAAGCGCGCCGAGGCGCAGCAGGCCAAGGCTGTCGCCGCGCCGACCGGACCGCGCGTCACGTTGACGCAGCAGGGAGGCGAAAGCCGCCTGCTGGTCAACGAGGACTATTCCCGCGCTTGGCGTCTGGTGGGCCTGGCGCTGGACGGCAGCAATTACGCGGTCGAGGAACAAAATCGCAGCCAGGGTCTGTACGTGGTCGAGTACCGCGATCCCGAGCTGGAAAATCAGAAATCCAGCGACCAGGGCTGGCTATCCAAGCTGGCCTTCTGGCGCGGCAAGTCGGACGCGCCCCCGCCGGGGACCCGCTATCGGGTGCGGCTGGCAGGTCAGGGTCAACAGACGGCGGTGGTGGTTCGCAATGCCAACGACCAGCCCGACGACTCGGCCGGGGCCCGTCAAGTGCTGGAAGTCCTGCAACAGACTCTCAAGTGACGGTCTGATCCGGACCGGACGCGTCATTGCCGACGGCCCGGTCCGGATTTCCTCCCGCAGCTGACGGCATCCTTGCATGAGCACTCGCATTCGGCGCTTGCCGCCGCAACTGATCAGCCAGATCGCCGCTGGCGAGGTGATCGAACGCCCGGCTTCGGTGGTCAAGGAGCTGCTGGAAAACAGCCTGGACGCCGGCGCGACCCGCATTACGGTCGAGGTGGAGCAGGGCGGCGTCCGCCTGATTCGAGTCCGCGACAACGGTTCCGGCATCGATCCCGACGATTTGGCGCTGGCGTTGGCTCGCCACGCCACCAGCAAGATCGCCAGTTTCGACGATCTTCAGCATGTCGCCAGCCTGGGCTTTCGCGGCGAAGCCTTGCCCAGCATGGCCTCGGTCTCGCGCTTGACCCTGACCTCGCGGATGGCAGGCCAGGAGAGCGGCTGGCGGGTCGAGGGGGATGGCGGCGATAGCGTCGCTGCTCCCGCTCCCGCCTCGCATCCGCCGGGCACGACGGTCGAGGCCCGCGATCTGTTCTTCAACGTGCCCGCGCGGCGCAAGTTCCTGCGCAGCGAACGCACCGAGTTCGGCCATATCGAAGAGACCATCCGGCGCTTGGCGCTGGATCGATTCGAGGTGGGTTTCGGCCTGTGGCACAACCAGCGGTCGGTGCTGGATCTGAAGCCGGAAGTCGCCCAGGAAGGCTGGACGCGGCGGGTGGCCCTGTTGTGCGGTCAGGAATTCGCGGCCGCCAGCCTGTTCGTCGACCGTCGGGAAGGCGGGCTGCGGCTGTGGGGCTGGCTGGGCTTACCGACGGTGTCCCGCGCGCAGCCGGATCTGCAATACTTTTCCGTCAATGGCCGACCGGTGCGCGACCGGCTGATGGCGCATGCTCTGCGCCAGTCCTACCAGGACGTGCTGTATCGGGACCGCTATCCGGCGGCCGTGCTGTATCTGGAGCTCGATCCCACCGGCCTGGATGTCAACGCTCATCCCGCCAAGCACGAGATCCGGTTTCGGGATTCGGCTCCGGTCCATGATTTTGTCCAGCGAACCGTACGCGCAGCGTTGGCCGATACCCGGCCCGGCGCTGCGCCGCCGCCTGCGCCGCCGGCCCGCGAGCGTGCGTGGATTAGCAGCGGAGCTGGTGGCGGCCCCAGCTCGGCAGGTCGTTTCGGCCCCAGTCAGCCGGGGTTGCCCCTGACGGTGCAGGAGCGGCTGGCGGTTTACGGCCAGCTGCATCCGACCGATCCGACCCCGGACTCGACAGCGCCGGAGCGTGTGCCCCAGACCGAGACCGCGCCGCCGCTGGGCTATGCGCTCGGCCAGTTGCACGGTGCCTACGTATTAGCGGAGAACGCGGCCGGACTGGTGGTGGTGGATGCCCATGCCGCCCACGAGCGAGTGCTGTACGAGCGGCTGAAGGCGGCTTTGGCGGAAGGTCGGCTGCAAACCCAGTCCTTGCTGGCACCGATTGCCCTCGCTGTCAGCCCGCGTGAGCGTCAGTTGTTGGAGGCGCATGGCGAACTGTTGGCGCGAACCGGGTTGGAGATCGATGCCCTGGGGCCGGAGACCGTTGCGATCCGGCGGATTCCGGCGCTGTTGGTCGGTGCGGATATCGCGGGATTGGTGCGCGACATCTTGGCCGATCTGGCGGTGCACGGTGTCAGTGACCGTGCCGAGACGGCCATTTCGGCCTTGTTGTCCAGTTTGGCCTGCCATGGGGCGGTGCGCGCCAACCGACCGCTGAATCTGGTGGAGATGAACGCCTTGCTGCGCGACATGGAGCGCACCGAGCGCGCTAGCCAGTGCAATCACGGTCGACCGACCTGGACGCAACTGAGCCTGGATGAGCTGGATCGGCTGTTCCGGCGCGGCCGGTGAAGACGCGATCGCGATGCCTGTCGCCGATACCCGCCCGCCGGTACTGTTTCTGATGGGACCGACTGCATCCGGCAAGACGGCCCTGGCGGTCGAATTGGCGCAGCGGTTTCCATTCGCGATCGTCAGCGTGGATTCGGCGCTGGTCTATCGGCAGATGGACATCGGCACCGCCAAGCCCGATCGGGAAACCCAACGCATCGCGCCGCACCGACTGATCGATATCCTCGATCCGGCCGAAAGCTATTCGGCCGGCCAGTTTCGCAGTGACGCCCTGCGCGAGATTGCCGCCATTCGCGCTGAGGGGCGTATTCCGTTGCTGGTCGGTGGGACTCTGCTGTATTTTCGGGCGTTGGAGCGGGGGTTGGCGGATTTGCCTTCCGCCGATCCGGCCCTGCGCGCCCGGCTGGTGGCGGAGCAGGCCGAGCATGGCAGCGCGGCGTTGCATGCCCGGTTGGCGCGGCTCGATCCGATGGCGGCAGCGCGTATCCACCCCCAGGATTGGCAACGCATTCAGCGGGCGCTGGAGGTGTACGAACTCACCGGGCGCACTTTGACGGAACTTTGCGCCGGTTCGGGCAACGAATCCTTGCCGTTCCGGATCGTCAAATGGATCGTGACGCCGACCGAACGCGCCGTCTTGCACGAGCGCATCGCGCGCCGGTTCGACGATATGTTGGAGCAGGGGTTCGTCGCTGAGGTGGAGCGACTGCGCGCGCGGGGCGATCTCGATTTGAACAAACCCTCGATGCGTGCGGTCGGTTATCGGCAGGTGTGGATGTATCTGGATGGCGCATGCGACTACGCGACCATGCGCGAGTGGGGCATCGCGGCCACCCGTCAGTTCGCCAAGCGGCAATTGACCTGGTTGCGGGCCGAACCGGACGCCTCCTGGCTGGATGGGCGCGACCGTCCACGGATCGAACGGCTGATCGCTGCATTGCGTGACGAACGGTTTTTTCCGAACATACCGGAATGATTGTGTTAATATTATGAACGTTTTTCGGGATTGCCATCGACCAGTGAATCGTCTGGAATCGAGGCGGTCTGCGATATTCCCGCGGACAACACATCATAGGATCGTGATGAGCCGGCCGTTTTCGGAGAGTCCTGGGGGAACAGGCACGGGTTTTGCCTGATGTCAGACTGGTTTTTTTGAGAGTTTGGAATTTTTTTCTTTTTGAGCTTGTTCCAAGTTGACAAGCTTTTTTCGTGTCTTCGGCCCATAACAACAAGGGAGCGTCGCAATGGCAAAAGGTCATTCCCTCCAGGAACCCTTCCTGAATGCGTTACGTAAGGAGCGGATTCCGGTCTCGGTCTATCTGGTCAACGGTATCAAGTTGCAGGGGCAAATCGAATCGTTCGATCAGTTCGTGGTGCTACTCAAGAACAGCGTCAGCCAGATGATCTACAAGCATGCCATTTCCACGGTCGTGCCGGTCCGCAACGTGCGGCTGAATCTGGCGACGGATGACAGCGTTGCCGGTGGCGATCAGCTCTAACGGACTGGCCCGTAATCCGGGAGGTGGTTTGTTCGAGCGTCCGCGCGGCGGTGAACGCGCCGTTCTGGTGCATCTGGTCCTTGATGGTTCCGACGATGCCCGGGATTTCGCCGAATTTCAGGAATTGGCTGCCTCAGCGGGCGCCGAATGCGTAGCGTCAGTTGGCGGTCGTCGGCAGTCGCCGGACCCGCGGCTGTTCGTCGGCAGCGGCAAGGCCGAGGAAATTCGCGACGCGGTGCAGGGCAATGGCGCGGCGCTGGTCATCTTCGACCATAACCTGTCGCCCGCCCAGGAGCGCAATCTCGAAGCCTTCCTGCAATGTCGGGTGATCGGTCGCACCGGCTTGATCCTGGATATCTTCGCCCAGCGGGCGCGCAGCTTCGAAGGCAAGTTGCAGGTGGAGCTGGCGCAATTGCGCCATCTTTCCACCCGCCTAGTGCGCGGCTGGACCCACCTGGAGCGCCAGCGGGGCGGCATCGGCCTGCGCGGACCGGGCGAGACCCAGCTGGAAACCGACCGCCGGTTGCTGGCCGACCGGATCCGGCAGATTGGTCTGCGTCTGGACCGGGTCGAGCGCCAGCGCGAGCAAGGACGGCGAGCCCGTCGCAAGGCCGATCTGCCGACAGTCTCGCTGGTCGGCTACACCAATGCCGGCAAATCCACTCTGTTCAATAGCTTGACGCAAGCAGGTGTCTATGCGGCCGATCAGTTGTTCGCGACCCTGGATCCCACTCTGCGGCGTCTGAATCTGCCCGGTGCCGAACCGATCGTGCTAGCCGACACCGTGGGGTTCATCAGCCATCTGCCGCACGAGCTGGTGGCCGCTTTCCGTTCGACCCTCCAGGAAACCTGTGAAGCCAGCCTGTTGCTCCACGTGATCGACGCCGGTCATCCCGATCGTGATGCGGTCATCGGGCAGGTCGAGGCCGTACTGGAGAGTATCGGAGCGGAGACGGTGCCGCGTCTGCAGGTGTTCAACAAGATCGACGTGACCGGCGATACCCCACGGGTGGAGCGGGACGCCGAAGGTCAGGCGCAGGCTGTGTGGCTATCGGCGGCGACCGGAGCGGGAACCGACCTGTTGATTTCGGCTTTGAGCGAGCGCATCCGGGGCGAGGCCGTGTATGCTCAATTGTGTCTGCCCGCAGCGGAAGTGCGGCTGCGGTCCCGGCTGTTCAGCTTGGGCGCAGTCGTGGCCGAGCAGATCGGACCGACCGGCGAATGGTTGATCGAAGTGCGCACGTCGCGCGGCAATATGGATCTATTATGTCGCCGACATGGCCTGCGGGCGGAATGGGTACGTTCGGGTTTTGAGAGCCCGGTGGTGTGAACGGTGCTGAAACGAGGTTTGGGGTACAACATGGCCTGGAATGAACCGGGAGGCGGCGGTAACCGCGATCCCTGGAGCGGAGGCGGCCGCGATCAAGGCCCTCCCGATCTGGATGAGGTGGTCCGCAAGCTGTCGGACAAGTTTGGCGCGCTGCTGGGTGGCCGGCAGGGTGGCGGTGACGGGGGTAGCGGCGCGGGTGCTTCGGGTCCCCGGTTCGTCGGCATTGGCCTGGTGATCGGGATCATTGCGCTGATCGGCTGGCTGGTGGCCAGCGTCTACATCGTCAACGAAGGCGAGCGGGGAGTCGTATTGCGCTTCGGCCGCTACCTGGAGACCACCATGCCTGGTCCCCATCTGCGGCTGTTCCCGATTGACCGCGTCGATATCGTGAACGTGGAGCAACGTCGTTTCCGCGAGGTCGGCTATCGTTCCGGCAGCGGCGGGGGACGGCAGCCGGCTGTCCGCTCCGTTCCCAAAGAAGCGCTGATGCTGACTCAGGATGAGAACATCGTGGACGTCCGGCTGGCGGTGCAGTACCAGATCCGGGATCCCTATCTGTATCTCTTCAGGGTGCTCGACCCGGAGGGTGTGTTGGTGCAGGTGGTGGAAAGCGCCACCCGCGAGACCATCGGCAAGAGCACCATGGATTTCGTGTTGACCGAGGGGCGTAGCGCCATCGTCACCGACATCCAGAAGCTGAGCCAGCGCATTCTGGATCAGTACGACACCGGCCTGCAGGTCATCACGGTCGTCTTGCAGGATGCCCAGCCGCCCGAGGAAGTGCAGGACGCCTTCGCCGACGCCATCAAGGCGCGTGAGGACGAACAGCGGCTGAAGAACGAGGCCGAGGCTTACGCCAACGAAGTGATTCCCCGGGCGCGCGGTCAGGCGGCGCGACGGTTGCAAGAAGCCGCGGCCTATAAAGACCAGGTCGTAGCCCAGGCGCAGGGCGAGGCCAGTCGTTTCAATCAATTGTTGACCGCCTACCGACAAGCCCCGCAGGTGACTCGCGAACGCTTGTATCTGGAGACGCTGGAAACGGTGCTGTCGCGGGCGAGCAAGGTGCTGGTGGATATGAAGGGCAGCAACAATTTGCTGTATTTACCGCTGGATCGCATGCTCAAGGCCGGTGAAGGATCGGGCGCGAGCGATACGCACGCTCCTGGCGGCGCTGCAGCGTCCGAACCGTCGGCCAGCGTCTCGCCCCCGATCGATGGCAGTGCGGCCATGACGCGGCTGCGGGATCTCAGCCGGGGCCGGGAGGTGCGCTGATGGCCTTATCGCAAGTATCGATGTCCCGTAATACGGTGCTGGGAGCACTGGTGGCCGTAGTGGCGCTGGTGTCGCTGTCCTTGTTCACGGTCGACGAAACCCAGACCGCCATCCGTTTTCAACTGGGCGAAATCGTCGAAGCCAATTATCCCCCTGGCCTGCACTGGAAGTGGCCGCTGGTCAACAATGTCCGCAAGTTCGATCGCCGGCTGCAAACGCTGGATACCGAACCGGAGCGCTTCCTGACCGCCGAGAAGAAGAACGTCATCGTCGACTCCTTCGCCATGTGGCAGGTCGAGGATGTCCGTAAGTTCTACACGACGGTCGGCGGCGACCCGACCCAGGCCAATGTTCGCCTGGATCAGATTGTCAAGGACAGCCTGCGCAGCGAATTCAGCAAACGCAGCATTCAGGAAGTGGTGTCCGGCGACCGTGACCAGATCATGGAAACCCTGAGCCGCCTGCTGAAGGAACAGGCCACCCAGCTGGGGATCAAGGCGGTGGACGTGCGCATCAAGCGCATCGACTTGCCGCCCGATGTCAGCAGTTCGGTGTTTAGCCGGATGAAAGCCGAGCGCCTGCGGGTGGCCAAGGATTTCCGCTCCCGTGGAGCCGAGGCTGCCGAACGCATTCGCGCCGATGCCGACCGTCAGAGCACGGTGTTGCTGGCCGAAGCTTATCGCGATGCCGAGCATCAGCGCGGCGAAGGCGATGCCCAGGCAACCGAAATCTATGCCCAGGCTTACGGCAAGGATCTGGATTTCTACACCTTCAATCGCAGCCTGTCGGCTTACCGGCAGAGCTTCAGCTCCAAGGACGATGTGTTGGTGTTGCAGCCGGATGATTTCCAATTCTTCCGCTTTTTCAATCAGTCGCAATGAGCGGGACGATGAGACGCCAAGTGGACGGCAACGGCGTCATCGTTCCGACCGGCGAGCGCCGCCATGTGGGATGAGTTGCTGGCGGCGCTCGGCTTGATGCTGGTGCTGGAAGGGATCTTGCCGTTTCTGAGCCCGCGCACCTCACGGCAATCCCTGCTGCGTATGGCCCACCTAAACGACCGCATCCTGCGGTTGGTTGGGCTGACCAGCATGTCGTGCGGTCTGCTGGTGTTGTATTTTTTCCGTTGAGCCGGTCCTCTGGACCGGCGTCGTTCGCTCCGAGTGCGTGACTCCCCACTATGATCCCTCAAGACCGCTGGCTATTGCCCGAAGGCATCGAAGAAATCCTGCCCCCCGCTGCGGGCCGACTGGAGCAGCTGCGCCGTGATCTGCTCGGCTTATACCAGTCGTGGGGATATGAATTGGTCGTTCCGCCGCTGATCGAGTTTCTGGAATCGCTGTTGACCGGCGCCGGCGACGATCTGGAATTGCAGACCTTCAAGCTGACCGACCAGTTGAGCGGCCGGATGATGGGGGTGCGGGCCGACATGACCCCGCAGGTGGCGCGGATCGATGCCCATCTGCTCAAGCGCGAAGGGCCTTCCCGCCTATGCTATATGGGGGCCGTGTTGCGAACCCGCGCCGATGGTTTCGGCGGTTCGCGCAGCCCTTACCAGGCCGGGGTCGAGCTGTATGGCCATCGCGGCCACGAGAGCGACCTGGAAGTGTTGATGCTGATGCTGGAAACCTTGCAGGTGGCCAGGGTCGGCGCAGTGCATCTGGATTTGGGCCACGTGGCGATTTTCCGGGCGCTGATCGGTCAGGCGGGACTGAGCCGGGAGCGTGAGGTGCTGTTGTTCGAGGCGCTGCAACGCAAGGCTTTGCCAGAGATTCGGCAGCGCTTGGCCGAGTGGGCGCTGCCGACGCTGAGCCATCAATGGTTGCTGGCGCTGGCCGAGCTGAACGGGGGACCGGAGATCCTGGATGTGGCCGATGCGCGGCTGGCGGCCGCCGGCGAAGCGGTCCGCGCCAGTCTGGCCAGCCTGCGCTGGCTGGTGGACATGTTGCGACGGCAGTGGCCGGATTTGCCGATTCACATCGACTTGGCGGAATTGCGGGGCTATTACTATCACACCGGTGTGCTGTTCTCGGCCTACGTGCCGGGGCAGGGCCAGGCGGTGGCGCAGGGCGGACGCTATGACGAGATCGGCCAGGTTTTCGGCCGGGCGCGGCCGGCAACCGGCTTTAGCACTGACTTGGCCACCTTGCTGCTGCTAGGTGCGACGCCGGAGGTGGCGGCAACCGGTGTTTACGCCCCGCCAGTGGGCGATGGCGCGCTGGAGCGCCAGGTCGCGGCCTTGCGCAGCCAGGGCGAGCGGGTGGTTCGGGCGTTGCCGGGCGCTGCGGTGGAGCCCCGCAGCCTCGGTTGTGATCGAGTTTTGGCGCAACGGGACGAGGAGTGGCTTGTCATCCCGTTGCCATTCAATCCGTAAAAGGGTGAGACAGGAAACCAAACATGGGTAAGAACGTAGTCGTCATTGGCGCGCAGTGGGGCGACGAGGGCAAGGGCAAGGTCGTGGACCTGCTCACCGAGAATGCGACGGCAGTGGTGCGGTTCCAGGGCGGGCACAACGCCGGGCATACCCTGGTGATCAACGGACAGAAGACCGTTTTGCATCTGATCCCGTCGGGCATCCTCCGTACCGGCGTGTCCTGTCTGATCGGTAATGGCGTGGTGCTGTCGCCGGCTGCGCTATTGACTGAGATCGACGGTCTGGAGAAGCAGGGCGTGGAAGTGATGACCCGCCTGCACATCAGCGAAGCCTGTCCGTTGATCCTGCCCTACCATGTCGCCCTGGATCAGGCCCGTGAAAGAGCCCGCGGCGAGCGGGCGATCGGCACCACCGGTCGCGGCATTGGCCCGGCCTACGAGGACAAGGTGTCGCGACGGGCGGTTCGGTTGGGCGATCTGTTCCACCGGCAGCGCTTCGCCGCCAAACTGGGGGAAGTGCTGGATTTCCACAATTTCGTTCTGCAACATTATTTCCAGACCGAGCCGGTGGACTTTCAGCAAGTCCTGGACGAGACGCTGGAGATGGGTGAACGGCTGCGGCCGTTGGCGGACGATATCACCACGCGGCTGAGCGTACATCGGGCGCGGGGCGACAACGTGCTGTTCGAGGGCGCGCAGGGCGCGATGCTGGATATCGATCACGGCACCTATCCCTATGTGACTTCCTCCAACACCACCGCCGGCGGCGCGTCCACCGGAACCGGGGTGGGGCCGCGCGATCTGGATTACGTCCTGGGAATCACCAAGGCTTATACCACGCGGGTTGGTAGCGGGCCGTTCCCGACTGAACTGTTCGATGCGACCGGTGATTATCTGGTCGAACGCGGCCACGAGTTCGGTGCGACCACCGGCCGGCGGCGGCGCTGCGGCTGGTTCGATGCCGTGGCCTTGCGGCGCTCCATCATCAACAACAGCATGTCGGGGTTGTGCGTGACCAAGCTGGACGTGCTGGATGGCCTGGAAAGCATCCAAATCTGCGTGGGCTATCACAGCGGCTCGCAACGGCTGGAGGATGCGCCGGTAGGGGCTGAGGCGCTGGAGTGCTGCCAGCCGATCTACGAGGAAATGGCGGGCTGGCAGGAATCCACCGTCGGCCTGCGCCACTATGAAGAGTTGCCTGCTGCGGCGCGGGCCTACCTGCAACGGATCGAGGAATTGACCGGCGCGCCGATCGACCTCATTTCCACCAGCCCCGACCGGGCCGATACCATCGTGTTGCGCGACCCGTTCGCGGTTTGAGCGGCCTTTGGCCAAATGCCCCCTCTGCCTCAGGAGGGGGTTTCGACAGCGGCGCTCAACGATTCTGTTCGTACCACTCCTCGAAGCGCTGCGGCTCGGCCAGCCGACCCTTCAAGTAAGGCTTCTCCAATATCTTGGCGATTCTGGCGCTATTGGATCAGGTAAGCCTCGTATTGCCTCGATCACCTCGGCATGATCATGAAAAACTGATAGGTGATAAGAGGTGGAGTGAGATGCATGGTCGTGGGGAGTACAATCACTGCACATTCCCTCATTCCCCGAACGAACACGCTGAAGGAGCGACGATGGGCCATCGACTTTCCCGCATCTATACCCGTACTGGCGACAACGGTACGACCGGGTTGGGCAACGGCGAACGGGTCGCCAAGGACTGCTTGCGGATTGAAGCGATCGGTACAGTGGACGAACTGAACTGTGCGATTGGTCGGGTGCTGACCCATGATCTGCGTGAAGCGTCGCGGACTTGCTTGCAGGAGGTGCAGCACAAGCTGTTCGATTTGGGAGGGGAACTGAGTATTCCGGGCTATCAGGCGGTACGGGCCGAGGATGTGGAGCGGTTGGAGGCCACGCTGACCGAATTCAATGCCCAACTGCCGCCGTTGAAGGAGTTCATCCTGCCCGGAGGCGGCCGGGCGGCGGCCGACTGCCACATGGCCCGTGCGATCTGTCGGCGGGCCGAGCGGCGGGTGGTTTCTCTGGCTCAGAGCGAGGAGATCGGCGAGTCGGTGCAGGTCTACTTGAACCGACTGTCCGATCTGTTGTTCGTCCTGTGCCGGATTCTGGCGCGGGACGAGGGTGGGGTCGAGGTGTTGTGGCGCAATCCGGGGCGCACCGCCTGAAGCTCTTTGGCAGGAGAGAGCGACCTGCGCTTCATGCCGTGATGGCAGCTGGTTGCTCCAGCGCTGGTCTCCTTAGGACGCCACGGTCAGTAGCCAGCACTGGTGAATCCTGGGATTGCGGGCGAAATCGAGCGGCAGGGTGGGTCGACTCCAGTCCTCGATCCGCACATCGGCCAGAGCCTCGCGGTCCAATTTGAATTTACGGTGGTTGGTGGAAAAGACCAGCGCACCACCAGGGGCCAGCAGGCGCAAGGCCAGCCGCAGCAATTCGACATGGTCGCGTTGCACATCGAAGCTTTGCGGCGTGCGCTTGGAGTTGGAAAAGGTGGGCGGGTCGAGAAAGATCAGATCGTAACGCTCCCGCGCCCACAGTAGCCATTGCCGGCAGTCGGCCCGGACCAGCTCGTGCTGTGGACCATGAATGCCGTTCAATTCCAGATTACGGCGAGCCCAGTCCAGATAAGTGGCCGACGAATCCACGGTGGTGGTATGACTGGCCCCTCCCAGCGCCGCTTGAACGGTGGCGGTTCCGGTATAACCGAACAGGTTGAGAAAACGCCGACCGGTCGCCAGCTCGCCCAAGCGTTGCCGGGTGATGCGGTGGTCGAGAAACACGCCGGTGTCGAGATAGTCGGTGAAGTTGACCAGGAAGCGGGCTTTCCCCTCGTGGATCGGGTGGAACTGGCCTTGGGTGGCCTGCTTCTGATACTGGCTGGTACCGCGCTGGCGTTGGCGCACCTTGAGAAAGACCCGCTCCGCCGGTAATTCCAGCACCGCCGGCAGGACCGCCATGACCTGTTCCAGCCGCTCGTGGGCGCGCTCGGCGTCCACCGTGGCGGGCGGAGCGTATTCCTGCACGTGCAGCCATTGTTCATAGCGATCGATGGCGACCGCATACTCGGGCAGATCGGCATCATAGAGCCGATAGCAACTGACGCCCTCCCGTTCGGCCCAACGCTCTAGATGGCGCAGGTTTTTGCGCAGGCGATTGACGAAGCCCTCTGCGCCCTGCTCGACGGCCTGTTCCAGTGCCCGCGCCTGGCTGCGCTGGTTGGCGGCTTCCCGGTTCACGAACCACTCCGGCTCGACCCGAAAGCGCAGAAGTCGGCAATCGAGCGGGCCGTTGTGAAAAGCATGGGTCTTGATGGCGCGTAATCCCATCCGTTTGCCAAGTTCGGGATTACCGGTGAAGACTGCTGCTTGCCAGCCGGTAAAACGGTTTTTCAGCCGATCGCCGAGCTGCGCGTACAACGATGCCAACTGATCCTGGTCACCCAGCCGCTCGCCATAGGGCGGATTGGCGATCAGCAGGCCCGGTGATCCTGATGGCGGTTCGGCGGTGGTCAGTTCCCGGCGCGTGATCCGGATCTGGTCGGCGACGCCGGCGCGCTCGGCGTTGAGCTGGGCCGCGCGGACAGCCCTGGGATCGTGGTCGCTGGCCAGGATCGGCGGGATACGGGCTCGACCGGCCTCGCGCCGCTCCCGCGCCTCGGCCAGCAGGCGATTCCACAGCGCAGGGATATGGCCCAGCCAGCCGCTGAAGCCCCAGTGGTCGCGCAACAGCCCCGGAGCATGATCGCCAGCGATCCAAGCAGCTTCGATCGCCAGGGTTCCGGAACCGCACAGCGGGTCCAGCAGGGGACCGCCCGTGGCGGCGATGGTGAGCCAATCGGCTTTCAACAGCAGTGCGGCAGCCAGGGTTTCCTTCAATGGCGCGATCACGCTGGCCTCGCGGTAACCGCGCCGGTGCAGGCTGTCGCCGGACAGGTCGAGGCTGACGATAGCCTGGTTGTCCCGCAGTTGAACCTGAATGCGCAGATCCGGTCGTTGGCGGTCGACGCTGGGTCGGCGGCCGCACTGCGCCCGAAAGCGGTCGACGATGGCGTCCTTGACCCGCTGAGCGCCGTAATGGCTGTGATCGACACCGGGGCATACGCCACTGAATTCGACGCTGAGCGTGCCGTCTGGAGCCAGGTGCTCTTCCCAGGGCAGGGCATGGATGCCGCTGTATAGCGCTTCGGCGGTGTCGACGGGAAATTCGGCCAGCGGTAGCAGCAGTCGGCTGGCGGTCCGGGACCACAGACAGGCGCGATAGGCTGTCTCCAGGGAGCCGCGAAACTGGATTCCGCCGCGCATCGGTTTGGCGTCCGTTGCGCCCCATTGGGCCAGTTCGGCGATCAACAGGGGTTCGATGCCCGTCGGTGCGGTGGCGATGAACATCTGTGTGTCCATGGCTCAGTCTTCGATGGCGACGGTGACTAGCGTCGGCTGCAGCAGGCGCTGGACCTCGGTCGGCGGCAGTCCGACCAAGAAGCCGCGCTTGCCGCCGTTGATGTAGATCTGCGGCAGTTCGAGGATGCTGGCTTCCATGTAGACCGGCATCGGTTTGCGCGTTCCGAATGGCGAGGTGCCCCCGACCAGGTAGCCGCTGTGCTTGTTGGCGACGGCGGGATCGCAGGGGTTGATGGTCTTGACATCCAGCAGGCGGGCCAGCGTGCGCGTGGAGACTTTGCGATCGCCATGCATCAACACGATGAGCGGTTGCCGGCGCTCGTCTTCCATGATGAGCGTCTTGATCACGCTGTGTTCATCGACATCCAGGCAAACTGCGCTATGCGCGGTGCCACCATGTTCCTCATAAGGATAGAGATGGCCGCTAAAGTCGACGTTGTGTTTGTGCAACAAACGGGTCGCCGGTGTGACCGGCAATTTTTCCTTGCTCATACTGATCTCTAAGGGGATATACGCGATTGAGAATATATTTCATTTAATTTCGTTTCGCGTTACGGAATATGGCTATTTTATTTCATTTCAGTTTATCGGCTTTATCGTTAAATTTTTTTTCGTACTCAATGAGGGGAATTAATTGTGTTGTTGTTATTTTGTCATTTTAATAATTGGTTGTATTTTTAATAAAATATTATCAATTTTGCTACTTAATAAACCATTTTATCATTGTATTTATTATTAAATTCATCCACATCAATTCATTGATAAGAATGACTCCTGTTTAATAACTCAGGTATGTTGCGACTTTATTGTTGCCATTATGATAATAAAGCGATTGGTCGTGAATTGTGGTGGGTCTGTGTTGCTGTGGTGCAAAATGATTTTGGTTCCTCTGATTCTTGCTTTGTGAAATGCGCTTTGGTTAGAGTGAAAAAAAGCGAATTCTGGATTGTTTGTTTGGGAGGATATTTCAAAGATGCGAACTGATGTAGCACCTCACCCGACCAGCAAGCAGGGACAATCAACTTCTGTCTCGACGCGGCGCGGGTTTCTGAAACTGGCGGCTGGCGGCATCGGCGTCGCCCTTGCAGCGCCGGGTCTGCTCCAAGCCAGCACGCTGCGTGAGCGTTATCTCCTCTTCCATAATCCTAACACGGGTGAGACCGTTCGCCGGGTCTACTGGACCCCGCGCGATGGCTACGTCAACGAATCGATCGGCGAGATCAGCTGGGCGTTGCGCGATCACCACAACGACCAGGTCAAATCGTTCGATCCCAGTGTGCTGGATCAGTTGTACGCCCTGCAATTGCAGTTAGGCTTATGGAAGCCGGTTAACATCATCAGCGGTTACCGCTCGCCGTCCACCAACTGGATGTTGTGCGAGCGCAGTCGAGGTGTTGCGCGCAACAGTTTTCATCTGCGGGCGATGGCGCTCGATGTCCGGTTGCCGGATGGCCGGGTGTCGGATCTATATCGCGCCGCGCGGTCGCTCGGGGCGGGTGGGGTCGGTTATTACCCCAACGCCAATTTTGTCCACATCGACAGTGGCCCGGTGCGGTACTGGAGCTGAGCGGGTTTTTGCAGCGAGGCCCGGAAAGCAACAGGGGCGGTCGATGCCGCCCCCGAAGCAGACTCCATTCTAGCGGTCGTTCACATCATGCCGAGCATCCGTGGCAACCAGAGCGACAGGGTCGGCCAATAGGTCACCAGCACCAGGAAGACCAGCATAGTCAATAGCCAGGGCCAGACCGCGATCGTCAGTTCGGTAATGCCCATGTGGGTAATACCGCTTGCGACGAACAGATTCAGTCCAACTGGCGGGTGGCACATGCCGACTTCCATGTTGACGGTCATCATGATCCCGAAATGCACCGGATCGATACCGAGCTTGACCGCGATCGGGAACAGAATCGGCGCCATGATCAGGGTGATCGACGACGGCTCCATCACATTGCCGGCCAGCAACAGCAGAACGTTGACTCCCAACAAGAACAGAACGACGCCCAGGTTTTGATCGATCATCCACTGGGCCATCGCCTGCGGAATGTTTTCGTTGGTCATCAAGAACGAGAACAGCACCGCGTTGGCGATGATGAACAGCAGCATCGCGCTCATGTTGGCCGAGTCCAGCAAGACCTTGGGCACCTGGCGCAACGTCATGTCCTTGTAGACGAACACCGAAACGACAAAGGCGTAGACTGCGCTCATCGCGGCGGCTTCGGTCGGGGTGAACATGCCGCTGTAGATGCCGCCGATGACGATGATGATCAGCAGCAAACCCCACATACTGTCCTTGAAGGTGCGTAGCAGCGTCTTGAAGTCGGTGCGCGGCAAGCGAGGATAATCGTTCTTCCAGGCCCGATACCAGGTCACTCCGCCGAGCATGGATGCCAGGACGATGCCGGGGATCACCCCCGCGATGAACAGTTGGCCGATCGAGGTATTGGTGGCCACGGCGTACATCACCATCACGATGGATGGCGGAATCAGGATGCCGAGCGCGCCGGAGGTGGTGATGACGCCCGCCCCGAACCGTTTCGGGAAGCCTTGCGCGGTCATCGCTGGCAGCAGAATCGAACCGATGGCGACCACCGTGGCTGGACTCGAGCCCGAGACGGCGGCGAACAGAGCGCAGGCCAGTACCCCGGCCAGTCCCAGACCACCGTGCAGATGACCGACGCAGGCAGTGGCGAAGGCGATCATCCGTCGGGCGACGCCGCCATGGGTGAGGAAATTACCCGCCAGAATGAAGAACGGGATCGCCATGATCTCGAAATGCTCGATGCCGGTGAACAACTTCAGGGCCACGCTCTCGATCGGCACCTGAGTCATGGTGAACAGAAAGGTGAGCACAGTCATGCCGAGCGCGATGGAAACCGGCATGCCGGTTAACATCAGCACGATCAGCAGACCGAAGATGAACAGGGCGCTCATGGTTTGCCTCCGGCGGGTTGCGGCTGGGTCTCATGCAAGGTCTCGACGGCTTCGATACCTTCCACCTTGGTGTGATCCGGGCGGGGTAGTGTGCCGGTGGTCACGAAGCGATAGCTGACTTGCAGGAAACGGAAGCACATGAGATACGAGCCGATCGGCATGCCCAGATAGATCATCCACATCGGCAGTTCCATGTCCGGCGACACTTGTTCGGTGTTGTACAGACCATGGATGAAGATGACCGAAAAGGTGCCGACGATACCGGTGAACAGAGCGCCGGTGAGCAAGCCGAAGATCACGAAGAACTTGCGCCACGGCGTGGAAAGCGCATTGATGAAGACGTCGACGCCCACATGGATGCCGGTGCGGACGCCATAGGCCGCGCCGATTTTCGCCATCCAGATGAACATGTAGATGCACAGTTCCTGCGCCCAACTCAGATTGATGCTGAGCAGGAAATCCTGTACCCCGGGTATCGCTAGGGTAGCGGCATAGCGGTGGACAACAGCGACGAAGATGATCAAGGTCGCCGCCGCCATGAGTATGGCAATGCTCCACTCTTCAAGACGGTCGAGAATGCGAAGAAACATCATGTTTAACCTCACGGATATTGAAACGCCCACCGGTAGGGTGGTGGGCGTCCGAGGTAAATCGGCTGTTTACTTCGCTGCCGCTGTTTTTCGGATGGAAACCAGCAGATCCTTGCCGACTCGCGATCCCATGCTGTCGTAGACCGGTTCCATGGCCTGACACAGCGCTTCCCGCTCGGCGGTCGAGGGCCGATGGAATTCGGTCTTGCCGGCAGCTTCCATTGCCTTGACGGCGTCTTCATTATCCTTGCTGGCCACCTCGTTGGCGTAGTCGGTGGCTTCCTTCATTGCCTTGTCCAGCGCCGCGCGGGTATCGGCCGGCAAGCCGTCCCAGAACTTTTTGTTGACGATCACCGCATAACCGAGATAGCCGTGGTTGGTGAGATTGGCGTACTTCTGCACTTCGAACATTTTCTGCGTGTACATGTTGGACGGCGGGTTTTCGGTGCCGTCCACCACGCCGGTCTGCAGGGCCTGGTAGACCTCGGAGAAGGCCATCACTTGCGGGATCGCGCCCAGGGCGCGCATCTGGGCATCCAGCACCTTCGAGGACTGGATGCGCATTTTCTGTCCTTTGAAGTCATCGACCGTCAGCACGGGCTTGTTCGAGCTGAAGATCTTGAAGCCGTTGTCCCAATAGGCCAGGCCAGTGATGCCTTTGCTTGAGAGTTTGTCGAGCAGTTGCTGGCCGATCGGTCCCTGAGTGACCTTGTGCAGACCCGCATAGTCGGGGAACAGGCAGGGAAAATCGAACACCTCGAATTCCTTGGCGCCCAGGGGGCCGAACTTGGCCAGTGACGGCGCCAGCATTTGCACTGCGCCCAATTGCAGCGCCTCCAGTTCCTCCTTGTCCTTGTACAGCTGGCTGTTCGGGTACACCTCGACCTTGACCTTGCCGTTCGTATATTTTTCGGCCAGCTCCTTGAACTTGTCGGCTGCCCGTCCTTTCGGCGTATCGGGGGCGACGACATGGCTGAACTTGATGACGATCGGCTCTTCGGCCCAGGCCGTGGGTGTCAGGAATCCGATAGCGACAGCGGTGAACAGGGATAGGGATAGCTTGTGCATAGCGGGTTTCTTCCTCTGGTGTCTTTATTGTTGGGACGACAACGGCTGGAATTCAGCATGTCGACAGGGACTGGCAAGGAAACGCCAGACCCTAGGTTTTAAAGATAGAAGAAACTGTCGTGATATGCGCAAGATGCACAATAAGAATTGTTACAATTTAAATCGATAGTTATCTTGATAGTCGCCCAGCTGTTCAATTACGAACGCCCACTCCACGATACAGTAACCACAGGCTGTACGTGAACAGGGCGACGATGAACAGCAGGATGAGCGCAAAGGCGAGGTAGATGTCGATGTCCGACAGGCCGAGGATGCCGAAACGAAAGGCGTTGATCATGTACAGAATGGGATTGAACAGCGAAGCCGTTTGCCAGAACGGCGGCAACATCTTGACCGAATAGAAGATGCCGCCCAGGTAGGTCAACGGGGTCAGCACGAAGGTCGGAATCAGGGAAATATCGTCGAAGCTCTTGGCGAAGATGCCGTTGATCAGGCCGGCCAGGGCGAACAGAACCGAGGTCAGCACGATGACCGCGAGGGTGAGTCCGGGATGTTGCCAGTGCAGATCGGCGAAGAACAGCGAGATGCCGGTCACCACGAGGCCCACTGCGAGGCCGCGCATTACGCCACCGCCGACGAAACCCAGCACGATGATGGCATTGGGTAGCGGTGAAACCAGCATTTCCTCGATGTGTCGCTGGAATTTGGCGCTGAAGAACGAAGACATCACGTTGGAGTAGGCGTTGGTGATCACCGCCATCATGATCAGGCCCGGCGCGATGTATTGGGTATAGCTCACCCCATCCACCGGCCCCAGTTGAGCGCCGATCAATTGGCCGAAGATGATGAAGTACAGCGCTGTGGTGATGGCCGGCGGCAGCAGGGTCTGAATCCAGATCCGCAGGAAGCGCAGGGTTTCCTTGAACAGGATGGTCTGTAAGGCGATGTAGTGGTCGCGGATGTTCATGAGGAGGGGCTTCGCAAACCTCAAAGGGCGTGTTCTTGTCTGTCGACCAGCCGCAGAAACAGCTCTTCCAGCCGATTGGCCTTGTTGCGCAGGCTGGCGATTTCGATGGCCTGCGCCGACAGCTGTTGGAACAGGGCGTTGAGCCCTTGTTCCCGGTCGACATCCACCTCCAGGGTGTATTCGTCGATCCGGCGAATGGGGTAGGCGGAGATCTCCGGCGACTGCGCCAGTGGTCGGCGCAGATTGAGTACGAAGGTTTCCGTTTGCAGCCGACCCAGCAGGGTTTGCATCCGGGTGTTCTCGATGATCTTGCCGCCATCAATGATGGCGATATGGCGGCATAGATTCTCCGCCTCTTCCAGATAATGGGTGGTCAGGATGATAGTGATGCCCTGGGCGTTGATGTCGCGCAGGAAGGCCCACATCGAACGCCGGATCTCGATATCGACTCCAGCGGTGGGCTCGTCGAGGATCAATAGTTTCGGTTCGTGCACCAGGGCGCGGGCGATCATCAGCCGCCGTTTCATGCCGCCGGACAGTTCGCGAGCCATCTCCCGGCGTTTTTCCCACAGACCGAGCTGGCGCAGATAGTTCTCGGCGCGCTGGTAGGCCAGATCGCGCGGGATGCCGTAGTAGCCGGCCTGATTGACCACGATTTCGATGGTTGGCTCGAACTGGTTGAAGTTGAATTCCTGCGGCACCAGCCCGATGCAGGATTTGGCGGCGCTCAATTCGCGGTCGAGATCGTGGCCGAATACCGCGACCGCGCCTCCGGTTTTGTAGACCAGCGAACAGATGATGCCGATGGTGGTCGATTTGCCCGCGCCGTTGGGGCCGAGCAGGGCGAAGAATTCCCCTTCCGCCACCTCCAGATCGATGCCACGCAGGGCTTCGAAACCGTTGGCGTAGGTTTTGCGCAGGCCGCGAATGGCCAAGGCAGGAGTAGGCATACCGATCGTCTCTCTCCAGGTCAGAGCGGAGGGGTCAAGGTTTTTCCGGAACCAGATACGGTTCGAACTCGGGCGTTTGCCGCTCGCGAAAACTGCCGTCCGGTCCCATGACGATGAAAAACGCCGCTAGATGATGTTCGCTGGCCAGCCGGAAGCCGGCATCCGGTCCCGAAGCCATCAGGGCGGTGGCGGTGGCATCGGCGACCATCGACTGGTTGCTGATCACCGTGACCGAAGCCAGGGCGCGCGGTGTCGGGCGGCCGGTTCGCGGATTGAGAATATGCGAGTAATGATGACCATTCTGCTCGAAGAAATTGCGGTAATCGCCCGAAGTGGAAACGCTGTGGTCGCCGATCCGGATCAGCCGTTCGACCGCGCGCTGACCGGCGACCGGTTTTTCGATGGCGATGGTCCAGGGTTGGTTCTGGCCATTGTGGCCCTTGGCGCGAATCTCGCCGCCGATGGTGATCAGGTAGTTGCCGATGCCGGCCGCTTCCACCAGCGCAGCCAGGCGATCGACGCCGTAGCCCTTGGCGATGGCCGACAGATCCACGTATAGATCGGCGCGCTCCTTTTTCAGCGCGGGCGGTTGTTCACGGGCTTGCAGGAGCCAGTAGCCGACCCGTTCGCGGGCCTGGGCGATCTCGGTGTCGGAAGGGGCGGCGTCGCGGCGCGGTTCCGGCCCGAAACCCCACAGATTGACCAGCGGCCCTACGGTGATATCGAACATGCCATGGCTCAGGTCGCCGATCTGCAAGGCTTCAGCCACCACCTGCTGCAGCTCGGGAGATACCGCGATCCAGTCGGTGCTGGGATTGCGGTTGAAGCGCGACAATTCCGAATTCGGGTCGTAGGTAGACATCTGCCGGTTGATACCGGCCAGCAGGGTATCGATTTGCTGTTTCAGGTCGGCCGGGATCGGCCGCTCCGGCGTGGGGACCAGCTTCAGATCGTAACTGGTGCCCATGGTGGAACCGGTGATGCGCACGGTCGGGTCGGGTGGGGCCTGCTCGCAGGCTGCCAGAGCCAAGGCAGTGAATAGGAGGGCCAGCGGGCGAAGCCAGGGGATGTGCATGGGATTCAAGCGCTATTCCGGCACCTCTTGCGCCCCATCCCGACGGGACAGGCGCAAGAGATGATGAGGACAGGGAGATGACGATGAAGAACGAGCGATGCGCGGGGGCTCAGGCGTTGGCCGCTTCCATCGCGGCGATGGCGTCGGCCATGCTGACGATCCGCTGGGCGGTTTCGACATGCAGATTCTCGACCAGTTTGCCATCGACCAGCACCACGCCTTCGCCGCGCGCCGCCGCCGCCGCATAGGCGTCGATGATCTTCCGCGACCAGGCGACATCCTGCGACCGGGGTGTGAACACCTGATTGCAGGGACCGATCTGCTTCGGGTGGATCAGCGTCTTGCCGTCGAAGCCCAATTCGTGACCCTGGCGGCAGGCGGCGGCAAAGCCGGCCTCGTCGTTCAAGTCCAGATAAACCCCATCGAGGATGGCCAGCCCGGCGGCGCGGGCCGCCAGCAGGCACAGCCCGAGCGAGACCATGAACGGCGTGCGGTCCGGAGTATGGGAACAATCCAGCTCCTTGGCCAGATCGGACGTGCCCATGACCAGACCTTCCATACGCGGAGTCGATTCAGCGATGCGCTGCGATTCCAGGATGCTGCGCGGCGTTTCCATCATCGCCCAGATTCGCAACGAATCCGGAGCGCCGTTGGCGCGCATGATCGATTCCATGTGGCGGATGGCGTCGGCGCTTTCGACCTTGGGCAGGAGCAGACCATCGGCACCGGATTTGGAGGCCATGGCGATGTCCTCGTAGCCCCAGCGGGTCGACAGGGCATTGACGCGGATGATGATCTCGCGCATGCCGAAGCCACCGGCCGTCACGGCTTCGCAAACCTGTTTGCGGGCCAACTCCTTGGCGTCGGGGGCGACGGCGTCTTCCAGATCGAGAATCAGACTGTCGGCCGGCAGGGTGCGGGCCTTGTCCAGGGCGCGGGCATTGGAGCCCGGCATGTACAGCATGCTGCGACGGGGGCGCGCGGATTTGGGCATTGACTTTCTCCTGGGTGGTGAGGTGATACGAGCTATTGCGGTATTTCCAGCAATGTTAATAAGGGTAACGCAAGCCGGTATGAGCGGGAAGTGACCGGCATCACGCCGAATTTTCCCGTGAGTTCGCTGCCGGGTCACGGCCGCCGAACCGCAGCAGCGCGACCAGCAGCAGGGTATTGACCAGCAGCAGATAGAGATTGTAGTTGGGCAGGGACAACGGAATGAGGCGTAATTCCACCAGCAACACCAGCAAGGACGACAGCAGCAGATAGAGCGCGACCCCGTGGTTGATCCCGCTGACGCTGGCTGAAGACAGACCTCGCCGGATGCGCAGCAGGGACACCAATAGCAACGGCACGATGCCGATGGAGAAGACCTTGTAGGCGATCAGCAGGGTGGGAATGATGGCCTGCAGGCGCAGGGCGAACACGGTGGCCAGCACGGCCGTCAGCAACATGCAGCCGCGGATGATCCAGATCTGGCCGGTTGCGGCCGGTTCGTGGCCCGACAGCCGCAGCGCGTGGCCAATCACATCCCGGCCCAGCAGGGTAGCGGTGGTGATCAGGATGATGTCGGCTCCGGACAGCGGAATCGACAACAGCGCCACCAGCACAAAGTCGCGCAGATAGCCGCCGAACAATTGGCCCACCAGGGTTTGCAGGGTCAGATCGGGCTGAGTGATGGTGACGATGCCGTGGGCCAGGATGCCGATGAATACGATCAGCAGCGAAATCGCTGCAATCAGGGCTGCGGCCAGCAACAGGCCGCGGCGGGCGCTGGTAACGTCGCGGGCGATGAAGATCCGCGAGTACATGTCGGGACCGAACAGATAGGACAACCCAACCGGTACGACTACGCTGAGGAACAGGGTGAAGGTGAAGGCGTCGTCGAAGCCGAAATGCAGACTCGGCAGCGGATGCGACGCGGTTGCGGGCGTGGTGACGCACAAGCCCAGCAGGACCGCCAGACCGGCCACCATGACCACGACTTGGGCGAAGCCGGTCTTGACCGTGCCGGCCTGGCCGATCAGCAGGGTATAGACGGTGAAGATCAGGGTGAACAAGGCATAGCCCAGCGCCCTGTGGCCGAAGAAGTCGGCCAGGATGTTGCCGCCGGCAATGATCTGGCCGGCCAGCACCATCAGCCAGGCGATGAACAGCACGGCGCTGACCAGCAAGCGGATATTGTTCCCGAACACCCGGGCGATGATGTCGCTGATGGTGTAGCCCTTGATGGCCCACACCGTATCCAGAAAGGTATAGGCCAGCACCACCAGACCGATGGCTCCGGACAGAGTCCACCAGATGGCGTTCAGATTGTACTGGTAGGCATAGCCAGCCAGACCGAACACCGAGGAAGCGCCGAAGGCCAGCGCGACCAGCGACATGCCGACCCGCAGACCGTCGGCCTGGCGGTCGTAGACCACGAAACCGTCGAGAGTGACGCCCCGGTGTTGATACCAGTGGTGGAAACCGATGCCGAACAGCAGGGCGATATAGAGAATCAGCCAGAACATGAGCGTACCGAGCGGCGGTGCGGACTAGCCGGGCTGATCCAGGAACTTTTCCGCGTCCAGGGCCGCCATGCAGCCGCTACCGGCTGAGGTGATGGCCTGGCGGTAAACGTGATCGGCCACATCGCCGGCGGCGAATACGCCAGGGATGCTGGTCACGGTGGCGTTGCCCTCGCTGCCGCCCTTGACCTGCAGATAGCCGTTGTTCATCGCCAGCTGGCCGACGAAGAGATCGGTGTTCGGCTTGTGGCCGATGGCGACGAACACCCCGTGCAACGCGATCTCCTGCCGTTCGCCGGTCTGCACGTTGCGGATCCGAATGCCGGTCACCCCGCTGTCGTCGCCCAGCACTTCATCGAGCACCGAATCCAGGGCCAGGCGGATCTTGCCGCTGTTTACCCGCTCCATCAGCTTGTCGATCATGATCTTCTCGGCGCGGAACTGCTGACGGCGATGCACCAACACGACTTCGCTGGCGATGTTGGAAAGATACAGCGCTTCTTCCACCGCCGTGTTGCCGCCGCCGATCACCGCCACTTTCTGCTTGCGGTAGAAGAAACCGTCGCAGGTGGCGCAGGCGGACACGCCCTTGCCCATAAAGGTTTGTTCCGACGGCAGGCCCAGGTATTGCGCGCTGGCCCCGGTGGCGATGATCAGGGCGTCGCAGGTGTATTCGCCGGAGTCGCCGATCAGTCGGAACGGGCGTTGCTGTAACTGAGCGGTATGGATCTGGTCGAAGAGGATCTCGGTGTGGAAGCGCTCGGCGTGTTTGCGCATCCGCTCCATCAGATCCGGTCCCATCAGTCCTTCCATATCGCCCGGCCAGTTGTCCACCTCGGTGGTGGTGGTCAGCTGCCCGCCCATTTGCAGGCCGGTGATCAGCACCGGTTTCAGATTGGCGCGGGCGGCGTAGACGGCAGCGGTATAGCCGGCCGGCCCGGAGCCGAGAATCAGCAGGCGGGCGTGTTGGATGCTCATCGATCGATCTCCAGATATTCGGGTTGGGGTGGACGGACGGAGCGGGCGGCAGGCGACCGTTCGGGAAAGACGCCGGGGTCGATGGGTGACGCCGGGTTCGGCCCGGAACGGAAATGATTGCGCCAGGTTCGGCCCCGTGTAACTTCCCTGTCATCAAATTGCCTTAAAAGGGCTTCTGCGGCGATTGACTTAGAGTAAATTGGGACATTGTAAAGAAATTCAAGAGGGTTCATGAACGCGAAACGCATTTTGATCGTGGAGGACGAGCAGCCGATCCGGGAAATGGTCATGTTCGCTTTGGCGGGCGCGGGTTATGAGGTACAGGAAGCCGCCGATGCTCGTCAGGCCCAGATCAACATCACCGAGCGCCTGCCCGATTTGATTCTACTGGATTGGATGTTGCCCGGCCTCAGCGGCATCGACTACGCCCGCCGTTTGAAGAAGGACGAGCTGACACGGGAGCTGCCGGTCATCATGTTGACCGCTCGCGCCGAAGAGGAAGACAAGGTGCAGGGTTTGGAGAGCGGCGCCGACGATTACATCACCAAGCCGTTTTCGCCGCGCGAGCTGGTCGCGCGTATCCGGGCGGTCCTGCGGCGCGGCGGTCCTGCGGCGGAGGACGAGATGTTGTACGCCAGCGGCCTGTCGCTGGATCTGGCCAGTCATCGGGTCAGCGCAGGCGAGAACTTGCTGGAGATGGGGCCGACCGAATATCGCCTGCTGGAGTTCTTCATGTCCCATCCCGAACGGGTCTACAGTCGCAGCCAGTTGCTGGACCGAGTCTGGGGCAGCAACGTGTATGTCGAGGAACGCACGGTCGACGTGCACATCCGCCGCCTGCGCAAGGTGCTGGAGCCCCATGGCTACGATGCTCTGGTCCAGACCGTGCGCGGGGCCGGATATCGATTCTCGACGCGGGTGTAGGCGCGTGCCGCAGTCTTGGCGGACGTTATTGCGCCGGCAGGGGATGCTGTTGCTGGCCGCCATGCTACTGGGCTGGATGGTCGGTCAGGCGCAGCTGGCGCTGCTGCTGGCGGCGTTGGGCAGCTTGGCCTGGCAGCTCCGGCAGTTGTACCGGCTGGATCGCTGGTTGGATGGCCCGCGCGAAGCCAATCCGCTGGCGGCCGGTCTGGTCTGGGAAGGCATTATCGATCGCTTCGCGCGCTTGCGTCGGCAAAGCCGCAAGCGCAAGCGCAAGCTCAGCCGTCTGCTGCGCCAGTTCCAGCAGGCGACTGCGGCGTTGCCCGACGCCGCCGTGGTGCTGAGCGAGGACGACCGGATGCTGTGGTGCAATGGCGCTTCGCAATCGCTGCTGGGCTTGTCCCCGACCCGCGATATCGGGTTGCCGATCATCCACCTGTTGCGGCAGCCCGATTTTGTGGCGTTCCTGACCCAGCGGCGACAGGTCGACAGCGTGGAATTTCCCTCGCCGACCGCCGAAGCGTTCTTGCTCAGCGCCCGCATCGTGCCCTATGGCAAGAAGCAGCGGCTGCTGCTGGTGGCCGACATTTCGCGCATCCGGCGGCTGGAGCAGATGCGGCGCGAGTTCGTCGCCAACGTTTCCCACGAATTGCGCACCCCGCTGACGGTGATCACCGGCTATCTGGAAACGCTGCTCGACAGCGACAGTCCCGCCCTGCTCGAGTGGGACCAGCCCCTGCATTGTATGCAGCAACAGTCGCGGCGGATGCTGCATATCATCGAGGATCTGCTGACCCTGGCCCGGCTGGAATCGCCAAAGGAGCGCATGCCGTTCAAACCGGTGGCGGTGCCGACCCTGCTGGCCGATATCGCCGATGACGCCATCGCCCTCAGCGGGGAACAGGGCCATCAAATCACGGTGACGGCCGATCCTGCTCTGCGGATTCTGGGCTACGAAAAGGATCTGCGCAGCGCTTTCGCCAATCTGGTGTTCAACGCGGTGCGCTATACCCCGCCCGGCGGACGGATCGAAGTGCGCTGGTTTGCCGATGGCAAGGGCATCCACCTGGCGGTGGAAGACAACGGCGAAGGGATTGCCCCCCAGCATCTGCCGCGCCTGACCGAACGGTTCTATCGGGTCAACCGCGATCGTTCGCGCGGCAGTGGCGGAACCGGGCTGGGGCTCTCGATCGTCAAACATATCTTGAACAATCACGGTAGCCAACTGCGGATCAAGAGCGAGCTGGGCGTCGGCAGCGTGTTCACCTGCGACTTTCCCAGCGAATTGCGAGTCGATCCCGCCAGCGCCCGAACGGGCGACTGAAGCACCGTCCAATGAATGATAAACTGACCTTTTCAAGGAAGCATCGATGAAACTACTCATGGTCCGCCATGCGATCGCCGAAGACGCCGAGGTATTCATCAGCGCCGGTGGTACTGACGCACAACGACCGCTGACCGATGTCGGGCGCAAGAAGATGCGCAAGGGCGCCAACCGCCTGCGCACGCAACTCAAGCAGATCGATGTGCTGGCGTGCAGCCCGCTGTTGCGCGCCCGCGAGACGGCCGAGATCGTGGCCCGCGCCTACGGCGATTTGCCGATCGTCGAGCGTCCGGAGCTGGATTTCGGCTACCCACCCGAAACGGTGCTGGCCTGGCTGGCGCAGTATCCGCCCGATAGCACGGTGGTGACGGTCGGCCACGAGCCGCAGCTGGGGTTGCTGGCCGGCCTGCTGCTGTCCGGCGTCGCCAATTCCCTGATCGTGTTTCGCAAGGGTGGCGTGGCCCTGATCGGCTTTCCAGGCCGGGCGACGGCAGGCGAAGGAGTGCTGGAATGGGCCTTGACCGCTGGCCAGTTACGCAGTCTCAAACAGGATTGAACGTTCGATGAAGTCTCGTCATGTCCGCCGATAGCGTTGCCGCGATCGATCTGGGGTCCAACAGTTTTCACATGATCGTGGCCCGCGTGGCCGACGGCTATGTCCAGATGGTGGATCGGCTGCGCGAGATGGTGCAGCTGGCCGCTGGTCTGGATGGCCGGAATCGCTTATCCGAGGAGTCGCAGCTGCGGGCGCTGGATTGCCTGGCGCGGTTTGGCCAGCGTCTGCGCCATATTCCGGCGGCGCAACTGCGCATCGTCGGCACCAACACCCTGCGACAGGCGCGCAACAGCGCCGACTTCGTGGCTCGGGCCGAGGCGGTGTTGGGGCATAATATTGAGATCGTCAGTGGCCACGAAGAGGCGCGGCTGATTTATCTCGGCGTGGTCAACAGCGTGGCCGACGTATTCGGTCGGCGGCTGGTAGTCGACATCGGCGGCGGCAGCACCGAGCTGATCATCGGCGAGAAATTCGAGCCGTTGCATCTGACCAGTCTGAAAATGGGCTGCGTCAGTCTCAGCCGCCAGTGTTTCGACGATGGCCGAATCACCGAGAACCGGTTGCGGCAGGCGGAGCTGGTGGTACAGCTCAAGCTGGAGCCGGTTTCGGTGGAGTTTCACGATCTGGGCTGGCAGGTGGTCACTGGCGCTTCCGGCACCATCAAGGCGATCCAGGATGTCGTCGTGCAGGAGGGCTGGAGCCGCGAGGGCATCACCCTGGACGCCCTGCGTCGTTTGCGCGGTGCGCTGCTGGAGACCGGCAACACGGCGGCTATTGCAGAGCGCTGGCAGCTGGAACCGGCCCGTGCTCGAGTGTTTCCGGGCGGGTTCGTGGTGTTGCACGGCCTGTGCGAAGCGCTGGAAGCGACCCGGATGGAAGTCTCGGACGGTGCGCTGCGGGAAGGGGTCATCTACGACCTGCTGGGACGTATCCGCCACGAAGACGTGCGCGATCGGACCATCTCCGCCGTCAGCCAACGTTTTGGCCTGGACGAAGCGCAGGCTGAGCGCGTGAGCGCGACCGCCCTGGGTTTGCTGAATCAGGTTCGTCAGTCCTGGGAGCTGGCGAACGAGGAGGATGGGCATCTGTTGGAGTGGGCGGCCCATACCCATGAAATCGGGTTGCTGTTGACCCATCATCACTATCACCGGCACGGCGCTTATATTCTGGAGAACGCCGATCTGCCCGGTTTTTCGCACAGCGATCAACTGCTATTGGCGACCTTGGTGCGCCGTCACCGCCGTTCGTTTCCGCCCGATGGCTTCAAGCATCTACCCAGGGAACTGGCGGCAGTGGCTCAGCGCTTGTGTGTGTTGTTGCGACTGGCGGTGGTGTTGCATCGGGGGCGCAGCCGTCAGCCGCTGCCGCCCCTGTCGTTGAGCGCCAGTCAGCAACAGGTGATTCTGCGATTTCCGACCGGTTGGCTGAGCGGATCGCCGCTGACCCGCGCCGATCTGGAAGCGGAAGCGCGCTATGTGAAAAAGGCGGGATTCAAACTGGAGTTTGGCTGAAGTTATAAAATATCAGACAGGATGATCAATATATGTGTCACGTAATAGTAATCAACATTATTGATACAAATCATGTCGTTGATGAACCTGGACAGAAAGCAATAGCTAGATTGCGGAGATTATTCAGCAAGGAAAAAGGTGAAGGAAGTAGCGTATTCAAGATAGGCATTACCAATGATCCGATTAAAAGAAGACGTGGCCATACTTTTTTAACGGTAGATGACCAATCACAGCCATGGAGAAGAATGTATGTTTTGTTTGAAAGTATTGACCGAAAAAAAGTAGAGGATATGGAGAAAACTCTTATTGGTTTATTCTCACTTAGAGGCGATAACAAAGAACCGCCCAAAGAGACCTATGGGTTGGTGTGTTGGAATCAATTGCCAGGTGGTGATGGTCCAAAAAATGTTGCACCAGGCAAACATGGAACGCATTACGTCTACGTATTGTTCGGCTGATCGATGTTAGCTGATTCCCAGAGAGGATTTTGATCCTCTTTCCATTAGGGAGGACATTTGTGTCCAGATTATCTCAGATCGTTCCCGGCCAGTTTCCCGGCGCCCGTCCCCGCCGATTGCGCCGCGACGACTTTTCCCGGCGGCTGGTGCGGGAAACCGTTCTGACCACTGCCGACTTGATTCAACCGCTGTTCGTGATCGAAGGCGAAAACCGTCGTGAGCCGGTGGCTTCGATGCCGGGCGTGGAGCGGGTCAGTATCGATCAACTGCTGCGCGAGGCCGAAATTCTGGCGACGCGCGGGGTACCGGCGGTGGCGCTGTTTCCGGTGACGGCGGCGGATGCCAAATCGGCGGATGCCGCCGCCGCTTACGATCCCGAAGGTCTGGCCCAGCGGGCGGTGCGAGCACTCAAGGCCAATATCCCCGAACTGGGCGTGATTACCGACGTCGCGCTGGACCCGTTCACCACCCACGGCCAGGACGGTTTGGTGGACGACTCCGGCTATGTGCTGAACGACGAGACGGTGGCGGTCCTGGTCAAACAGGCCCTGTCGCACGCCGAAGCGGGCGTCGATATCGTCGCGCCCTCGGACATGATGGACGGTCGGATCGGCGCGATTCGCGAGGCGCTGGAATCCAACGATTTCATCCATACCCGCATCCTGGCCTATTCCGCCAAGTACGCTTCCTGCTTCTACGGTCCGTTTCGCGATGCGGTCGGTTCGGCCGGCGCGCTGGGCAAGGGCAACAAGTACAGCTATCAGATGGACCCGGCCAACAGCGACGAGGCGCTGCGTGAGGTGGCGCTGGATCTGGACGAAGGCGCGGACATGGTCATGATCAAACCGGGCCTGCCGTATCTCGACATCGTCCGCCGGGTCAAGGATCAGTTTGCCGTCCCCACCTTGGTCTATCAGGTCAGCGGCGAGTACGCCATGCTGATGGCCGCCATTCGCAACGGTTGGCTGGACGAACGGGCCGTCATCCTGGAATCCCTGCTAGCGATCAAGCGAGCCGGGGCCGATGCCGTGTTGAGCTATTTCGCCGGCCAGGCCGCCGATTGGCTGCGGCAAGGCGCATGAGGCCGAGACGCGAGAAGTGAATGGAGTGCGGCAGGGATACATGAAACGGTGGAAGCTGTGGCTGCTGCTGGCGCTGAGCGTGGGCATGAGCGTGTTCTTTCTGGCTATCATGCGCCCGCCGGGCGGGCAATCTTCCGCGTTGGGCCAGGATCGACCTTGGCAGATCGACCGGGTTGCGGATGGCGCGACGATCAGCGTGTTTGGCCTGACTCTCGGTCAGAGTACGGTGCAGGATGCGGTCGCCAAGTTCGGTCGCCGTTACGAGTTTGGCCTGTTCGAGGACAAGCAGGGTCAGCTGGGCTTGGAAGCCTATTTCCGCGATGCGGTGGTGGGCGGTTTGAACGCCCGGCTGGTGCTGGCGGCGCGCCTGCCAACGGCGATGCTGAATGCCATTCGCGCCCAGGTCGGCAACGGCAAGCCGACTGCCGATGGCGGACGGCGTTATACCCTGTCCGAGGCCGATGACGCGCGGGCGTTGGCGGCGACTATCACCGCGATCACTTACATGCCGGTGGTCGCATTCGATGCTGAACTGGTGCATCGGCATTTTGGCGAGCCCAGCGAGCGGGTGAAAGGGAAGGACGGCACTCATTGGCTGTACCCGCAACAAGGGCTCGATCTGCTGCTGGGCGACAATGGCCAGGCGCTGTTGCAGTATGTCCCGCCGCCCGAATTCGACGCGCGCTTGCGGACCCCCTTACGCACCTTGCAGGAATAAGACGGATATGAGCGCACAGCCGGATTCTTATGCGGTGATGGGTCATCCCATCGCCCACAGCAAATCGCCGCGCATTCACAGTCTGTTCGCGGCCCAGACCGGCCAGAATCTGGAGTATCGGGCCATATTGGTGGAGCCGGGTGGGTTTGCCGCAGCGGCGCGGGCATTTCGCCAGGCGGGTGGCCGAGGTTTGAACGTGACCGTGCCTTTCAAACAGGATGCCTGGGTGTTCGCCGATATTCTCAGTGCGCGGGCCGAGCGGGCCGGGGCGGTCAATACCCTGATTTTCGAAGCGGGCGGGGTGCGTGGCGACAATACCGACGGTCCCGGCCTGGTCCGTGATCTGACTGTCAATCATCAATATCCACTGGCCAAGCGGCGCATTCTGCTGCTGGGCGCGGGTGGCGCGGCGCGTGGGGTGTTGCAACCGCTGCTGCTGGAGCGGCCGGCGCAATTGGTCATTGCCAACCGCACTGCCAACAAGGCGCGGGATCTGGTGTTGCGCTTCAGCGATCTGGGGCCGGTGTCCGGTTGTGGTTTGGCTGAGCTGGCTGGCCGGCAATTCGATCTCATCATCAATGCTACCGCTGCCGGGTTGCAGGATGCCGTGCCGCCGCTGCCCGAGGGGGTGCTGGCTGCGGGCGGTTGGTGCTATGACTTGATGTATGGCAGCGAGCCAACCGCTTTTGTGCGCTGGGGGCAGGCGCATGGCGCGGCGCGCTCTGTGGATGGATTGGGGATGCTGGTCGAGCAGGCGGCGGAGTCGTTTCGGCTATGGCGCGGAGTCTGGCCCGAAACCGGGCCGGTGATTGCGGCTTTGCGCAATGGCTGATGGGTCAATTCGATGTGCTGCGGGTGTTGTTCGGCGACTTTGATTGCTAATATGGTCTGGACGGAATTGAACGCGAGTGCCTTGTAATGATTATCGGTGATGGCGATTAGGAAGCGCATCTGCCAGTTTCTCTTCAATATCGCCTAACCTCTTGAGTTCGAGAAGCCTCTCAAAAGTATCTTGAGTTTCTTTGAAGCAACTTTCAGCGTCACGGTATCCTAAGTTCATCAGCCGCTCAATCGACTGACGAGAAAAGTCGAAGCATGACATCAAGCCTGCATCAATATTCACTGATGGCCTGATTTGCAATAAAATAGTATTGGGGAAGTCTGCGCGATTCTGGATAGTGTCGTCCGAGAGAAACACGGAGACGATTCGCCGATGGCCGCGACGGTAGAGTTCTTGGGCGGGAAGCGGGTCCACTAGACCCGCATCAGCATATTTTTCTATGCCAACCTTCCGTGCCGGGAAGGCGAATGGTATAGCAGCAGAGGCTAGAAGAGCACTCCGCAGCTTGGAACTTGTATTACAGTCTGCTGCCTGGAAGTAGGTTGCCTTCTTCCAGGTGTACATGGCGATATCAAGGAGCGGCTCGGTCTCTTCAAGCACAGCGATCCACAGATCTATCTTAGATTTTCTGACAGCGTCGTAGTCGATCCAGTTATCGATGAGAGTTTCTATGGGTCGAGGGTCTAGTAAGCCGCCTTTCCCGATTTCTAACATCTGAAGCATGCGCGTCATAAGCGGCAGCTCTTTAGCAACAAGGGATGCTAACAGCGCCACGACTTTGGAAGCATCCATCTGAATGATCCCTACTGATGGCATAGCCAGCCAGCGTTCAGCAAGTTCTTGTATAGCGTCTGGTGAGCCATTTCCTTGAGCGTAGTAAGCGCCATTCAGAGCACCAATGCTTGCTCCTGATACTGCATTGAAGCGTAGTCCCTGCTCTGCGAGAAAACGTATAACACCCACCTCGTAGGCACCTCTTGCCCCACCGGATGACAGTGCTAAGGCCATTTTATTAGTGTTCATCTTTTATCTCAGTCTTAGTTTTCTAATTCATCGGCAAGTATCTCGACGAACTCGCGAGGATAAAGCAGGAGTGCCTCAAGCCTATGATCTGGGTCTCTTAGTTGCCGAACGACGGTGATAGCCTCGTTGATATCCCGTCTGTCGACCATCAAACCGGCCAAGCGACCC
>Ga0116180_1000515_pt1 | contig 36373 bp, 30 predicted proteins | sample AD_UKC073_MetaG_FD_89804 | JGI IMG/M metagenome (GOLD analysis project Ga0116180, IMG submission 89804) | Active sludge microbial communities of municipal wastewater-treating anaerobic digesters from USA - AD_UKC073_MetaG | ecosystem: Engineered > Bioreactor > Anaerobic > Digestate | place: USA... | reverse complement strand
CCCCCTCCCAGCCTCCCCCTTGCAAGGGGGAGGTGGACTGGAGGTCAGGTTACGCGGGTCCCTTCGTATTGGAACATTGACGAGGACGGTAGGGTTAATGGAACGACGCAAGCTGCTGAGGCGGATGGGCGTATCTGCCGGGCTCTCCCGGTCACTGGACTGGAGCCTGCTCGGCGATTCCGCGATGATGTCGGTGGGGATGGCGGTCGCGCGGGGGCTGGGCTTCGTCTTCTTCCTCGTGCTGGCGCGGGCCTTCGACCCGGCGGACTACGGCCTGGTGCAGTACGGCATCTCGGTAGCGGGCGTCGTCGCCATCCTGACGATGCCGTTCGGCCAACACGTGCTGGCGCGGTTTGTGGGTAAGCACCACGCGGACAGCGCCCACGTCGAGCGGATCGTCACCAATGCGCTGCTCGTGCTTGGCGGGCTGTTCGTGCTGACGGTCGTGCTGACGCTGCCCGCGATGCGCCTGCTCGAAGCCTTTGACCCCGGCGTGCTGCTGATCTTCCTCGGCTTTACGATCTTCTATACCTACTGGGGCCTCGCACGGGGATTTATGGCGCCGGTCCGGCTGGTGATCGCGTATCTCGCCAGCAACGCCGTGCAGGTCGTCGCCACACTGGTGATCATCCAGGCGCTCGGTATCCGCTCGACGTTCCTCGCACTGGCTATCTACGGGCTGTCCTACCTGCTGCCTCTGGCCGTGCTGCAGCTTGTTGAGCCGTTCCCGGTGCGCTTCAGACCCGCGCTGATCGACCGGGGGACGATCCGCGATCTGCTGGGCTTCTCGCTGCCGATCTGGCTGTCGCACGCGGGGTATATCCTGTACACGTCCGTCGACGTGCTGATGCTGGAGCGCTTCGCCAGCGACGAGACGCTCGGCGTGTATACCCTCGCCAAGACGCTGAGCATGGTCTTCTACTTCATTCCCGGTGGGATCAGCACCATCCTCATGCCGAAGGTTGCCGCCTCTCCGGGCCGGTCGCACCGGCGGCTGGTCGGGACGATGCTGGCGGTGTCGCTGGCGATCAACGCCGTGCTGTTCGTCGGGTACGTCCTGCTCGGCGAGTGGTTTGTGCGGACGCTGTTCGGCGCGGACTACGTGTTCGACCCGGCGGTGGCGATCCTGATGGCCGTCGGCATGATCATCTTCGGCGCGCACAGTGTTGTGACCGCGGCACTGGTTGGCAGCGACCGCCCGCGCGATGAGACGGTGAGCCGGGTGCTGGCGGTTATCGCCACGACGGGGATCGGGCTGTGGCTCATCCCGGGGCAGGGCGCGCTCGGCGCGGCGATCGCGGTGCTGGCGGGCGCGGTGGTCGCGCTCGCAACCTATGGCGTGATGTTCGCGGCGCAGCGTCCGGCACAGCCCGCTCCGCAGGAGGAGGGGCAGCCGGTTCCGTAGGGTAGGGGTCTGGAGTCCGGGGCGGGTGGCTGCTATGCTGGGAAGTGGCATCAGGGCTAGAAGCAGGCATCGAATGTGACGCGGTGAGCGGTCGAGAGGGGGCATTGTGCGCCGGGAACGGCTTGTGAGATGGGCGGCGGCCGCGCTGCTGATTCTGCTCGCCGGGCTGGCAGCGGCGTCCGCCGGGCGCGGAATCTACAAGGCGAACCAGACCGTCTGCGACTTCGAGCAGTTCTGGGTATCGGGCGTGCTGGTGCGCGGGGGCCTGAACCCCTACCGCGTGTTCCTCGAAGACCGGGCGCTGCTGGAGTCGTATGCTCAGCCCTACAACCCCGACTGGACCTGCTCCGACCCGCTGCCCGACCGCCCGAACTACAACACGCCGCTGCTCTCGGTGCTGATGCTACCGCTCGCCTGGGCGAGCTTCCCGGCGGCGCGGGCGATCTGGTCGGGCCTGCAGGTGGCGTTTGCGGTGGCGCTGCCGCTCGTGATGCTACGGCTCAACCGGCGCGTGACGGGCGCGGTCTGGCAGGCGGGGGCGGTGCTGCTGTTTTTGAGCTGGTCGCCGGTGCGGACGACGTTCGGGCACGGGCAGGTCGCGCTGGTCACGTCGCTGGCGGCGATGCTGGCGGTGGTGCTCGCCTACCGGGGGCGGCCCGGCTGGGCGGGGGTGCTGTTCGGGCTGGCGCTCTCCAAGTACACGCTGACCGGCGCGCTGGTGCTGTTCTTCCTCGTCTACCGGCACTACCGCGTGATCGGCGTGGCGCTGCTCGTGCAGCTTGCCGGGGTGCTGGCGCTGGCATTGCTCGTCGGGGAGACGCCGCTTCAAGTTGCGGGCAGCTATGTCAGCCTGCTGGGGTCGGCCATCGGGCAGGGGTATGAGATCGTCTCGCTGGACGGCTGGCTCAACGTGTTGGGGGTAAGCCCGGCGGCGTCGGCGCTCGGCGCGCTGGGCGCGGGCACGCTGATCGTCGCGGCGCTGGTGCTGCCGCACTACGTATCCGAGGCGCTGGGCCGCGAGACAGCGTCGGACCCCGACCGGGTGCGGCTCAAGGCTAACCTGCTGGTTGTTATCCTGGTGCTGGTGGGGCTGCTGTTTACGTATCACCGGTCTTATGACGTGCCGCTGGCGTTTGTCGTCATCACTTTCATCGTGGGGCTGCTGCCCATGCGCGTGCGTGGCGGGCGGCTGGCTGCCGGGCTGATCGCCGTTGGGCTGGTGCTCAGTGTGGCGCTGATCGTGCCGCCAAGTCTGCCGTCGCTGATCCTCGACCCCCCCGCCTCCCTCATCGCCGCCGCCCTGCCGGTCACGCTGGCGCTGCTGCTGGCGCTTGCCGCGTCGATCGCCGCGCTGGCCCGGCTTGACAGCCTGGCGGCAAGCGACGCCACGCCGCCGGTCACCGAAAGTCACGAGAGCAGCGTCGTACTGGAGGTGCAGAGGCGTATATGAGGAGCACGGTAGAGTTCTCTTTCGAGCAGACGGATGAAACGGTCGATAAGCACCTTGAGGTGACCAAGGGCAGCGACCGCCCGCAGCTTTCGATCGTGATCCCGGTCTACAACGAGGTTGACAACCTTCTGCCGCTGCATGGGCGCATTCAGGACGTCATGCAGGGGCACGGCTACCGTTGGGAGGTGATCTACGTCAACGACGGCAGCACGGATGGCAGCGACGCCGTGCTGAGCGACCTGCTGCGGCAGGATGAGCGTGTCACGGTCGTGACGCAGCGCCGCAACTTCGGCAAGAGCCTGGCGCTCGCCGCCGGGTTCTCGCTGGCAGCCGGCGAGGTGATCGTCACGATGGACGGCGATCTGCAGGATGAGCCGGGCGAGATCCCCCGGATGCTGGCCCGGCTGGACGATGGCTACGATGTAGTGATCGGCTGGCGGCAGGCCCGGCGCGATTCGCTTGCCAAGCGCGCGGCATCCTGGGTGGCCAACACCGTGACGAAGCTCGCCACCGGGCTGGACGTGCACGACATGAACAGCGGGCTCAAGGCCTACCGCCGCGTCTGCATCGAGAAGCTCGTGCTGTATGGCGATATGCACCGCTACCTGCCGATCATGGCGCACTTCGCGGGCTTCCGCGTGACGGAGATCCCCGTTGCGCACCACGAGCGGCGGTTCGGGCGCTCAAAGTACGGGCTGGAACGCCTGCCGCATGGCGGGCTTGACCTGCTCACCGTGATCTTCCTGCACCAGTACGGGCGGCGCCCCCTGCACCTGTTCGGCGGTGGAGGCCTGCTGCTGCTGACGACCGGCTTTTTCATCAACCTGTGGCTGACGATCCAGTGGTTCCTCGGCAACCGCCCCATCGGCGACCGCCCGTTACTGCTGCTCGGCGTGCTGCTGATGCTGATCGGCTTCCAGACCATCACGGTGGGGCTGGTGGCTGAACTGCTCGTCTCGTTCATCCAGCGGGTGGAAGACCCGCTCACCGTGACCGCATCGGTGGAGCGCGGAACGTCCTTCCGCAGATCGCTGGAGTGAGGCCCTGGTCTGCGGGCTACTCCGCCAGCAGATAGTGCAGCAGCACGACGCCGTTCTCAAACGTCTTTGTGCCAGCCAGCTTGAGCCTGCGCCGGTCCTCAACGCCGGCAAACAGCGGCTTGCCCTGCCCGAGGATCACGGGGTGAACGAGCAGGTGGTACTCATCGATCAGGCCAAGGCTGGTTAGCTGCTGCACAACGCTCGCGCTGCCCTGAATGAGCATATGCTTGCCCGGCGCTTCTTTCCGCCGCCGGATGTCGTCCGCGTCGATCTCGCTCACGAACTCGGAGCCGCTCCATTCCGGCGTAAGCGGGGCTTTGGAGAAGACAAGCTTCTTCATGCTGTTGATCGTCGAGGCGAACTCCGCGTCACCCTCGAAGGCGTTGGGGTTGGTGGCCGCAGTGGGCCAGTACGCCGCCATGATCTTGTAGGTAGTCGCGCCCAGAATCAGCGTGTCTGAGGCGGCAAATACCTCGTCGACGTACTCCCCCATATCGGCGGTGAAGTTGTCCGTGACCCAGTCCTGTCGGTCCTCCGGGTCGGACATCAGGCCGTCGAGGCTGTAGAACTCCATCGCGATGATCTTTCGCATGATAAACCATCCCCCTCTTTGCTTATTGATAATGATTGGTTTTGCGCCACCTTGAGAGGCTGCCTTCTGAGCTTACCTCAAAGCCCGGCGTCAAAACGCTCACCGCTGGCGGTACTTTGGTCCCCGGCATCGATGAGGCCCGGCGGATCTGCATTGAGAACCGCGCGCGATGGTGCATAATCAAGCATAGTGAAGGGCTGTTTGTGGAGGAAGCGGAGACAGCATGCCAGTAACCGACGCCGAACTTGGCGACAATGTGCGGATCTTCCACCCGGACCTCGTCAACGTGTACGGGTGCAAAATTGGCGATGAGACGACCGTCGGGCCATTTGTTGAGATCCAGCGCGGCGTGGTCATCGGGCCGCGTTGCAAAATATCGTCGCACACGTTCATCTGCGAGGGCGTGACGCTCGAAGAGGGCGTGTTCGTCGGGCATGGGGTCATGTTCACGAACGACCCCTACCCGCGCGCAACGAACGAGGACGGCACGCTGCAGGGCGCGGGGGACTGGACGCTCGTCGAAACGCTCGTCAGGAAGCGGGCCTCGCTCGGCAGCAACGCGACCATCCTCGCCGGGGTGACGATCGGCGAGGGGGCGATTGTCGGGGCGGGCGCAGTTGTGACGAAGGACGTGCCGGACTACGCCATCGTGGCGGGCGTGCCCGCACGCGTCATTGGCGATGTGCGCGAGCGAACGAAGTAGGCGCGCTCAGCGCGGCATGGCGGTGCCCCGGGCGAGGGCCTGATGCGCGCGGCGAGCCTGCTCGATGTACCCGAGGAAAGTATAGCTATCGGGGAACCAGAAAAAGTCGTCCACGAGTGTGACGATCAGCGCACCGCTGCGCCGCTCTCGCCAGACTTTGGCATAGGCGGGGTGCTGCTCCAGCGCATCGTTCTCGGCCAGTCTTTCGAGGTCTTTCCAGGTGAAGTTGTGTGACATAGGTGACTCTTCTACAGGGAGTTGTGGTGGGAGATGCACGGCGTGTGGGCTGGCCTGTGCCCGGCAGCCACGATACTCATGCTGTACTTCCCGGCTTACCCGGCAATATTATAGGGAATTGACAAGGCTGCTCGTGTGAATTTTTTATAAATTTCGATCTTATTTATCTCAAAAGCGTTGATCCCACAAACACCCAGCTAATAAGATAGAAATATGCAGGGTGGTATGGGACGAGTGTGGTGGTAAAGTGTTCTTGTAGCTGAGGGTTATGTTATTCATTTTATTGTCACTCTTCCCACGCGGCTTCGACGCTGGCGAGGGGCGCAGCCTGACCGGCCCCTCCAATGCGAAGCTCCCCCTGACAATGCCCAAACCTATCTATCAGCCTGCCGCGCAGGTGTGCGCCTGCGGCGGCTGCTTCATCTCCGCCAACTCCGACCATCTTCGCATTCTCCGACCGCGTCACCCAAGCGTCACTCGTAGCTGGCAGTGTTGCTGGCAGTGTTACTGAAAGCGAACGTCAAGCAGCTTGGAGTGTGAGACTGATGGCAGCGATCCCGCTGGTCGATCTGCGCGCTCAGTACGTGACGATCAAGGATGAGATAGACGCCGCCATTGCTCGCGTCCTCGAGACGACGAGCTTCATCGGCGGGAACGAGGTACGGGGCTTCGAGGAGGCTTTTGCCCGCTACCAGGGCGTCGAGCATATGGTCGGGGTAGGGAGCGGGACCGCCGCGCTGTACCTCGCGCTGGCGGCACTCGGCATCGGTCCCGGCGACGAGGTCATCACGCAGGCCAACACCTTCTTTGCCACAGTGGAGGCCATCATACAGGTGGGCGCGACCCCGGTGCTGGTGGACATCGACCCCCGGACGTACAGCATCGACCCTGCGCAGGTCGAGGTGGCCATTACCCCCGCAACACGGGCCATCATCCCGGTTCACATGTACGGGCAGCTTGCTCCGATGGACCGCATCATGGAGATCGCGCGTCGGCACGGGCTGAAGGTTATCGAGGACGCTGCGCAGGCGCACGGGGCGGAGTACCGGGGGCGGCGGGCCGGGCAGTGGGGTGATGCGGCCTGCTTCAGCTTCTACCCCGGCAAGAACCTCGGCGCGTATGGGGACGGCGGCGCGGTCGGCACGAACGATGCCGCCATCGCGGAGCGGCTCCGTCTGCTGCGCAACCATGGTAGCGAGGTCAAGTACCGGCACGAGATGGTTGGCGTCTGCGAGCGGCTGGATGCATTGCAGGCGGCAGTCCTGTCCGTCAAGCTGCCGTACCTCGACGCATGGAACGAGGCGCGGCGGCAGAAGGCGGCCTACTATAGCGCGGCGCTCGCCGGTACGGGGATTGTCACGCCAGCGGCGCATGAAGGCTCGACGCCAGTGTATCACATCTACTGCGTGCGCGTGCCCGGCGACCGTGACAGCGTACTGCGGGCGCTGGACGAGCGGGGGATCGGCGCGGGCGTTCACTACCCGACCCCGGTGCATCTGCAGCCTGCGATGGCCGGGCGCGGCTGGGCTGAGGGCGACTTTCCGCACACCGAGGCGGCGGCGCGCTCGATCCTCAGCCTGCCGATCTATGCCGAACTTACCGAGCGCCAGATGGACGAGGTGATCATGGCGCTGGGCGAGGCAGTCGGGGTGCCGGTTTAGCACCAGGCTGCAACGGCATCTGGTACTCTTAGATAAAGGTCGTTGGTATAGGTGGGTCGGAAGCCCGAGACGTGGTGGATATCGTAGAAGCAGCCGACATTGAAACAGCCTCAGATAGCTACGCAAGCCGCTTCGCGGGGGCGGTTGGGGCGTGGTTCCTTGAGGTGCAGGAGCGGGCCACACTGGAACTGCTCGCCGGGTGCCCGCGTTCCCGCGTGCTCGACGTCGGCGGGGGGCACGGGCAGTTGACCGGCGCGCTCGTGCGGGCGGGGTACGACGTGACGGTACAGGGCAGCGCACTGGAGTGCGGCGCGCGCATCGAGCAGTGGGTGCGGGCGGGTGCGGTCCGCTTCGACGTTGCCAGCCTGCTCGACCTGCCATACGCTGACTGCGCCTTTGATGTGGTGCTGTGCTACCGGCTGCTGCCGCACGTGGCGCGCTGGCGGGCGCTCGTGGCGGAACTGGCGCGGGTGGCGCGGCACGCCGTGCTCGTCGATTACCCGGAGCGGCGCAGCGCGAATGCCGTCACGCCCCTGCTGTTCCCGCTCAAGAAGCGGCTTGAGGGCAACACCCGCCCCTACAGGGTCTTCCGACGGGCGGAACTGCTGGCGGCGTTCGGCGCGCACGGGTTTGAGTATGCGGCGCACAGGCCGGAGTTCTTCGTGCCGATGGTCGTGCATCGCAAGCTGAACGCGCCGGGGCTGTCTCGCGCGGTCGAGGCGGCCAGCCGGGCGCTGGGGCTGACCAGGCTGTTCGGCTCGCCGGTCATCCTCAAGGTTGAGCGGCGCCGCGCGGGGGAGGGGGGCTGAGATGCGCATCCTGTACCTCGCGCCGCATCCCTTCTACCAGAACCGGGGCTCGCCGATTGCCACGCGGCTGCTCCTCAGCGTGCTTGACCGCCGCGGCGTTGAAGTGGACCTCGTGACGTATGCCGAGGGCGAGGACGTGCCGTTTGCGAATGTCACGCATACCCGCGTGCCCGACGTGCCGTTCCTGCGCGGCATCCGCCCCGGCTTCTCGCTGAAGAAGCTCGCCGCCGACGCGCTGATGCTGGTCGTCGCACTGCGGTTGCTCCTCCGCAAGCGCTACGACGTGATCCACGCCGCCGAGGAGATGGCCTTCCTGGCGCTCCTGCTGAAGCCGCTTTTCAAAACGCCATACGTATACGACATGGACTCCTCGCTGGCACAACAGCTTGTCGAGCAGATGCCCTGGTTACGCCCGCTGAGCGGGCTGTTTACATGGTGCGAGCGGCTGGTGGTGCGCGGGGCGGCGATCACGCTCGTGGTCTGCGACGCGCTGGCAGAGGTCGCGGTGAGCCACGGCGCGCGGAATGTCGTGGTGCTGTACGATGTGCCGCTCCCCGTGCCACAGAGCAGCGCGCCCGTGGAGGACCTCGGTGCGGTGTGCGGCGGCGGCCCGGTGGTGATGTACGTCGGCAACCTCCAGCCGTACCAGGGCATCGACCTGCTGCTGGAGAGCTTCGCGCGGGTGGATGGTCGTGCAGGCAGGCCACACCTCGTCGTGATCGGCGGGCAGCCGGAGGATGTCGAGGCGTACCGGCGGCGGGCGGAGGCGCTCGGGCTTGGCGGGCGGGCGCACTTCCTCGGCCCGCGCCCGGTCGAGCAGCTTGCCAGGTATCTCGCGCAGGCCGATGTGCTGGTGTCCCCGCGCATCACGGGGACCAACACCCCGATGAAGCTCTACTCGTACCTGGAGAGTGGCAAGCCGGTGCTGGCGACGCACCTGCGGACGCACACGCAGGTGCTCGACGAGCGGGTGGCGCTGCTCGCGCCGCCGCACCCGGAGGCGTTCGCCGAGGGGCTGGTGCGGCTGCTGCGCGACGCTGCGCTGCGTGAGCGGCTGGGGCAGGCGGGGCGGGCGCTTGTGGCGAGCAAGTACAACCACCGCACGTACGAGGCTACAGTGGACGATCTGCTGGAGCGGCTCGCTGCGGTTGTTGGGCCCGGCGAGTCGCTGGCGGCGAACTCTCAGTCATGACCGGGCAGATGAAGCTGCTGCGGGATCTGGCGGCGCTGGCCGCGGACCATTACGACGTGCTGATCGTCGGCGGCGGGATTTACGGGGCGGCGCTCGCGTGGGAGGCCGCCTCGCGCGGGCTGCATGTCGCGCTCGTTGAGAAGGCGGATTTCGGGGCGGAGACCTCGGCTAACAGCTTGAAGATCATTCACGGTGGGCTGCGCTATCTCCAGCATGCCGATCTCAAGCGGCTGCGCGAGTCAAGCCGTGAGCGGCGGGCGCTGCTGCGTATCGCGCCGCACCTTGTCCACCCGCTGCCGACCGTCGTGCCGGCGTACGGGCACGGCGTGCGCGGGCGGGAGGCGCTTGCGCTGGCGGTTGCTGCGAACGACCTGCTCAGCGCCGACCGTCACCGGGGGCTGGCCGACCCGCAGAAGCGCATCCCGCGCGGGCAGGTGCTCTCCCGCGAGCGGATGCTGGCCCTCGCGCCCGGCATCGAGCGGGAAGGGCTGACCGGTGGCGTGCTCTACTACGACGCACAGGTGATGAGCGCCGAGCGGCTGCCGCTGGCCTTCCTGCGGAGCGCCATCGAGCGGGGCGCGCGTGTTGCCAACTACGCCGAGGTGACGGGCCTGCTGCGCGAGGACGAGCGGGTGATCGGCGCGCAGGTGACGGACCGGCTGACCGGCGAGGTGTTCGAGGTGCGGGCGCGGCTGGTGGTGGGCGCTGCCGGGCCGTGGGTCAACCGGTTGCTCGACCGGGCGGGCGTGCCGCAGCGGGTGGGGCACGTCAAGGCAATCAACGTGATCGTGCCGCCGCTCTTCGAGCAGGTCGCGGTCGGCCTCCCCAGCCGGAGCCGGGATGGCGGGCGGCTGTTTTTCGTCGCCCCGTGGCGCGGTGTGTCGCTCGTCGGGACGTATTACGTGCCCGCCGGGGATGACCCGGATGCCCTCCACGTGACGCGGGAGGAGGTTGAGGCCTTCCTCGCGGCGGTCAACCGGGCCTATCCACCTGCCGGGCTTGCCGCGGAGTATGTGACGTTCGTCCATGCCGGGCTGCTGCCAGCGAAGGGCAGCGGCACACGGCTCGCGCGGCGCCCGGTGATCCGAGAGCACGGGCCGGATGGCGCGCCGGGCCTGCTGACGGTGGTCGGCGTGAAGTACACGACTGCCCGCGCCGTCGCCGAGCGGACGGTAGACCGCATATTCAGGCTACGCGGGCAGACGCCGCCGCGCTCGATCTCGGCGACGACGCCGCTTTACGGCGGAGATATCGAGCGCTTTGACGACTTCCTGCGGGAGCAGGTCCGGCAGGATTCGCTCGGTATAGGGGAGGGCGGGGTCATGCGGCTGGTTTACCATTACGGCTCTGCCCTGCCGGACGTGCTGCGCTATGCGGATGGCGGGCGCGGCCCGGACGCGGCGCTGCGGGCAGAGGTGCTCTACGCCGTGCGCGAGGAGATGGCGCAGACGCTGGCCGATGTGGTGCTGCGGCGAACCGGCCTCGGCACAGCGGGGCACCCCGGCGAAACGACCCTGCGCCGCTGCGCCGGGCTGATGGCGGCTGAGCTGGGATGGAGCGAGGCGCGCATCCGGCAGGAGATCGAGGACGTGAACGCAGCCTACCCGGCGTGGACGGTGCGGCGAGAGGTGGTTGATGGCGCAGAACTGGCCGATCGCACTGTATAAGCGCTCGGTGCTGAAGCAGCGCAAGCTGCGCGAGATCACCGCGCTGCTCGGGCCGACGGACGGGTGCTGCTGCCTCGACGTGGGCGGGGATAACGGCGTGATCAGCGCCCTGCTGCGGCAGCGGGGCGGCGAGTGGACCAGCGCCGACCTCGACGAGCGCACGGTGCAGGCCATTGCGCGTCTCGTCGGCGAGCGGGTCTACCAGATCAACGGGAGTGCGACGCCATTTCCTGACGACACGTTTGATCGGGTAGTGATCGTGGACTTCCTTGAGCATATCGACGATGACCGGGCCTTCATCGTGGAACTGCACCGGATCATGAAGCCGGGCGGGCGGCTTATCGTCAACGTGCCGCATGCGAAGGACAACTGGCTGCGCCGCCTGCGATACGCACTCGGTGATACCGATGAGGCGCACGGGCATGTTCGGCCCGGCTACACGCCGGAGTCGCTCGCGGCGCTGCTCGACGGCTGCTTCACCGTCGAGGTGTGCCGCACGTACTCGAAGGCCTTCTCCGAGCTTATCGACACGGCGATCCGCTTTGGCGTGGCGCGGATCAAGGGGCGCGGCGAGGACGGACGCAAGGGGCAGGTCGTCACCGGGGACGACCTCGGCGCGAACCGGGCGCTGTTCCGGCTGTACTCGCTCGTGTACCCGGTGGTGTGGCTGTTCGCCCAGCTTGACCGGCTGTTGTTCTTCACGAGCGGGTACAAGCTCATCGCACGGGCGACGGTCAACAAGTGACCACGACGGCTAGGGGGATAACAGGGAGGTGTGATGGCGAATAACGGCAGGCAGACGGTACTCGTCACGGGGGGGACGGGCTTCACAGGGAGCCACCTTGCACGGCGGCTGCTGGAGCGCGGCCACCACGTGCGCGTTTTGGACAACCAGCGCGGGCTGTTCTACGACGAGTTGGAGCGGCTCGGCGCGGAGATGTGCCCGGGCTCGGTGACGGACCGCGCGCTCATGGCTGAGGTCATGCGCGGGGTGGATGTTGTGCACCACGTCGCGGCGGCGTTCCGGCGCATTGACCTGCCCGACGAGGTGTATCGGGAGGTCAACGTGCACGGCACGCGGATCGTGCTGGAAGCCGCGCGAGAGGCGGGCGTGCGGAAGGTGATCTACTGCAGCACATGCGGCGTGCACGGCAACGTCGAGAACCCCCCGGCGGCGGAAACCGCGCCCATTGCGCCGGAGGACTTCTACCAGCAGACCAAGTACGAGGGCGAGCAGGTGGCGCACGAGTTCATCGCCGGGGGGATGGATGTGACCATCCTGCGCCCGGCGGCGATCTACGGGCCGGGCGACCCGGAACGATGGGTGATGCTGTTCCGCCAGACGCGCCACGGGGTATTCCCGATGTTCGGCTCCGGAGAGGTCACGTACCACCCGCTCTACATCGATAACCTGGTGGACGCCTTCGAGTTGGCCGCCGAGCGGCCCGAGGCGCGGGGGCAGACATACCTCATTGCGGATAAGGAGTACTACACGCTCAACGACCTGGTGCGGATTGTGGGCGAGGTGCAGGGGCGGCCTGTGCGGATCGTTCACCTGCCGTTCTGGCCGCTGCGGGCGGCGGCAGCCGCCGTCGAGGATGTGTCGACTGCGCTCAACCGCACCCCGCCGATCTTCCGGCGGCGCGTGGACTGGTTCCGGCAGAACCGGGCGTTTGACATAAGCAAAGCGGAGCGAGAGCTTGGCTACCGCCCCCGCGTGAAGCTCCGCGAGGGGCTACGCCGCACGTACGAGTGGTACCGCGAGCACGGGTATGTATAGCCCGCTGGCGTCCGGGGTAAACCGCCAACCCAGGAACCCCCTCCCGGCCCTCCCCTTGCAAGGGGGAGGAGGCGAGCCGCCGGGTAGGGCGAATGCTCGCGGAGGGGGTGGAGCATGAGCAGAAAGGCAGGAAGTACCGGACTCATGAAGAAGCGGCTGCGCACCATCATCGTCGTCGGCATTACACTGGCGCTGCTGGCCCTTGTGCTGCGGCGCGTAGGGCTGGCGGACCTGCTCGACACGCTGCGCGGCGCGGACCTGCGCTATCTGGCGCTCTCCGTGCTGGTGACACCCTTGCTGGCCGGTGTGAGTGTAGCCAAGTGGCAGGCGCTGCTGCGGGCGGAAGGGCACGACGTGGCCTTCTTCTACCTCGTCAAGCTGTATCTGGCCGGGTACTTCTTCAACTACTTCCTGCCGTCGAACGTCGGCGGGGACGTGGTGCGGATAGTCGAGGTGGGCAGCCACATCGGCGACCACGCGCGCGGGGCGGCGTCGGTGTTTATGGAGCGGTTCACCGGGCTGCTGGTGCTGGCGCTGCTGGCTGTTGTCTCGTTCCTGACGAACCTCACGCTCTTTGACGACCGGGCGCTGACGCTGGCCCTCGCGCTGGCGCTCGCCGGGGTGGGGGGCATCGTGTGGCTGGTGCTCGACCCGCGCCTGCTCTCTACCGTCGAGCGGGTGGCCCGCTTCAAGCTGGCGCAGGCGGCGCTCGGCAAGTTCCGCCGCTTCTATGACGCGCTGCACGCTTACAGGGGCCGCAGGCGCGCGCTGGTAACGGCCTTCCTGCTGTCGCTGGTCTTTTACGTGCTGGCGATCCTCAACGTGTGGCTGTGCTCGCTGACGTTCCACCAGCCGGTGTCGCTGCTCGATGTGGCGATCCTCGTGCCTATCATCATGGTCGTGGCGATGCTACCGCTGACGTTCAACGGCTACGGCCTGCAGGAGTGGGCCTACGTGCTGCTGTACCCGCGTATCGGGTTGCCCGCGACGGTCGGGCTGTCGGCGATCGTGCTGGTGCGCGCCAAGAACCTCGCAGCGGGGCTGGTGGGTGGTGTGCTATACCCCGGCATCCGGCTGGCGAACCAGCGGGACGATACGCCCGGCGAGCCGCCGGAGCCGCCCGTCAGGCCGGAGGCGGCGAGTGTCACGGACCGGGCGTGAGAGAGGCTGGAGGTAGACACGGATGAGAACTGCTGAGGCGGCTGCTCCGGGGCGGGCGGCGGCGCGCGACCGTGCCGCGCTCGCGGCGCTTGTGGGCGTGTTCGTGCTGGGCGCGGCGCTGCGCGTCTACCAGCTTGGCGCGGAGAGCTACTGGTTCGACGAGATCATCATGGTCCATGTGACCGACCAGCCAACCGGCGACCTGCTGCGGCAGTTGTTCCGCTCGGCGCGCGCGCCGCTCTACCCGCTGTTGGGGCATGTGTGGGTGCAGCTTTTCGGCACGGGGGAGGCGGCCACACGCTCGCTCTCGGCGCTGTGCGGTGCGCTGTCCATTCCGCTGATGTATCTCGTTGGAGAAAAGCTGTTCAGCCGGAAGGTGGGCTTCATCGCAGCGCTGATCATGACGCTGTCGGCCTTTCACGTGTACTACTCGCAGGAGTACCGCTACTACAGCCTGGTGATGCTCCTGACGCTGGCGGCGGCGCTGTTCTTCATCGAGGCGCTCGACACAGGGCGGCTGCGGCACTTCCTGTTGTTCGCCCTGGCCGGGGTGGCGCTCTTCTACGCGCACCCGCTCTCCGCCGCGCTGTTCATCGGGGCGCTGGGGCTGTTCTTCCTGCTGCTGCTCGTGTGGAAGCCAGCCCACCGCGCGAGGCTCCCCGCCTGGCTGGCCTCGCAAGCGCTGATCGTCGTCGGCGCAGCGCCGACGGTGCTGCTGCGCTTCGTGCGGGCATCTAACGGTGTCGCGGACACCTCCACGCTGCCGGATGGCGGTGGGCTGGCGCCGTGGTGGCTGGAGGCCCCGCCGATCTGGGAGCCGGTGCGCACCGTCGTCAACTTTATGATCCTCGGCATCCGTTACGTGCGCTGGCTGCCTGCGCTGGCCGCCGTGCTTGTGTTTGCGGTGGCGCTGTTCGTGGTGATCTGGCGGCGCGGCGGGCGGGAGTGGCTCGCCACGCTGCGGGCGACACCCCGGCGCGTTCGCTCGCAGCCGGAGCAATGGCAGCGCAGCGCCGTGCTCGTGCTGTTCTGGTTTGCCGGGCCGATCGTGCTGGCCTACCTGTCGTCCTTCACCGTCCTGCCGATGTATGTCGAGCGCTACCTCAGCCCGGCGGCCCCGGCGATGTACCTGCTTGTGGCAGTGGTGCTCGTCACGCTCGGCGATGCCGTGCCGGAGGTGCTCTCGGTGGGGCTGGTTGCCGCGCTGCTGGCCTTCTCGCTGCAGCAGTACTACGCCCGTGACATCAAAGAGCAGTGGGACGAGATGGCGGCGTTTGTCGAGGCGAACGCCGGTGAGGATGACCTGATCGCGTTCGGGTCGGACTTCGGCAACCTGGAGGAGACGGTCACGATCCGCCAGAGCTTCGACTGGTACTATCCCGGCGAGGCGCCTGCCTGCGACGTGGACCCCACGGCAGACGATGCGACGCTGCTCGCGCAGCTCCGCGCCTGCGAGGGGGCGGGTGAGCGCGTGTGGCTGGTCCTGCGCTGGTCGGACGATCCGCGCATGGCGGCCTTCGGCGAGTACCTGGAGGCGCAGCAGGGTGGCGGGCTGCTGGGCAGCAGATGGTTTGAGGGCAATATCGCGGTGTACCGGCTGGGCCTGCCGCCGGAGGGGTGAGGGGGTAAATTGACCTCACCCCGGCCCCACTCCGTATGACGGGGAGGCGAACGAGATAATCGATTAACCTTACAGGTCTGCGTCGGTAGGGGCAGGTCGTGATGCGCGATGCTCCGCATTGACCGCATCAATAGACCCCGCCCTATGTCTATCAGTTAAGGCTGGCTAATCGTCGCAGTGGGAGGTTCGCCGCGAATGTGCAAAACGCTAGAAGCGTTTTTGGCCACTTACGCGGCTCCCGATCTACGAACATCATGCTTCATACCTGACTGGTAGGGGCGGGTCTGAGACCCGCCCCTACTGGCCTCATTTCAACCCCATCCCCATCCCCTCACCGCGCAGCCACCTCCTGCGCCGCTTCCGTGCGCTCCGGCTCTGCGGTGATGCCCTCGCCCTCGTACACCAGCCAGATCGACACAGCGAGCGCCAGCACCAGCACGCCCGTCATGAGCAGTTCTTCGGTCGCAACGAGCCACGCGATCAGGCTCGGCGGCACGAGCAGTGCGGCGCTGATCAGCACGACCGCCGCGAGCCAGATCAGGTAGCGGCGGGCCTGCCCCTCTCCGGCGTCGTCCGGCAGGCGCACGCCTGCCAGCAGGGCCACCAGCACGAACAGGAACGGCAGGTCGTAGACACGGTGGTAGGTAAACAGCAGCGTTACCGGGATGAGCGCGGTGACGAGCAGGTTGGCCCGGTGCATGTCCTGCGGCGAGCGCGGGCCGGGCGCGCGCCGGGTGGCAAGCAGATCGTCGAGGTAGCGCGGCAGGAGCAGCGCCAGCGTGAGGATGGCCCCGATAGTGATCGCTACGAGCGAGGCCAGCGTCGCGTTGAACCCGAGCGGCTGCAGCCAGCGATCCGCTGAGATCACGCCGCTGGCGATGCCCGCCTGTACCTCGGCGTTGGTCGAGGCGAGCGAGGTATACGCCTGCACGGTCGCAATAGGCGACTCCCCGACGATGATCGCCAGCAGCAGAAACCCGGCGATCTGCGTGAGCAGCGCCACGGCGGCGGCGCGGTAATGTCGGTAGACAAACAGCGCGATGAGCAGCCCGCCGGCGAGTGTGAACTTGGTCAGCGCCAGCCCGAGCAGCAGGCCCGCCCAGCCCGGTCGCCGCCACCATGCTAGCAGGATGGACGCCGATGCCAGCAGGATCACCAGCATGGTGATCTGCCCATGCCCGATGGCCATGCGGGTGGGGCTCCAGGCGAGGAACAGCAGCACGCCGAGCGCCTGCACGCCCCAGCCCGGCAGGCGCGGGTTAAGCTGGAACGTCACCAGCGGGATCAGCACGGCACTCAGCGCCTGCACCAGCGCCCAGGCGATGGCGGCTCCGCGCAGGCCCAGCAGGCTGAACGGCAGCATCAGCAGGATGTGCGTGGGCGTGGTGAGCGGCGGGCGCTCTTCCAGAGTGACGTCGCAGCGGGTGGCGAAGTCGGGCGAGTCGGGGACGTAGCCGCGCACCCGCTCGAAGTCCTCCTGGTACACGCGGTAGGGGTTCGCGCCGTCACGGGCGAGACGGGCGGATATCCAGTACGGTGTCAGGTCGCAGGGGTCGGGGTCGCCGGCGAGCTGCGTCACCCCGCGCACCGTTGAGATGAGCGCGAGGGGCAGCATCACGGCGATAAGGGCGAAGAGGAGTCGCTTGCGGTATCGTCTCAACCCGTCCAGCATCGCTAGCATGGCATCTCCTAAGAGTGGGCCTGGCCTACAGACTCGTTTACTTAACAGCTATGGAGCAGGCCGTGATGCGCGGCTCTACATCGACTGCATCAATAGACCTGCCCCTACTTAAGACCATCTATTGTTATAACTCAATTCAGTGCCTACTCGACGGACGGCTCGCCCTCCAATCGCTCGCGGACCATGTACGTGGGTTTGCCGTGCGGCTCGTAGTAGCTGCGCGTCACAATCTCCGCGACAAGCCCGATGCTGAGCATCTGTACGCCGACGATCATCAGCAGTACGCCGAGCAGCAGCAGCGGCCTGTCGCCGATGGCCTGTCCCAGTACCAGCTTGATGTAAACCAGGTACAGGTTGATAGCGAAGCCAAGCCCGCCCATCAGGATGCCCAGCCCGCCGAAGATGTGCGAGGGTCGCGTACCGTAGCTCAGGAAGAAGCTCACGGTGAGCAGGTCGAGCAGCACCTTGAACGTGCGCCCGATGCCGTATTTGCTTTCCCCGTAGCGGCGCTCGCGGTCGTTGACCGGCACCTCGGCAATCGTCACGCCCATCCAACTGGCCACGGCGGGGATGAAGCGGTGCAACTCCCCGTACAGGCTGATGTTCTTGACGACCTCGCGGTCGTACGCCTTGAGCGTGCAGCCGTAGTCGTGCAGCCGCACGCCGGTCACGCGGGAGATCAGCGTGTTGGCGAGCAGTGACGGCAGGCGCCGGCTGAAAAACGGCTCCTTGCGATTGACACGCCAGCCGCTCACGATGTCGTAGCCTTCGGCCTTTTTCTCCAGCAGCCGGGGGATGTCACGCGGGTCGTTCTGGAGATCGGCGTCCATGGTGATGACGGTTTCGCCACGCGCCGCCTCGAAGCCAGCGGTCAGCCCTGCCGTCTGCCCGAAGTTGCGGCGGAAGCGGATCACCCGCCAGCGCGGGTCCTGCGCGTGGATCGCCGCCAGCCGCGCGAAGCTGTTATCGCGGCTGCCATCGTCGACGGCGATCACCTCGTACGGCTGGCCGATCTCCTCAAGAACAGATGATAGCTCTTCGTAGAGTGGTTGGATGTTTTCGGCTTCGTTGTACAGGGGGATGACGACGGAGAGTCGGGGCTGAGGGGCAGGGGACTTCTGCTGTGCTTCGGAGAGCCTTAATTCCGGTACACCTGCTTTGTCGGGCTCTATTCGCGGCGACTGCGGAGTACTGCTGCCTGCAGGTACATCAACCTTTACCATGGCACTACCTCAAGTAACGACCAGCTTGCTATTGAACCCGTCTCACAACTCCCTGATTGCTACCGTGTCAATATTTGTATTATAGGGCTTTGGCATGGTGGGATCACACGCTCGCCCGCCAGCAACATGACGTTGCTGTGGTGGTTCTCTGAATATCGGGTTTGACGGGAGATGCGCTGCGGATGTGCCTCAGCGAGCGGAGGGCTCGTAGTAGCCGGTGATACCCAGCGCGCCGGGGCCGATATGTGTGCCCATCACCGGCGAGATGGGGGTGACGAGAAGCTCGGCGGGGTTGTACTCGGCACGGATGCGCTCGGCGACGGTCTGTGCCAGTTCCTCGACGTTGCTGTGGATCACGGCGACGTGCACCGGGCGGGACAGGTCCATGCGCTCGAAGAACAACTCGTACACCCGCTCAAGGGCACGGCGGCGCGTGCGCACCTTCTCGCCCGCCTCGATGCGCCCGATGTCGTGGTCAACGTAGAGCACGGGCTTCAGGTTGAGCGCCGTTCCGATCAGCCGGGCCGCCCCGCCGATGCGCCCGCCCCGGTGCAGGTACTCCAGGCTGTCCACGTAGAAGATGATCTGCTCGGTCTGGCGGACCTGCTCGATGGCCTGCAGCATTTCGGCGACACCCCCGCCCGCCTCGCGCACCCGCGCAGCGGCCAGAAGCTACCACCCGAGCGCCATGCCGCCCGTCCGAGAGTCGACGACGTGAACCGGGATGTCGACCATCTCGGCGGCCTGCCGCGCCGAGATGATCGTGCCGCTGAGCTGGCTGCTGAGCGGGAGGATGATCGCTTCCTGCGCGCCCTCGTCGATGACCTGCTCCAGCAGGTGCACGAAGTCCTCGGCGCGAGGCTGCGAGCTGGTGGGCAGCGGCCCGCCTGCCGCAAGACGCCTGTAGAACTCGTCGGGCTGGATGTCCACGCGGTCGCGGTACGGCTCTCCACCCCAGATGAGCACCAGTGGGATGAAGCGGATGCAGTACCGCTCCAGCAGTGGAGTGGGGATATCACAGGTACTATCGGTAATAAGTGCAATGTTGCCGGGGTGGTGCATGTGTGGTGTCCTCAATGAGCGGGTTAAGTTCGCTTATATTTGCTCATATTGTAATCCGAAGTGATAGAGGGGCAATGGGGAGAGGGTTGATCCCTCACGCCGAAACAAAACAAAAGCGGAGCCGGGACACCCCGGCTCCGCTGGTTATCACACAGGGACAGCGAACCCACTAGTCGACCGGCTGCGGGCCGCCCTTCTCCTTGATCGCGGCGTGCGCCGCCGCCAGCCGCGCGACCGGCACGCGGTAAGGCGAGCAACTCACGTAGTTGAGGCCGATCTTGTGGCAGAACTCCACGCTGGCCGGGTCACCACCGTGCTCACCGCAGATACCGATCTCCAGGTCGGGCCGCGTCGCCCGGCCTTCCTTCACGGCGACTTCCATCAGGCGGCCAACGCCGATGGGGTCGATCGTCTGGAACGGGTTGACCGGCAGGATGCCCTTCTCGACGTACGAGAGCAGGAACTTGCGCTCGGCGTCGTCACGGCTGATGCCGTAGGTCATCTGCGTGAGGTCGTTCGTGCCGAAGCTGAAGAACTCGGCCATCTCGGCGATCTCACCCGCCGTCAGCGCGGCACGCGGGATCTCGATCATCGTGCCGAACTTGTAGGTGATCTCGATGCCCTTCTCTTCCATCACCTGCCGGGCGGTTTCCTCAAGCAGCGGCTGGATCTGCTTCAACTCGTTGATGTGGCTGGTCAGCGGGATCATCACCTCGGGGTGCACGTCGACGCCTTCCTTGGCGGCATCGCAGGCGGCCTCGAAGATCGCGCGGACCTGCATCTGGTTGAGCTCCGGCGCCATGATGCAGAGGCGGCAGCCGCGCAGGCCGAGCATCGGGTTGAACTCCGACATATCCTCAACGGTAGCCAGCAGTTCTTCGACCTCGGGCTTGCTCTCACCCAGAGCGCGCGCCGCTGCTACCTCCGCGATGAGCTCCTCCTTGGAGGGCAGGAACTCGTGCAGGGGCGGGTCAAGCAGGCGGATGATGACGGGCAGGCCGTCCATCGCCTTGAAGATGCCATAGAAGTCCTCACGCTGGAGCGGCAGCAGTTCCTCGTCCAGAATGCGCTGGGCCTCCTCGTCGTTGCCCTTCTGCTTCTCCAGAATGGCGCGCTGGAACTTCTCGGTGCGCTCACCCAGGAACATGTGCTCGGTACGGCACAGACCGATGCCGCCCGCACCGTAGTTGCGAGCGCGGGTCGCCTGCTGAGGATCGTCGGCGTTAGCCCAGACACCCAGGCGGCGGATCTCGTCAGCCCACTCCAGAATCTTCTTGAGATGCGGCTGCTCGTCGAACGACGGGGCGACGGTGGGGAGCTCGCCGAGGAACACCTGCCCGGAACCGCCGTCGAGCGAGATCACATCGCCTTCCTTGACGACGATGCCGTTCACAGTGAACTGGAGCTTCTTCAGATCAATGTGGATCGCTTCGCAGCCGGCGACGCAGGGCTTACCAAGCTGGCGGGCGACCACTGCGGCGTGGCTCGTCGCACCGCCGTGCTGGGTCAGGATACCCTGGGCAGCGAGCATACCGTGCACGTCGTCCGGCGTCGTCTCCGGGCGAACCAGAATGACGGCTTCACCCGCCTTGGCGCGCTCTTCGGCGGTATCGGCGGTGAAGTACACCTTACCGACGGCAGCGCCCGGCGAGGCGTTCAGGCCGGTGGCGAGCACCTGGGCCTTGGCCTTGGCCGCTGCGTCAAAGTGGGGGTGCAGAAGCTGGTCGATCTGGCTGGCCTCAATGCGGGCGACGGCCTCTTCCTTGCTAATCAGGCCCTCTTCCACCATGTCGACGGCGATCTTCACCGCGGCTGCCGCCGTGCGCTTGCCGTTGCGCGTCTGGAGCATCCACAGCTTGCCGTGCTCAATGGTGAACTCGATGTCCTGCATATCGCGGTAGTGACGCTCGAGTGTCTGCGCGATCTGGTTCAGCGTTTCCCAGGCCTCGGGGGAGTCCTCGGCAAGGTGGTGCACCTCGATGGGCGTGCGGGCACCGGAGACAACGTCCTCACCCTGCGCGTTGAACAGGTACTCGCCGAAGAAGTCCTTCTCGCCGGTCGAGGGGTTGCGGGTGAACGCTACGCCGGAGCCGGAGTCCCAGCCAACGTTGCCGAAGACCATCGTCTGCACGTTGACGCCCGTGCCGAGGTTGTGGGGGATGCCGGTGGCGTTGCGGTAGTCGATGGCGCGCTTGCCGTTCCAGGACTTAAAGACGGCCTCAACAGCCAGACGAAGCTGCTCCCACGGATCCTGCGGGAATTCGCGCCCGGTGTGTTCCTTAATCAGCTCCTTGAACCACCCCGTGACCTTCTGCCAGCCTTCTGCCGAAATTTCGGGGTCGGTCTGCACGCCCTCTTCCTGCTTAATGCGGGTGATCTTCTCCTCGAAGGCGTGATCGGGCACGCCGAGCACAACGCTGCCGAACATCTGCACGAGCCGGCGATAGGCATCCCACGCAAAGCGGCGGTCGTCGGCCTTCTGCGCCAGCGCCTCGACAGACTCATCGTTCAGGCCCAGGTTGAGGATCGTGTCCATCATGCCGGGCATCGAGAACTTCGCGCCGGAGCGAACCGAAACCAGCAGCGGGTCGCTGGGGTCGGCAAACTTGCGGCCCATCTTCTCGCCGAGGCGTTCCATATTCTCGACAACCTGCTGCCACATCCCCTCGGGGAACTGCTCGCCCTGGTCGAGATACGCCAAGCAGGCTTCTGTTGTGATTGTGAAGCCCGGCGGCACCGGCAGGCCAATGCTGGTCATCTCGGCCAGGTTGGCGCCCTTGCCTCCGAGCAGGTCTCTCATGGAAGCGTTACCTTCTTCGAAGGTGTATACCCACTTTTTCGCCATGCTTTAGCTCCTCTGTAAACTTATGGAAGGTAGATTACACACGCATCTAAAGCGAAGTTACTACAAAAGGGGCCGCGCGTTGGATGCGTGAGTGCGCTTGCACGGGCCAGCGACGTTTACACGGTATTGAGGATACCCGAATTATTGTATCCTATTAAAGAGCGTGATGTCAGATCAGGCAGAAATTCAGCCACTATTGTGATGTTTCTCACTTCTGCCGATCTGCTGCATCACCTGCTCGACGATATCAAACACCGCACGCGGCCTGCCGACACGCTCGGCGGCGGCGGCACACTGTGCGAGTTCGTCGCTTTTATCGCCCAGCCACGCGTAGACGGTCGTCAGCGCGCCGATGACGCCCGGCGACCACTTTCCCGCGCCGCACTCGACGACGTAGCGCACGTTGCCAACCTCCTGGCCGGGGAGGGCTTCATACAGGATCATCGGCAGGCCGGACGCGAGTGACTCGGAGACGATCAGCCCGCCCGCCTTGCAGATGATGAAATCCGCCGCGCGCATCATCTCCGCCATGTTATCGACCAGCCCGTAGGTGTGAACGCGGCCCTTCCACTGCGTACGCTGCAGTTCCTCGGTGACCTCCGCGTCACCGCCCGCGACGGCGGCGATCTGGAGCGGTAGCCCGGCGCGGTCGAGCAGGCGGGCGATGTTCGCTGTCTGGCGGGAGCGGGACGAACCGACGATCAGCGCCGTGGTGAGGTCCGGGTCCCACCCGAGTTCGGCACGGACTTCGCGCCGGTCGCGCTGTTTCAGGTAGGCGAACCGGGGGTGAACAGGCAGGCCGCTCAGGTACACACGCTCGGCGCGCAGGCCCTGGTCCTGCGCCTGACGCTGCACGTGCTGCGTCGGGACGAAGGTGAGGTCAGCGTCCTGATGAAACCACACGCTGTGCACGCCGATGAGGTCGGTGACGACCACATCCACCGGAGCGGAGAGCTTCGCCTTGCGAATGGCCTGGATGATGGCCTGCGTGTAGACCGGGTAGGTGGTGATGACGGCGTCCGGCTGGAGTTCTCTGACCCACTTGGTCAGCGTCCGGTTCAGGACGGTCGTGCTGACCCGCTGCATCAACTGGGCGACAACGGGGGCGTCGGTGGCAGCATAGGCAATCTGGTAAAGCGTGGGGTCGTCGACGACGATCTCGTCGTAGCCGGTTTCGATGCTGCGCAGGAGGCTGGGAAGGTCGGGGTCGTCAAGCGGGTTGCGTACCTCGACCACGACCTGCTCGCCCACTGTCTCGAGGAATCCGGCTTCAAGGGCCTGCGCGGCACGCCGGTGCCCAAACCCCGCATCCGAGGTGAGAATGAGAATCGTGTACGTCACAATGTCCATCCTTGAACCGCTCGGACAGGCTGCGCGTTACCGGGCGTGCCACTCGCCCTTTGAGAAGCGCTGCCGGGCAGAGGTAAGCTTATAGCAGACACCACGTACGCCATTGTAGCGAGAATTCTTGAACAGGTCGACATATGAACCTACCCGAACTGAGGTTCCCCACACCCTTCCGGTGGGGGACCGCCACCTCCTCGTACCAGGTAGAAGGTAACCTCACGAACAACGATTGGTTTGCAGCGGAGCAAAAAGGCGGATTTATCTATCAGAACCAGCGTGCAGGCTGTGCGTGCGACTGGTGGAACCGCGCCGAAGAAGACTTCGACCGCATGGTTGAGCTTAATCAGAATGCGCACCGGCTCTCGATTGAGTGGAGCCGCGTCGAGCCGCAGCCGGGCGTGTGGGACGATGCGGCGCTGGGGCGCTACCGAGAGATGATCGCCGGGCTGCGAGCGCGCGGCATCGAGCCGATGGTCACGCTGCACCACTTCACCAACCCGCTCTGGGTTGCGGAGCAGGGTGCGTGGGAGAACGAGAAGATCGTCGGCTGGTTTGAGCGCTACACGCGCAAGGTTGTCTCGACGCTCGGTGACCTTGTCTCGTTGTGGTGCACGATCAACGAGCCGGGGGTGCTGGTTGCGCAGGCTTATGCGCGTGGGGCCTTCCCGCCGGGCAAGGCGGACATTCGCACCGCGCTGCACGCAGGCATCAACGTGATGCGGGCGCATGCGGCGGCCTACCACGCGATCCATGAGCTTCAGCCGGATGCGCGGGTCGGGCTGGCCAAGCACATCATGATCTGGTCGCCCTGGCGGTCCTGGCAGCCCGGCGACCAGATTGCCACGCACCTTGTCGATTATGTGTTCAACAAGCTGCCGCTCGGGCTGGTGACGGACGGCGTGGTGCGCATCCCCGGCTTGCGCCGGGTCGTGTTGCCAGAGACCCGGCACTCGCTCGACTGGCTCGGCGTGAACTACTACCAGCGCTTCCGCATCCGCTTCAGCCTGCTGTCGGGGCTCTCCGGCGGGAAGCTCATGCAGCACCTCAAACGACCGGGCGTGCTTGTAGGCCCCGGCGAGTGGGGCGAGATCCACCCGGACGGGCTGGCGCTAACGCTGCGGCAGCTATGGCGGCGCTACCACCTGCCGCTCCTCGTGACGGAGAACGGTATCCCCGATGCGACAGATAAGCTGCGCCCCGGCTTCATCGTGTCGCACCTGCGGCAGGTGTGGCAGGCCATCAAGGATGGGATACCCATCTGGGGCTACTACTTCTGGAGCCTCGTCGACAACTTCGAGTGGACGGAGGGCTATGACCCCCGCTTCCGCTTCGGGCTGATTGGTGTGAACTTCGAGACGCAGGAGCGCCACATCCGGGAGAGCGGGCGTCTGTACGGCGCGATCAGCCGTGTGGGCGGTATTACGCGGGAGATCGTCGAGAGGTTTGCGCCGGGGATCGCGCCGGACGTGTTTGCTGTCTGAGGGCGAAATCAGAAATCAGGAAATCTGTCACAGGGAATAATGGCAAAGGTTACTCGCCATGCTCCGTGAAATATGCGAGGTTGAGAGTGGGCCACCGCACCTTGCGGTAACTTCTATCACTGCCTGACTCTAGCCGAACATAAGCAAACGGAGAGAATCAATGGCGATACAGTGGTCCGAACACTACGCATCCCGCACACGGGCGATGCGTAGTTCGGCAATCCGCGAACTGCTCAAGCTGACGCAGCAGCCGGATATCATCTCGTTCGCAGGGGGCTTGCCGGCCCCTGAGTTGTTTCCGCGGGAGCGCGTGTTAGAGGCCTCCCGGCGCGTGCTGTTAGAGCAGGGCTGCCAGGCACTCCAGTATGGGACGACGGAAGGCTACAACCCGCTCCGAGAAATGATCGCCCGGCAAATGGCCGACAAGGGCTTCGACTGCACGATTGACAACATCCTGATCACGGCTGGCTCACAGCAGGCGCTTGATCTCCTCGGCAAGATCTTCCTCGACCCCGGCGACGTGGTGATCGTCGAGGAGCCGTCCTATCTCGGCGCGCTGCAGGCGTGGCGGGCGTACGAGGCCAGGTTTGTGTCCGTCAAGATGGACGAGCATGGCATGACCCCGGACTCACTGGAGGAGGCGCTCCAGGCGGGCGGGGCGAAGTTCATCTACGCGCTGCCGACCTTCCAGAACCCGACCGGGCGCACCATGCCCGTCGAGCGGCGCGTGGAGATCGTGCGGTTGGCTGCCGAGTACGGCGTGCCGATCGTGGAGGACAACCCCTACGGCGATCTGTACTACGAGGACGAGCCGCTGCCGCCGCTGATCGCGGTTGACGCGGAGCAGGGCGCAGGCGGCAACGTGATCTACCTGGGAACGTTCTCGAAAACGCTGTGCCCCGGCTTCCGCGTGGCGTGGACGGTCGCGCCGCAGGAAGTCATCGGCAAGATGGTGCAGGCCAAGCAGGGCGCCGACCTGAACACCGGCACGTTCGCGCAGATGGTTGCCTATGAGACGGCAACCGACGGCTTCCTCGAAGAGCATGTTGCCATGCTGCGCAACGTCTACCGCGAGCGGCGCGACCTGATGCTCAGCCTGATGGATGAGCTGTTCCCGCCGGGCGTCACCTGGACGCGCCCCGGTGGCGGCCTGTTCCTGTGGGTGACGATGCCGGAGGGCATCGACAGTGCGAAGCTGCTGGAGCGCGCCGTGGAGAAGAAGGTTGCGTTTGTGCCGGGCAGCCCGTTCTACGCGAACGGTGGTGGTGAGAACACGATGCGCATTAACTTCTCGAACGCCACGCCGGAGCAGATCCGCGAGGGTGTCACCCGGCTGGCTGCTGTGTTCGCCGAAGCCACTGCCGCTCAGCCTGTTAGCTAACTACTAAGGCCATCTGTCTCCCGCACAGCCCCGCCATCCCCCCGGTGGGGCTGTTGCGTTTGTAATACGGTTGTTCTGATTCCAAGGGGTAAGGTATAATCGGTTCGCGTAAATCTCTGATTACGCTCTGAAAAATTCTGGGAATTTTGTAGTCCGGGTAGCAGCTTAATGTCATCAGTGATTTATCCCTTCACGGCCATTGTCGGACAGGAGCGCATGAAACGCGCTCTGATTCTGAATGCCATCTATCCTCAAATCGGCGGCGTGCTGATCCGGGGTGAGCGGGGCACGGCGAAAAGCACCGCGGCTCGCGGTCTGGCGGCCCTGCTGCCGGAGATCGAGGTTATCGCGGTTTGCCGCTTCGGCTGCAACCCCCATCGCCCCGAGTCCTGGTGCGATGAGTGCTGCGAGCTTTTCAAGGACGGCGCGGAGATACCGATCACACGGCGGCGCATTCGCCTTGTCGACCTGCCCGTGAGTGCCACCGAGGATCGCGTTGTCGGCACGCTGGACATCGAGAAGGCCATCCAGCGCGGCGAGCGCCACTTCGAGCCGGGTGTGCTAGCGGCGGCCAATCGCGGCATCCTGTACGTGGATGAGGTCAACCTGCTGGACGACCACGTCGTCGACCTGCTGCTTGACTCGGCGGCAATGGGCGTGAATGTTGTCGAACGGGAGGGTATCAGCTTTACCCACCCCGCGCGGTTCATCCTGATCGGCACGATGAATCCGGAGGAGGGCGAACTCCGCCCGCAGCTTCTGGACCGCTTCGCGCTGTCGGTGACCGTCGAAGGGATAAAAGACCCGGAAGCTCGCATGGCCATCCTCGAACGGCATATCCAGTTCGAGCAGGACCCTGCCGGGTTCCGCGAGAAGTGGATGCCGCGCGAGCAGCAGCTATCGGACGAGATCTCGCGGGCGAGGGAACTCGTTGAGCAGGTTGAGTATACCCGCGCGGACCTTGCCACTATCGCCAACCTGACGGCGGGCCTGAGCGTGGACGGCCACCGGGCCGACCTCGTTATCCTGAAGGCGGCGCGCGCGCATGCGGCCTTCCAGGGGCGTGGCGCTGTAACCGAGATGGACATCCTGCTGGCGGCGGAGCTTGCGCTGCCGCACCGCTTGAAGCGCACCCCGTTCCAGGAGACGCATGTCAGCATGCAGGAGCTTGAGCAGCGGGTCGAGCAGGCGCGCGCCGAGGCGGACGCGGCAGAGATGTCCGATCCGATGAGCGAACCCACGCCAAACGTAAAAAAAAACCTCAGCAGAGGGTAGAAGAGGACTCTGAGGCCGAGGAACTGCCCGACGTCGAGCCGACCGAGCCTGCCCGCCAGAATGTCTTTAACCATCAGGACGAGCGCTGGTGGGAGGGCGGCAAGCAGGTTGAGATCGGCAGCCAGTTCCAGGTCGCCCGGCGCAAGGAAACCTCGCTGGACCGGCTGACCCGCCGCCAGAGCGGTCGCCGCACGCAGACACGCACCGACCGCAAGCGAGGGCGCTACATCCAGGCACGGCCAGCCAACGGCAAAGTAACGGACATCGCCTTTGACGCGACGATCCGCGCTGCCGCGCCATACCAGCTTGAGCGCGATCGCGGCGGGCTGGCCTTTGCGCTGCGCCGCCAGGACCTCCAGCGCAAAGTGCGCGTCACCAAGCAGTCGAACCTGATCCTGTTCGTCGTCGATGCCTCGTGGAGCATGGCGGTCGCCGAGCGTATGCAGGCGACGAAGGGCGCTATCATGTCGCTGCTGACGGATGCCTACCAGCAGCGTGACCGGGTCGGGCTGGTCGTGTTCCAGAAGAACCGCGCCATCGAGATCCTGCCGCCGACGAACTCCGTCGAGCTTGCGCAGAAGGCGCTGGCGGACATCCCGGTCGGAGGTAAGACGCCGCTCTCGGCAGGGCTGACGCTGGCGCACCAGATCATCGAGCGCGAGCGCCTGTCCAACCCGGACGTGATGCCCATGCTGATCATTCTGACCGACGGCGCGGGCAACGTCTCGATGACCAACATGCCTCCGCAGGAGGAAGCGCACTTTATCGCGGAGCAGATTCAGCACGACAACGTGAAGTCGGTGGTCATCAACATGGAGCATGTGAGCTTCGACCAGGGGCTGGCGCAGAAGCTGGCCGATCACCTGGGCGGGCCGTGCTACACGCTCGCCGAGCTGCGCGCCGACCTGCTGTACCAGACGGTCCGCTCGGAGATGGCGGGGTAGGGGGCCAGAGGCTCCATCGACGAGGATGCCAATGGAGAGCCCCCGGTTTTTGACCGGGGGCTTTTGCTGTCTATGCTTTGAGGCCGCCGGTGCGGCTATTCCGCCGGCTCATCGCCAGTGACGAAGTCGAAGTCCTCGGGGTTGCCCCAGTCGGGCGGGTAGTCGAGCACGGGCAGGCCGTAGTACCGCTCGACGATGCGGCGGAAGATCGGCGAGGCGACGCTTGAACCCTGCCCGCCGTTCTCAACCAGAACGGCGATGGCGATCTCAGGGTTCTCATAGGGCGCAAACCCGGCAAACCACGCGTGCGGCGGGCGGGGGCAGTTCGCGCAGACCTCGGCGGTACCCGTCTTGCCAGCAACGCCGATCTGCATGCTGCCCAGCCGGTACTCCGCCGTGCCGATCTCCATGTTCGTGGCGACCTCGTGCATGGCCTCACGCACGAGCTGCAGCGTCTCGTCGGAGATGTTTGCTTCGTGCAGGACGACCGGCTCGGTCACAACCGTTGGTTCTTCGCCCAGCAAACCGATGCGGTCGATGAGTTGTGGCTGGTACACCGTGCCGCCGTTGGCAACCGCCGCGACCATCGTGGCGACCTGCAGCGGCGTGACCTGCACGCTGCCCTGCCCGATAGCCATGTTTATGCTGTCATCGAGCGTCCACTCCAGGCCCTGTGTCTGCCACAGCCAGTCGGCATCCGGGATGACGCCCGGCGACTCGGGGATCTGGATGCCCAGCCGCCTGCCGAGGCCAAGCTCGCGGGCGTAGGTTGCCAGCAGGTTAAAGTCCTTTTGCCCCGTCCGCATGCCGATCTCGTAGAACCAGGGGTTGCACGAGGCGGTAAGGCCCTGCATCAGCGTTAGCTCGCCGTGCCCGTCCTCCTTCCAGTCGCGCCGGACGAAGTTCCCCAGCCCGTTCCACGTGCCGGTGCAGGTGAGGGTGGAATCCGGCTCGAAGGTGCCACTCTCCAGCGCGGTGATGATCGAGACGATCTTGAAGATCGACCCGGGCGCGTACTCGCCCTGCGTCGCGCGGTTCAGCAGCGGCTTGAGCGGGCTGGAGAACACGTAGTTCAGGTAGTTGTCCCCGAAGGTGACGAGCGGGTGGTTGTTGTTCGGGTTGAGCGCGTTCGGGTCGAAGGTCGGGTAGCTGTACATGGCAAGCACGTCGCCCGAGTTAACGTCCAGCACGACGACGGCTGCTCCGCCCGCTGTCGGCGCCCAGGTTTCGCCGCTGACACGGTAGGCTTCCTCAACGGCATCCTGCACGATCATCTGCAGGTTGCGGTCGATAGTGGTGTAGATGCTCTGGGATGGCTCCGGGGCGCGGCGGGCGACCTCGGCGTAGTACTGGCCGTCGGGCGTCCAGGCGGTCAGTACGCCGCCGGGCTTGCCGGCGAGATATTCCTCACCCCAGAGCTCAAGCCCGCTCTGCCCGATGATGTCATCCCGCGCGTAGCCCTTGGCAAGGTACTCTTCAAGCTGCTCGGTCTGGATCTGCCCGGTGTAGCCGAGGACGTGCGGGGCGAGCACGTTGAAGTAGCGCCGCCCGCTCTTCTCCATCCAGCCAATCGGCGGGTAGCTCTCAAGCTGCTTGGCGTACTCCATCAGGATCTCGGCGTCCACATCACCGAGCGCGACCCTCCAGTCCGGGGGTGCACCGGCGTACTGCTGGCGGATCTGCTCGGGCGTCATGCGGAGGATCTGGCTGAGCAGGTTCAGCATGTCCTCCTCATAGCCCTCGCCAATCTCGCCGGGGACGATGGTCAGCGTGTAGGTGGTCGCACCGGAGGAGACGAGCCACAGCCCGTTGCGGTCGTAGATGTTGGCGCGGGCGGGCCGCTCAACCGAAAGCTGGAGCGTGTTGCCACCAGCCAGCTCAGGGAAGATCAGCGCGGGCGTCCAGACAATGCCCCAGCGGTCGCCGGTGTTGACGAGCTGCATGTTCAGCTCTTCTTCGATGGGCCCCAGGATGCTGGACTCGTATGTTACCCGGAAGGCCGCCTGTGCGGTGTTGCCGGTTGGCGCTTTGAGCACGGAGAGCAGGCTAGTCTCAAGGCCGACCTGGACGATGGTGTTTGCCGTGCGCGTATACGTCTCGGTAAATTCCTCCAGCCGGTACTCAGCCTGGCTGTTCGGCGAGAGGAAGCTGTACATCGCCTCGTAGTTGCCCTGCTCCCACGCGTCGAGGAAGGACTGTGCAACGCCGTCCGGCTGGCCGACATCGGGGGTCGGTTCGCCACTCTGCTCTGCCGGGCGAGGCGAGCCAATCTCCGGCGGGTTGGTAATGAAGTCGCAGGCGGTCAGCATCAGGATCGCGGCAGCGGTGGTGATAATCAGGACGACGAGTGGTCGTTTCATAAGCGATTGCTCACAGTGGCAAGTATAAAAGGCCGGGCAACATGGCTCCGGCTGGCCCAGCGTTTACAACGCGGGGAGATTATAGCCCGCGCCATGGTGCACAGCAATTTGATGCGGCTGCGCACCCTTCCCAATTCTGTGAAGGTAGGTACAATAAGTATGGATGCAGCGACGCCCCGTGCACCGGGAATGAGCGGTGCGCCCTGTGGGCAGGCTGGTCCGGAGGTGTCGGGGCGTGACGGAACGGAATGAGCCGGTGACCACTGCTTCACCGGCAGCCAGGAGAGAGAAGGGCTTTATGAGTAACGGGGATCCCATTCGGGTACTCATCGTCGACGATCACGCAGTTGTGCGGAGCGGCCTGGCAGCGTTCCTGCTCGCATATGACGATCTTGAGCTGGTAGGCGAGGCAGGCAGCGGGGCCGAGGCGCTGCGCATGGTGGGGGAGCTTCAGCCCGACGTGGTGCTGATGGACCTCGTCATGCCGGAGATGGACGGCGCTGCCGCGACCAAGCTCATCCGCGAACAGTACCCTGACGTGCAGGTCGTGGCGCTGACGAGCTTCCCCGAGGAAGACCTCGTGCAGACGGCGCTTCAATCCGGCGCGATCAGCTACCTTTTGAAGAACGTGTCTGCCGACGAGTTGGCGGATGCAATCCGTGCCGCACGGCTTGGCCGTTCCACCCTTGCGCCGGAAGCCGCGCAGGCGCTTATCCACGCTACGATGCGCGCGCCGGAAGTCGGGTATGACCTGACCCCGCGCGAGCAGGAGGTGCTGGCCCTCATGGTTGAGGGTCTGAGCAACCCCGAGATTGCCGACCGGCTCGTCGTCAGCCGCTCGACAGTCAAATTCCACGTCAGCAGCATCCTCTCCAAGCTGGAGGTGAACAGCCGCACCGAGGCGGTTGCGTTTGCCCTCCAGCACAACCTAGTCGACTGACCAGGTTCCAATCCCTACCGCCGTCCAGTAAGCGATCTCCCCAGATGCAGGGCGCGTCTGGGGAGATTTGCTCATATGCTGTATCCGTGAGTTCTGGTACATCGCGGCAATAGGTAGCGACGCGACGCAGAAGGGTGGGGTACAGCATGTTGACGGATCAGGAACTGGTTATTCGCACGTTGAAGGGCGATCACCAAGCATTCGCTGAACTGGTCGAACGGCATCAAGGGGTGGTGTACAACGTCTGCTACCGGATGCTGGGGGATCGTTTCGAAGCCGAAGATGCGGTGCAGGAGACGTTCCTGCGGGCCTACCGTCACCTGCGGGGTTACGACCAGGAGCGCCCGTTCAAGACGTGGCTGCTCTCCATCGCATCGAACCACTGCATCGACCGGCTGCGCCGCCGGCGCTTCACCAAGCTGTCGATCGAGGAGCTTCTGCCTTCACATCCGGCGCTCGCCAGTCGCGAGATCGGGCCGGAAGAGGCGGCGGTGAGGAACGAGCGCAGCGACTCATTCCAGGGCATGCTGGAGGAACTCTCACCGAAGTATCGGGCGGTCGTGGTGCTGCATTACTGGTACGACATGTCCTGCAAGGAAATCGCGGACGTGCTCGGAACGCAGGAAGGGACGGTCAAATCCCGCCTGTTCCGTGCGCGGCAGCAGCTTGCGACCCAGGCAGCGGCGCGAGCGGCCCATCTCGATCTGCGCGTCCCGGCACACGGCACGCTTGCCCTGATGGGCGGCATCTAGGAGCAGGCTCCCCTGACCATGCAACGAGAGGAAGCACTCGACATGCGCGTCCTGCTGGCTGACGCACAGGCCAAGGTTCGCTCTGCCCTCCGCCTCCTGCTGGAGCAGGAACCCGATATGGAGGTGGCGGCAGAGGTGAGCGACGGCAGAGCCTTACTCGCAGCAGCGGGCGCGACTAAGGTGGATATCGTCCTCGTGGACTGGTTTCTGCCCGGTGTCGCACCTGACTGGCTGGTCGCGGAACTGCGGTCGCGCTGGCCCCACCTGTACATCATTGCGATGAGCGGGCGGCCTGAGGCTGCCGCAGCCGCGACCTGGGCGGGGGCGGATGCGTTCGTCAGCAAGTGCGACCCGCCGGAAGCCGTGCTCAGCGCAGTGCAGCAGGCGCGCTCGCGCGGACATTGACGCGTTGTCTGGTTTCACGCTAGCGGTGGGAAGGGGAACGATGAGGATCAGACCAGGCCGGGGGCGCTCCCTGGTGGCAGGCATTGGCGTCTTGCTGGTTACGATTGTGGGCCTCGCGATGCTCAGCTCCTTCGGCGGCATGATGCGCGGGTCGGGGATGGGCTTTGGGCCTATCGGTATGTTTGCCTTTGTCTGGGTGATCTTCGGGCTGATCGGGGCCGGGGTGTCTTTTTACAACGCCTTCAGCCGGGAGGGCGTGACGCTGTACGAGATCGACATGGAGCGGCGTGAGGATGCCGGTGGGGGCATGTTCTGCCCGCAGTGCGGCCAGCGCATCGAGGCGGACTCACGGTTCTGCCGCCACTGCGGCACGCCGCTGAGGTAGCAAACACAGGTCAACTTCCGCGGGCTTTCCCATCACCCGCTTGAGAGGAGGAAAGGCCGCCTGTCCGGGGACACAGGCGGCCTTTCGTGTTGTCATGTCTGCGGCGGCTTCCGGTCGCTCAGCGGTGGCGGATGTCCTCCGGCACGGTCTGGAACCACTCCCACGTCTTGCGCAGGCCGTCGCGGATTGACGTGGTGGGGCGGTAGTTCAGCAGGCGCTCGATCTTCTCGGTGCTCGCGTAGGTGATCGGCGGCTCGCTGGCGGGCGCGGGGACCGGCTTGACGCGCGCCCGCTTGCCGACAAGCTCCTCAATGATGTCAACGAAATCGCCCAGGCGGACGGGCTCGCCGCGCCCCAGGTTGAGGATTTCATAGCCGAGCGGCGTATCCAGCGCGGCAACCACACCACCAACGATGTCGTCCACGAACGTCCAGTCGCGGTGCATCTCGCCGTTCTCGAACACCGGGATCTCCTCGTCGCGCAGGATGCGATCCATCACCATGAAGGCCATCATGTCGGGGCGGACGCGCGGGCCGTACACGGTGAAGAATCGCAATGCAGTGAAGTTCAGCCCGAACAGGTTGTGGTAGGCATAGCCCATCACCTCGCCGGCCTTTTTGGTCGCGGGGTAGGGGGCCAGCGAGTAATCGGTGGACTGCTCCTCACGGAACGGGATCTCGTCCGTCGCGCCATAGATCGAGGAGGTCGAGGCAAAGACAAAGTTCTCGACGCCTGCCTCGCGGGCCGCGTCCATCAGGTTAATCGTCCCCTGGATGTTCACGTCGGCGTAAAGCGACGCGCGCTCGATGGAATAGCGCACACCTGCCATCGCCGCGAGGTGGGCGACGTGCGTCGGCTTCATCTCCTCAAAGAGGCGCAGTATGGTTTCCCGGTCGCGGATGTCGGCTTCTACCAGTGTGAAACCGGGATGACCGGCGAACGCCGCGGTGTTGTGGCGCTTGAGCTGCGGGTTGTAGTAGTCGTTGAAGTTGTCGATGCAGATGACGCAGTCACCGCGTGCAAGCAGCGCCTCCGTCAGATTGCTGCCGATAAACCCTGCCCCCCCTGTAACGACAATCGTGCGACCCGTTGATGATGCTTGCTCTGTCATAATTCCTCTACAGCTAATCGTTTGAACGGTTGTCTGTCGTTATTATATTGTTTCGCCGTGATTTGAGAAGCAAACCGGGGGAGATGATGAGCTCTCGACAGGATGTGCCAACACCCGGCACGCGTATTGCGGTTGTCGGGACGACGGGCTCGGGCAAGACGACGATGGCCCGGCGGCTGGCCGCGCGGTTCGGCCTGCGGCATGTCGAGCTTGACGCCCTGAACTGGGGGCCCGATTGGCAAGCGGCGGAGATCGAGGTGTTCCGCGAGCGGGTTGCCGCGGCAACCGCCGGAGATGGCTGGGTGCTCGACGGCAACTACAGTGTGGTGCGGGACATCTACTGGCCGCGCGCCGACACCGTTGTATGGCTCGACTATCCGCTGCCGGTCATCATGTGGCGGCTGTGGTGGCGCACTCTGCGCCGGGTTGTTACCCGCGAAAAACTATGGAACGGCAACCGGGAGGGGCTGCGCAACGCCTTCTTTAGCCGCGATTCAATTCTGCTGTGGGCGCTCCACACGTACGACCGGCGTCGGAAGCAGTACGCGGCGCTGCTCGCGCAGCCGGAGAGCGCGCACCTGACGGTGATCCACTTCACATCGCCACGTGCGGCGGATCAATGGCTGGAGGGGCTGGCGGCGGGGCAGGGCCTCCTCCGTGAATGAGCTTCGCGGCTGGCGGCCCCTGAACGATTAACCCCCTCCATACGACCCTGCGGGTCGCACGGAGGGGGCCCGGACGGAACAGCCGAATCACGTTCAGGCTGACGCAGCCTAGTGGTGCGCTTCGAGTTCCTCTTCGGTCGGGTAGATGGGCAGGAAGTAGATGCCGAGCGTCAGCCCCAGCAGGGCATAACTGACAATTCCCGCGAACGCGCCGATCTCGATCAGATTGGGCGTGTAGGCCAGCCGGGGGAACAGGTACGCCGTACCCGGTGACCAGTCGAGCGGCACCACCAGCCCGGAGATCGTCGTGTTCCAGCGCAGCATCACGACGCCGGTGATGGCAAGCGCCGCGCCGAGCATCAGCATCCAGTCGCTGCGCCGCAGCCTCGGCGTGAAGAAGATGATGATCGGGACGAGGCTGCCGAGCAGGACTTCAATCCACCAGAAGGTTGCACCGTAGGGCGAGGTCTGGAACAGAATCTCCAGACCGCTCGTGCGGGCGGGCAGGCTGCTGTAGTAGTTCTGCGCGAGCCAGTTCCACAGCTTGAGGTACAGGTAGAACGACAGCGCCGCACCTGCGATGGTGGCGACATCTCGCAGGACCTCGCGCTTGACGACGTACTCGCCGCGCAGGCGGCTGACCAGCAGCGTCACGAACAGGCACGCGGAAAGCCCGCCACCGGCTGCGGACAGGATGAACAGCACCGGCATGGCCGGGTTGTACCACAGCGGGCGAGCCGCGACGATGCCGTACGTCGCGCCCAGCGATGACTGGTGCAGCAGCGACAGCCCCAGGCCAATCACGGCGAACACCCCCGTGAAGCGGTGGATGAAGTGCCCGACCTTCGGAGCGGCGGGCCACCAGCGGAACAGGCGGCTCTCGAACAGCACCGGGGCCATCTCCAGCGCGAGCACCGTGAAGTAGAAGACCACGCAGATGGTGATCTCCCACAGCACTGAGTGAACGTTCCAGTATACGAGGGCGTGCCAGAAACGATCCGGGCGGCCAATGTCCAGCGCGAGCGCGAACATGGCAGATGAGTAGCCAAGGAAGCCGCCGAGCACGGCGACGCGCGCCATCGGCAGGAAGCGCTTGATGTTCAGCAGGTACACCACCGCCGACACGATGAACGCGCCTGCGCCGAGGCTGATGGCCGAGAGGTCGAGCGCGATCCACAGGCCCCAGGGAACCTGGTTG
>Ga0116180_1000514_pt1 | contig 36413 bp, 35 predicted proteins | sample AD_UKC073_MetaG_FD_89804 | JGI IMG/M metagenome (GOLD analysis project Ga0116180, IMG submission 89804) | Active sludge microbial communities of municipal wastewater-treating anaerobic digesters from USA - AD_UKC073_MetaG | ecosystem: Engineered > Bioreactor > Anaerobic > Digestate | place: USA... | reverse complement strand
TGCCGGGTAAGCTCCCACTTTAAGCCCGTAGGGAAACCTGCTCCGCCTCGACCCAGAAGACCTGATTTTTTAACTTCTGCTATTACTTCCTCAGGAGTCATCTCAGTCAAAACTCGAGAGAGAGCTAAATATCCGTCACGAGCGATATATTCTTCAATGTTCAGAGGATTGATGAAACCACAATTTCGCAGAGCAATTTTTAGTTGTTTATCAAAAAAGTCAATTTCTCGCAAAAACTTTTTTCTTTCTTCCTGGGGCGGCTGATATAGTAACCTCTCTACCACCCTCCCTTTAAGAAGATGTTCCTCAACTATCTCTTTTGCGTCTTCAGGAGTTAGTTTCTGATAAAAAACCCCCTCCGGGTAGATGATGGCCAGTGGTCCTAAATTACAAGGACCCACACAACCAGTCTCGATCAACCTTACCTCATTATCCAAGGCATTTTTCTGAAGCTCCCTTACCAGAGCTTCCTTTATTTTTAAAGCCCCAGAAGAAATACAAGCCGCACCAGCACATAGAAGTACCTGACATCTTTCCTGTTCAGCCATCCACTTTACCTCCTCGCCCTGCCTTCAGCATGCACTACCCAATCTCCTACAATCTGGCCATTAACCAGGTGAGAAGCTATGATTTGTCGAGCCCTGTCCGGGGTAATATCACCATATAAAATTCGCTCCTCCCCCTTTTCCACGCTCACCAGAGGTTCTCGATCACAGAGTCCGATACAACCGGCCTGGGTAACCATAACGTTAGTGAGACCTCGTTTAGCAATTTCATCCAGAATGGCTGACATTACCTCTCTCGCTCCTGCTGCTATACCACAGGTCCCCATATGCACTACCACTCTATAATCAGCCTTTCCTTCTCGCAATAAAGTTCTTTTTTGCGCTTCTTCTTTAATTCGTCTTAAATCTTCTATACTACTTATCTTCATTCCCAATTCCTCCCTTCAATATTTCTTCTTGATACTCAATCCACTCCCGAATAGCAGGCAAAAGTACACCCCGGTTTTCCTCGGTTAAATCTAATTCTTCCTCTATCTTTTTACTGTTAAATAACCACTGGCAATCATCTATTCGGTGGATAAATTCCAGCTCCACTTCTGGATGAGAAGCCATAATCACAAAAAGAGTATCAGCCAGTTTTCCCAGAGGGGGTAAATCAAGATTATCTCTTTGAAAAGTTGCTCGCACAGTGGTTCCTTTGCCTTTTTCCGATAATATCTCTAAATTCCCCTCGCATTGCCTGGTTAATTGATCTAAGAGAGGAATGCCCATTCCCACCTTCTTACCCTGTCCAGAAAAAAAAGGGTCCCTCACCATTTTTAATGTTTCCTCATCCATGCCTTCTCCGTCATCCTCAATAACCAACTCCAGACGATTTTCCCGGGTATCCTCCAGGATAGAAATCCTTACTTTTTTTGCTTTAGCCCGGAGAGAATTTTCCACTACATCTAAAATGTGTAAAGAAAGTTCCTTCATAAAATTAGGAATAGCTCTTAACTATATCCATAATTTGAGCAGGGTTTACCCTCTTATAAATATCGTTGTCAATCTTAACTATCGGTGCTAAACCACAAGCTCCAGCACAACGCATTACTTCCAGGGAATACAATCTGTCTTCGGTCACCTCTCCTACTCCAATTTCTAAATCCTCCTCCAAACGATTGAGAATTTCTTGTCCTCCTCTCACATAGCAAGCTGTTCCCAAGCAAACCTGAATAATATGTTTTCCTCGAGGCTTGAGAGAGAAAAAGTGATAAAAAGTAACTATCCCGTAAATTTCGCTTAAGGGAATGTCCAGAACATGGGAAACCTTTTTCAAAACCGGGGGTGGTAGATAACCAATCAAGTTCTGGGCAGCATGCAAAGCCTGAATTAAACTACCTGGTTTCCCTTTGAATTTCTGTAAAATCAGCTCCAGGGCTTCTTCTTGGTCTGGAGAAATTATTTCTTCATCAACCGAAAGGTTAGCCATCATTTTTTCCTCCCTGTAATTATTTAAATGTATTATAATTCATTACAAAAAGTAGTTCAATTGAATCGGTTTTTCGGACAAAAACTTTTTAAAATTAATCTGTGAATGAGAATAAATATTAAGTTTCGATATCTCTTTAAAAAGCAAAAGCCTTTATGGTATAATCCACCAGGTTTTAAAAAGGAAGGATCTCATTGTTAGAAACATTTATTATCGCTATAGGATTAGGTTTAGACGCCTTCTCTTTAGCTACAGCCTTCGGGATGTGCCAGAAGGCCTGCCCGCGAGATGCCAGGTTGCGTCTCTCGTTTTCCTTTGGTGCTTTTCAGTTTTTCATGCCACTCGTGGGTTTTGGAGTGGGTCGACAAGTAGCACGATTTATCAGCTCTTTTGACCACTGGGTAGTTTTAGGAATACTATCTTTAGTGGGAGGGAAGATGATTTATGAAGGGTGGAAAAGAGATAGCGACACACCTCTTATAGACTTCAGTCGAGGCTGGCCTCTCTTTCTTGCTTCTTTAGTTACCAGTATCGATGCCTTAGCGGTAGGATTCTCTTTTGCCCTTATGGGTAAAAATATCTGGTTTTCCGCTCTGATTATCGGAATAGTAGCACTATTTATGACTTATTCAGGAGTTTCCTTAGGACATAAAATAAGAGGAGTTTTTTCCTCTCCCGAGGTAATGGGAGGAATAGCTATTATATTAGTGGGGTTAAAGATTTTCTTAGAAGATTTGTAGAGAGAAGGAAAACTTATGGCAAAAAAATGTATTTTTGGACCCATATTATCACGAAGATTAGGCAGTTCTCTGGGAATCAATCTCCTCCCTTATAAAACTTGCAGCTTGAACTGCATATATTGTGAATGCGGAGTGACCACCAATTTAACCACGGAAAGAAAAGAATATATTCCCACTCAAGAAGTGATAGAAAGTCTCAAAAAATATGCTGCCTCTTCCCAATTTCGCAGCGCGCCTCCTTATTGTATCACTTTTGCCGGCTGGGGAGAGCCCACGCTTCATTCTGCTTTAGGAGAAATCGCCCATTTTATCAAAAAACTCTTCCCCGAGCAAAAATTAGTCCTAATCACCAACGGAACTCTTTTTGCTTTCTATGAAGAACTTTCAGAAGAAGTAAAGGAAATGGATATCATAATTCCTTCCCTGGACGCTGCTTCTCCTCAAGCTCTCCAGGCCATTGACCAGCCTCATCCTCGGATTACTCTAAATTCTTACATAGAGAGCTTAATTAAACTACGTAAACATTTCCCGGGGGAAATATGGTTAGAGATTTTTATAGTAGAAGGGATAAACGACTCAGAAAGAGAGCTAAATTTTCTCAAAGAGAAAATCGCCCTCGTTTCTCCTCATCGGGTGCAAATTAATGCTCTGGATCGAAATCCTGCCCGGGAAGGAGTAAAATCCCCTCCTTTTTATAAGCTGGAAGAAATAGCCTCTTTTTTAGGAGGGGAAACAATCCTTCCCTCACCGAGAAAGTCTAAAGTTGTGGTTTGAAAGCAGACACTTCTTGAATAGCTTTTTTGATGGCAGCAATATACTTTTCATCTGTTCCACAACATCCACCAATTATGCTTGCTCCCAATTGAAGTAATTGTTTAGTTCCTCTTTCAAAATCTTCCGGAGTTTCGGTATAAATTACCTCTCCTTCCACCACTTGAGGAATGCCAGCATTAGGTTTAAAAGAAAGAGGCCCGGGATAGCTTTCTCGATATTGACGGGCAATTTCTATTATCTCCTTTATCCCTCCTCCACAGTTAGCACCCAGAGCAGCGATGGATTCATCTTTAAAAATTTCCACTATTTGATGGGGGCTTTCTCCCATTAAAGTGGTAAAATGTTCCTCGCCCCGCTCTTCAAAGGTAAAACTAACTATGGCTTCACCACCAGAATTTTTAATTGCCTCCAAAGCTAAAAGAGCTTCGGAAGAAAAACTGAAAGTCTCTAAGTGAAATATCTTTATTCCCTCTTCTTGTAAAAGCTCAACTTGTTCCTGAAAAACTTTTTGAGCTTCTTCTGGAGAGAGGTCTCCATAAGGTTCAATAAATTCTCCCAGAGGTCCTATTGAGGCAGCCAGCAGCACTCCTTCTTTCAGTGTACTTTTAGCTATTTCTGCTGCCTGGTGGATTATTTCCTTAATTTTCCCCTCCAGGTGGTAACGCTCAAGACGAATACGGTTGGCGCCAAAGGTATTGGTTTGAATAAGGGTAGAACCTGCCTCTACATAGCTTCGGTGCACCCGGGCTATCTCTTCAGGATGGGAAAGGTTCCATTCCTCTGGAGGATGGCCTGCCGGAAGACCTGATTTCTGTAAGCGAGTTCCCATTGCTCCGTCAAAAATTATTACCTCTCTTTTTAATATCCCAAACAGCATACTTTTCCTCCTCTTTTTAAGATAAATTTAAGATAAATATATCATAGAACAGACTATAAGAGAGTGCTGCCCCCCCTTATAAGCCCCTGGAAAAAACGTAAAAGTCTAAAAAAACAAATATTATTGAGGAAGAGATCCTCTTATAAACCTCAAAAAAACGTAAAAAGCAAATACGACTGGTGAAAAAAATCATTCACCAGCACAAGGGAGCTTCCCCTACTATCATGACCGGTTTTGCAGAACACTATAAATCCCGAAAAAGAAGTGAACTTCCCTTTTTACAAGTCTGGTATTTACCTTCTTTCTCCTACAGGAAAAGTAATAAAGAAAAGTCCCCTTTAAAAAAATAGATTTTGAGCAATTCGTCAAGGTAGGGTAAAATAGTAGAAATTAAAGCCGAAGGGGTGAATAAAAATGTATCTTTTAGGAACAGATATTGGTACACAGGGAACCAAAACAGTCATGGTCAACGAAAAAGGTGAGTTTATAACTGATGCTTTTCAAGAGTATGAAGTCATCACTCCCCGACCTTCCTGGGCAGAACAGTGGCCTGATGTATGGTTAGAGGCAGTGGTTAAAACTATCTCTGAGTGCGTAGAAAAATCCAAGGTCGATCCTCGGGAGATTGCGGGGTTAGCTATCAGCGGTCTTTATGGGGGTTCAGGTATTCCAGTAGACGAAGAGATAAAACCTCTCTATCCTTGCTTAATCTGGATGGATAGAAGAGCACGAGAAGAAACTCAGTGGGTAAAAGATCATGTTCCCCAGGAAAAAATTTTCGGAATTACTGGAAATTATGTTGATTCCTATTACGGCTTTACCAAAATGATGTGGATTCGTAATAACGAGCCAGAAGTGTGGAAAAAAATCTACCAGTTTGTCACTCCTAAAGACTATGTGGTCTATCATCTAACCGATGTTTTAGCTACTGATTATTCCTCAGCGGGAAACATTGGAGGAGTTTTTGATATTCGAAAGCGCACCTGGTCGGAAGAAATGTGTGAAATTTTGGGGATTCCTAAAAGAATGCTCCCTGATAAAATTTTAAAATCCTCTGATATAGTAGGAAAACTCAATGCTAAATTTGCCAGAGAAACTGGCCTGCAGGAAGGGACTCCAGTCGTATCAGGAGGAATTGATGCTCCAGTAGCTCAGCTTTCCGCCGGGGTGCTATCTGAAGGAGAACACGTAGCTATGGCTGGAACTTCAATGTGCTGGGGAACGGTGCATGGAGGACAATATCTGACTCCCCTATTAGTTAGCTTTCCCTATGTAGTTTATGATGATAAGTTGATTTACACTTTTGGAGGGAGTGCCACCTCTGGAGGACTGGCCCGCTGGTTCAGGGATCAATTTGGAAAATACGAGAAAGAAGTAGAAAAAAATACCGGCATATCAGCTTACACCCTATTAGAACTACAAACTCAAGATATTCCCCCAGGAAGCGAAGGAGTGGTGGTTTTACCTTATTTCATGGGTGAGCGCTCACCTATCTGGGATCCCGATGCCCGAGGAACTATTTTTGGATTGTCTCTTTACCACAGTCGAGCCCATGTCTATCGAGCAATGTTAGAAGCAGCGGCTTACTCCTTGCGCCACAATATGGAAGAAGGAATAAAAGCGGGCTTGAAGCTTGATCCGGAGTGCTGGATAGTAGGGGGAGTCGCTCGCTCTTCGTTCTGGGTACAAATTTTTGCCGATATCACTGGCTTCGATATGAAAAGACTTTCCAAAGATGTAGAGGCTCCCTTTGGTGATGCTTTCCTGGCCGGGCTGGGAACGGGAGTAATCGATAAACCAGAACGAATCAAGGAGTGGGTAGACTTTCGTCCAACAATTAAAGTAAACCAAGATAACCATCATATTTATGACCAATATTACTCCATTTATAGGGAGCTTTATGAGAATACTAAAGCAACTATGAAAAAGTTAGCCGATATATAGAAAGGAGAGCAAACTTGAATTTAGATGCTCTTTATGCTCTAAATTGCGGGATGTACATTCTATGTTCGGGATGGGAAGGAAAATTCAACGGTCTTATCGTAAATGCTCTAACCCAGGTAACCGCCTTCCCTCCTCAACTGGTGGTGAGTGTAAACAAAGAAAGTTTAACCTCTACCTATATACAGAAAAGTGGCTATTTTTCAGTATCAGTTCTGGAAAAAAACACTCCGCTACCTCTCATTGGCCTCTTTGGCTTCCGCAGTGGTAGAGATACTGACAAATTATCTCAAGTTAAACACCGCCTGGGTAAGACAGGAATGCCCATCATCACTGAACATACAGTGGCTTATTTAGAAGCCAAAGTGGTTAATGAGTTAGATGCTGGTACTCACTTTGTGTTTCTGGGAGAAATATTAGAAACCGATTTTACCGAAAAAGGTGGAGAACCAATGACTTATAGTTACTATCGAGATATAAAAGGAGGCAGAGTCCCTCGCACCGCTGCCACTTACCACGAAGAAACCAAAGAAAAAGAGCGTTATCGATGTCAGGTTTGTGGCTATATCTATGATTCTTCTTTTGGTGACCCCGATTCAGGGATAAAGCCTGGAACTCTGTTTTCCGACCTACCTCCTCAGTGGGTGTGTCCCATCTGTGGAGCAAGTAAAGATCAGTTTGAAAAAATTCAGTAAAATTGAGGAGGCACAAAATTGAGAAATTTTGATTACTGCAATCCCACCAGAATAATTTTTGGTAAAGGAGAAACTGACCGGGTAGGGAAAGAATGCCAGAAGCTGGGGAAAAAAGTTCTCTTTATATATGGGGGAGGAAGCATTAAACAAAATGGGTTATACGATAGAATAATGAAACATCTGCAAGAAGAAAAACTTGTCGTTTATGAGTTAGGAGGAGTTAAACCCAACCCCCGTATTGATAAGGTAAGGGAAGGAGTAGCTATATGTAAAAAGGAGAAAATCGATCTGGTTTTAGCGGTGGGAGGAGGAAGTGTTCTTGATACCGGAAAAATTGTAGCTGCAGGTGCTATCTATCCGGGAGACCCCTGGGACTTTTTTATCGATGAGCATAAAATCCCGGGTAAAATACCTCTGGTTACTGTTTTGGCTTTAGCTGCTACTGGTTCAGAAATGAATCACAATGCCGTCATCACCAATGAGGAAACTCTGGAAAAACTCGGAACTCACAATCCTCACCTCTATCCCACCCTTTCCATTCTTGATCCGGAAAATACCTACACCGTTCCTCGAGATCAAACCGTAAACGGTATCGTCGACATGATGGCTCATGTTTTCGAGCAGTATTTTCACCCTTTTCCTGAAACCCCCCTACAGGACCGGTGGGCAGAAGGATTGATGAAAACCATCATTGAATACACTCCCCGGGTTTTACAAAACCCCACTGATTATGATGGGCGAGCAGTAATTATGTGGTGTGGTACTATGGCTCTCAACCATCTTTTAGAAGAAGCAGGAGGAGGCGGAGAGTGGACCTGCCACCCTATAGAGCATGTTTTGAGTGCAGTTTATGACATCCCTCACGGAGCAGGATTAGCTATAATTTTTCCCCAGTGGATGAAGTATGTCCTGGATGTTATCCCTCACAAATTTGCTCAGTTTGCAGAAAGAGTCTGGGAAATTCCTCGAGCCAATAAAAGCGACCAGGAATTGGGACTGGCAGGAATTGAAAGAACCCGAGAATGGTTTCGAGAAATTGGCGCTCCCACTACTTTAAGAGAAGCAGGAATTGGCGAAGAAAAATTAACAGAAATGGCCAGAATGGCAGTCAAATCAGGAAATTTAGGGGTAACAAAAGTTTTAGATGAAAAGGACGTGGAAGAGATTTTAAGAATGTCTCTGTAAAGAAAAATGGGGAAAGAGCAAAAGAAAAATTAAGAAACTTAGAGCTACAAACAAAGAAAAAAACCTGATAGAGGAACTAATTCCTATCCGGTCGGCTACTAAACCAAAAAGACCAGGAGCAAATGCATTAGTTAAAGTGGTAGCAGCCATCATCAAACCAAAAATTTGCCCTTTCCCCTGAGAAGAAAAAGAAGAGAGAATATAGTTCTGGGCAGGCATAAATCCTAACCAGCAACTCCCCAACAAAAAGAAGAGAATCATCAAAAAAATAGCGTTTTGTACATAAGCGAGAACCCATATGATAGGAATGGTAAGAGCAGAAATCCATAGTATAAAAGGGAAAGGTGGAAAGCGGTCTACTAACCTACCCAGAACTAAAGTAGCAAGCATTCCCCCTAAGAACAATACACCAGTAACTAAATTGGCGGAAGAGGGAGAAAAAGCTCTTTCTTTAACAAGATAAGTAGGAGCAAAATTTACTATAGCGGTTATACTTAAAATTCTCAAAGCTAAAGCCAGAAAAAAAAGGATTTGGACTCCCAAAGAAAGAGAAGATCCTGTTTCCCGAGGAGAAGAAGAGAAATGAGATTGTTTTTCTTTTCCTGGTCTGGGAAATATCTTGAGAAAACAATAGCCAATTATTATTCCAGGAAAGGCAGTAACATAAAGAATTCCTCTCCAACTTATTTTCTGCAAGAGAGCTCCATAGAGAAGAAACATAATAAAAATTCCCAAAGCTCCCCAGAACTCAAAGTTTCCTAATTGAGTTCCTTTTTGTTTATCGGTACTATCACTTACTAAAGCGTAAGCTGCCGGATGATAAGTACTCACTCCTGAAGCGGCGACAAAAAGAAAGAAAACAAAAACAAAGACATTACCTGCCCATCCTAAAAGGAAAAAGCCTAAAGAAGCTATCAAAAATCCCCCTCCTATGAGAGTGAAAGGAGAAAGAGAATCAGTAAGTTTTCCAAAAATAAAAGAAAAGAGAGCAATAGCTCCTAAATAAAGGGTAAGAATGACACCAGCTGATTTATAGCTCAATCCAAATTGTTCTAAAAGAAGCGGCAAAATAGAAGGTAGAACAAACCAGTAAATGTCATTTACAGCGTGGCTCAGACCCCATTGGCTAATAAAATGGTGATTTCTAGTATCCATTCTTTTTCTTTAAATCTCCCTGGTTCTCAATTATATCAGATTATCCATTCCTTATGAGGTATAATTTTAATATTCTGATAGAGAAAGGAGGAAAAAGACTACCATGGCAATAGACAAAGAACAACTTTCCCTCTTAATAGAAGAAATTCTGGAAGAGCTCCCTCCCCTTTTCAAAAATAGTATAAGTAATGTAGAATTTGTAGTCGAAGATTACCCGGATCCCGAGATTCAAAAGCAGTTTGGGTCTCGCTTTTTACTAGGACTTTATCAGGGTATTCCTCTTCCTCGAAGGAATAGAAGTTACAACCTGGTTATGCCCGACCGGATAGTAATTTATCTAGGAAATCTGGAAAGAGTAGCCGGTAAAAATTGGCCAGAGGAAGTAAAGAAGGTTCTGTGGCACGAAATCGGACATTATTTTGGCTTAAATGATGAGGAACTCTGGAAATTGTCAAGCGAGGAAAAAAGTAAATAATTTTTCCTGATACCTGAAAGAAGATTAATACCTGAGTTTATGTTAAATTTGGGGTATGAGAGTATTCCGTTATTTGTCTCGATAAGAAAAAGCCTCAAAGAAAGAATACCAAAGTAAACTAAACTGGCCTGGAAAATTCTTTTCAGTGACTCCTGCATTGTAAATAAATGACTCGTCACCTCCATCACCTCTTGCACTGTAATCAAAAAGCTTTCAATCTTCGTCTTAGATTTGGCTCTCTCCTATTATTCCAACTAGCTCATTGTGGTCCATTCTCCAGCCTGCTAGACCACTTTCCCTCGCTTAATCCAGATATTCTTTTAGCTCTTTTTGGAGTTTTTTACGAGCGCGATGAAGATAAGTTTTTACCGTACCCACCGGTAAATTGGTAATTTCAGAAATATCACTATAAGATAAACCTTCTAAATGACGCAAGACTATTACTTCTTTGAATTTAAGAGGAAGATTATCAATGGCTTTTTCTAATTCCCTCCGTAATTCCCGATTATCCAATTCTCCATCAGGGTCAAGAAAGGAGTTTTGCTCTATTAATTCTCCCCACTCTGTTTCTTCTTCTTCCCCCACCGGGGTATTAAGAGAAAAAAAGAGAATTTTTCTTCGCCGGAAGTAATCTCGACAAACATTAAGGGCAATCCGAAAAAGCCAGGTAGAGAACTCATAGGAATGATTATATTGATGAAGAGCAAAAAAAGCCTTGGTAAAAGTCTCTTGAGCCAGGTCTTCTGCTTCTTCTTTCTGCTTTACTAAACGATAGATATAATTTAAAATTTGCTTTTCGTAACGGCGCACTAAGAAATAAAACAGGTCATCATTACCATTCAATACCTCGGTAATGATTTCCCGATCACTTTTTTCTTCATACATGTTAGTTAATCTACAAAATGTTATTTTTAAGCCATTCAATACGAAACTGAACGTTCTTGATTAAAGAGCTACCATCGGCCCACTTGGCTCCGGGGTACTCCCGGATAATTCGAAGATAAATGTTGTAAGCTTCTTGATATCTGCCCAGTTTTTCCAGACAAAGCCCTTGATTAAGAAGGGCTGCTGGAGCAATGAGAATTCCATTGTACCAGGTTCCCTGTGGATAATTATTAACGCAATTTTGAAAGGCTACTAAGGCTTTACTGTATTCTTCAGCCTTATACCAGGCAGCGCCGACAAAGTATTGAGCATCATCTGATATATCGGTCTGAGGATAGAGCTCTACGTATTTGGAAAAAAGAAGCGCCGCCTCCGGGTAATTTTCCAATTTATAGAGACAATGAGCAGCAGAATAGAGAGCCTTCCTTCCTGCTTCACCACCATAGCTCTGAGCTTTATCATAATTAGAATAGGCTTCTTGATAAAAACCTAAAATGTAATAACAATCCCCCATCTCAAAGTAAGCTACGCCTAAAAATTCACTTCCTGGATAATTATTCACCAACCATTCGTATTCTGTGATAGCGCGTCCATAGTCTTTTAGCCCTTCGCCAAAACTTTTAGCTAAGAGATACTGTGCATCATCAGAGAATTCATTATTCGGGTAATTGTCTCTAACATAAGACAAAAAAGAAATGGCATTCTGGAAATCCCCCAGGTAATAAAAGGAAGCTCCTTTAATAAAAAGAACCTGAGGTAGTGAATTTCCTCCTGGATAATTAGCAAGGAACAAATCCGCCTGAGAAAGGGCTCGCTCATAAAAACCCAGACTATAGAGCTCAATAATATAATTATTAAGGCTTTCCTCATCCTCGGGGACTAAATATACCCTACCTTCCTGACTAATCTTTCTCGTTTCTCCAGCTTTTACTTCCGCCTTTATCACTTTACCTGTATGCTCAGGATAGGAAAAGAAAAAGTAATGCTCTCCAGACGACAACCCCTCTATAAGGAACTTCCCCCCCTCACCAGTAAACACTGTGCATCCTCCTCCTTCTACCACTGCTCCCACGAGAGGCTCGCTTTCTCCCCAAACTTCCCCTTCCAGGGAACCTTTCTCTGTAACCGAAAGACAGCCGGAAAAAATACCAACCACTAAGACTAAACTTACTCCTAAGAAGATAATTTTTTCCCTCATCAAGATTCCCCCTTCAATTCTTTCAATTTTTCTTCTGCCCAATTATACGCTATCTCCTCTTTAGAAGATTCTTCTAAAATATAAGTTAATTCTTCCTTAGCCTCCTCTTTCCTTCCTTCTTCAATCAATGTAGCAGCTAAAAAATAACGAGCCTGGAAATTTTTAGGGTTTTTATTCAGGATCTTTCTAAAAGCTTCCTCAGCTTCCTCACTGTCTCCTTTTTTATAGTAAACCCAACCCAAGTGGAGGAGGTAAAAAGAATTAGAAGGAGAAAGCTCTACCGCTTTCTCCAAAGCCTCTTGAGCTTTATCCCACTCCTTGGAGTAATCACTTCTAACCTCATAAATATAACCCAGTTCCCACCAGGCGCTATGATCTTCAGGATGAGCTTCCAAATACTCTTCATAAGCCTTTATGGCTTTCTCAGAAACAGAGATAGCTCGCCGATATTTTCCCTGCTCCAGGAGTATTTTCCCCATCTCAAAGTAAGCTCGATGCACCTCTATTCCTTCTTCTACACACCGCTCTAAGATTTTCAGTGCTTTTTGATTCTCTCCTCTTCCCCGGGCTTCTATGGCCTGGTCAAAAAGGTTTTTTTCTTCAGCTCTTAACCATCCTCCACTACAGGAAATGACCAGCACCAATACCATCAGATAAAAAGAGACCTTTTTCATTTTATACCTCACTTCCTGTCCACCGTCAAATATAGGATAAGACCAGGCAGACCGAAAATAATATTGGGCATCCAGGCTGCTATCATAGGCTCCATTATCCCTCCTCTTCCCAGAGAACGAAAAATGGAGAGCAACATATAATAAGCAAAGGCTAATATAACGGTAACGATAACTCCTATGGTTCTTGTATCTTTAGTACGTTGAACTCCTAAAGGTATTCCCATCAACATAAAAACCAGAGCAGAAAAAGGAATAGAATACTTAAGATGATACGCTACTTCAAAGTTTTCAGTTTTAGCCCCTGCTTCTTTCAGAATATCAATCTGTTTTTTTAATTCCCGAGAAGGCATCTCTTCCGGACTTCTCTGTTCGGTAAAAAAGCTTTTTAGGTCCTCCTTCATGTCTATAATCATCTCAGAAAATTCAATCTCCTGAGTGAGCAGGCCTCTCTCATCATAACGATGTACCACCCCTTCTTTCAATAACCAGCGGTCTTCTAACCATAGAGCACTTTTAGCCAGAATCACATCAGGAAAGGAACGACCTTTACCTATTTCATAAACTATTACATCTTTCATCTCCCAAGTTTCATTATCCAGTTCGTTAACATAAAAATAGCGGTTCTGGGCATCTCGGAAAAACACATTTTTCTCAATTTTCGGTGGACCTTCTTTATAGACATATTCCCGGATTAAAACCTGCGCTCGGTGATTGGTCTCGGGAACTACTACATCGTTGAGAGCGAAAGAACCCACGCTTACCAGAATAGAAAAAATGATATAGGGTAAAATAATTCTTTTTAAACTTATCCCGCTGGCCTCCATGGCTATCAATTCGCTATCCCGGGAAAGACGTCCTAAGTTGAGTTCCGAAGCTAATAAGCCAGAAATAGGAAAAGTCATCACCATATGAGCAGGAATGTAAAGAAGGAGGATTTCCAAAACAATGAGAAAAGGAACTTTTTTATTAACAAAGAAATCAGCCAGTTCAAAAAGAGTTTGTACCAGCATTATAACGGTTACCGCTCCCACCCAGGTGAACATGCCACTAGTGCTATCTTTGATCAGATAACGATCCATTATTTTAAGCAGCAATGTTTTTCACCTTCTCTATTTTACTCTTTACTGTATCAACTTTCAGCTCGGCGTGCCGGCCTCTTCTCATTTTATCCCCTATCATAGCTATCTCCCAAAGTTAACAAACACTTCAACCCATCTAAAAAACAAGGATGTCACTTTTTCAAGCAAAGCGCTTCTCGAAAATCTTCCCTACTTTCTTTTCAATCTCTTCTAAGTATTTAAGTCTTTCAGCATACTTTCCTCCAGCAAAAGGAGTAGAAAGAAAAATATTTACTAACTCCAGCGCCTGAGATAAAGCAATAGTACGAGACCCCATAACTAAAACATTGGCATCGTTATGACTGCGAGCCATACGAGCAGTAAAAGGATTAAAACAGAGTACCGCCCGGATACCCGGGTAACGGTTAGCCGAAATTGACATTCCCCCACCTGTTCCACAGATGAGAATACCCTTCTCAAAGTCACCACTTAATAACCCCTCGGCGACTGCCTGAGCGTAAGGAGCAGTGGCTACCGGATGTTCATCGTGAGTGCCTACGTCGACTATTTCATATCCCTCTATTAATAGCTTCTCCTTTATCGCTTCTTTAAATACAAAACCGGCGTGATCAGAACCAATTCCTATCTTCAAACCTCTCACCCTTTTCCTTCAGTCTCTGGAAGAATAAGCTTCTTCTCCACTTCGTTATTTTATCACAAAAGGTTCTATCATTTCCTTTATCTATGTTGTAGCACCAATTCAGGAATGACTTTAATCGTTTTACAGTGGTAAGATTTTCTGTGCTATCTCTAAATACATGAAAACCCCTATAATGTCCACTATCGTAGTAATTACTGGTGTAGCAGCAATGGCGGGGTCGAGTTTCATTTTTTTGAAAAGCACCGGCAAAAATACACCCACAAGATTGGAAATAAAAACAATTATCCATACCGAAATTGCCAGCACCAGACCAAGAAGTAGTGATTCTCGAAGAAAAATGACCCGTGCAACAGCAACAATTCCTAGAAGAATCCCCAAAATTCCACCGATAAGAGCTTCAGAGAAAATCATCTTCCAGAGAGAAGGACCTTCAATTCTCCCCAGAGCCAGTTCTCTCACTACAACAGCAGTGGATTGGCTTCCTACGTTTCCACCGGTATCGGTAAGCATAGGAATAAAAAAGGAGAGTGCTACAGCAGCCTGGAGAATACCTTCAAAGCTTTGCATAACAAAGCTCGTGAAAGTCCCCATGATGAGAAGAATAGCGAGCCACAAAAAGCGACTTTTAATTTTTTTCCCCAGAGGAGCACGGAGATATTCATCTTCGGTAGTCACAATAGCAGCCAAACGATGTAAGTCTTCCGTAGCTTCTGCCTCCATAACATCAATAACATCATCAATGGTTACCGCTCCCACCAATCGGCCTTCCCGGTCAACAACCGGTACAGAAAAAAGATCATATTTTTGAACGATTTGAGCCGCCTTTTCCTGATCATCATCAGTGAAAACAAAAACAAAATCCCGACTCATGATATCTCCTACTCGCTCTTCCGGGGAAGCAAGAATAAGATCTCGCAAAGTCAATATTCCCAGAAGGTGACGCTCCGCATCAATAACATAGGCAGTATAAGCAAGTTCTTCTGGTGGATTCAAACGCCGAATCCGGCTTAGAGCTTGTTCTACTGTGTAAAATTCTTTTAAATCGATGACATGGGGGCTCATGATCCTACCAGCGCTATTTTCTGGATATCCTAACATGCTAGCAGCAATATTACGCTGTTCCGGCTCTAAGAGGTTCAGAAACTTTTTGACCACTTTAGCAGGGAGTTCGTCAAAAAGCTCCATTCGGTCATCAGGAGACATCTGATTCAAAATTTTAGCTACCCACTCATCGGTAAAATGGTGAAGAAGATTTTCCTGTTGCTCAAAGTCAAGTTGTTCAAACACTGCAATAGCCTGATCTTTTTTGAGAAGACGGAAAAGAAGCACCTGTTTCTGGACATCAAGAGAAGCTATAATCTCAGCAACATCCACAGGATGAAGAAGGCTGACGCGTCTCTTTACCTCACTATACTTTCCTTCTTCAAGAAGATCGGCAATTTCTCCGGTGAGAACGTAAACGTCTTTTTTGATTTCCATTTCCATATTTTTCACCTCTTTCCCTCTTCAAAGAAATTGTAACACAGATTAAAAAGATAGCTCAAAACGTCTTCGCGTAAAAGCCAATAAATACTATAACTATCCGGCACCTCTATAGCCCAAACCGGGGAAAAGAGCGGCTTGTGATATTTTCCTGTTCTGTCACCGAAAGAACAATTCACAGCTCAAGATTGAAAAACACAAAAAAACTAAAAAAACGACTGAGAGAAAAAATCTTCCTCACACAAGAAGGAGAACTGCCCTCTATAATCCCAAAAAAACTAAAAACATAAAATATGGTGTAAGATTAAAGAAAAGAGATTAAAAGCAAAAAGGATAAAATTATGTTGGAGGAAAAACACTCCAACGTTGAGGGAGAAAGCAGAAAATCTACGATGTAAAATATTTAAAAATACAAGCAAAAAAAGAATTTAAAACCACACTGGAGAAAGAGCACTCAAAAAAAAGAAAAAGATTAAAAACTAATAATAGAGGAAAAACAAAAAAATACCCCTCCAATAGATTGATACTATCGACATTACAACGACTTTTGCAGTTAACCATAACTATGCTATATAATATCTCCGTGAAAACAAACATAAATGCGGCTAACACAGCTCGTCTAGGGATTTTAGTTTCACTGGGCATAGTGTTACACATATTAGAGGGTATGCTTCCTTCTTTTTTCCTGCCGGGAGCAAAGTTAGGTTTGGCCAATGTGGTAACTTTGACAATTTTATGGAGAGGAAATTGGATAGAAGCCATAGAGGTAGCTATATTGCGCATCGTGCTGGGCAATATCTTAAGTGGCAACTTAGGAGTAGGCTTTTTCTTAAGCTTAGGAGGAGGATTAGCCAGCTTAGGAGGCATGTTTCTCTCTCAAAAAAAGGGATTTTCTCTTTTGGTAGTCAGCATTGTGGGAGCACTTTCTCATAATTTGGGACAGTTAATAATAGCCTATTTTTATATGAAAAGCCAGAGTATTTTTTACTACCTTCCTTTCCTCGTCCTTTTTTCTCTTCCCACTGGTTTATTGATAGGCTATTTGGGACAGTTTTTAGTACGGTGGGAAGAAAAAATATTTTCTCCATCCTAATTTTCTTTCCCCTGCATTGGCAAATTTGCCTTCATCTAATAGAATATAAGGAATGCAATATAAGATAAGGAGCGTTGAAATGCAAGAATTAGAAAAAATCTGGATAAACGGTGATTTGGTACCCTGGAAGGAAGCTAAAGTTCACGTCTTAACCCATGCTCTGCACTACGGAACAGCCATTTTTGAAGGAATCCGCTGTTACAAAACCAATAGTGGTCCTGCAGTATTCCGTCTGCAGGACCACCTGAAAAGGCTTTATGACTCAGCCCATATCGTGCGTATGGCTATTCCTTATTCTCCGGAAGAACTGGAAAAAGGGATAATAGATACCATTAAAGCTAACAAAGTAGAGGAATGTTATATAAGACCGATTGTCTTCCGGGGGTATGGAGAAATGGGGATAGACCCTTCATCTTGTGGTGTCGATTGCGTAATAGCAGTATGGCGCTGGGGAGCTTACATGGGAGAAAAGGGAATTAAAGAAGGCATTCGAGCCAAAATATCCTCTTACACCAGGACTTACGTTAATTCTGGTTCTCCCCGAGCTAAAACCAGTGCCAATTATCTAAACTCAAGTTTAGCCAAAGTAGAAGCAAAAGATTTAGGCTATGACGAAGCAATTTTATTAGATATCAATGGCTTTGTTTCTGAAGGGAGCGGAGAGAACATATTTTATGTGAAAGATGGAGTAATTTTTACCCCTCACCCTTACTCCATTCTTTTAGGTATTACCCGGGATACGGTAATAAAAATCGCCCGTAAACTGGGCATGGAAGTGAAAGAAACTCTCTGCACTCGAGATGACCTTTATCTCGCAGATGAAGCTTTCTTTACTGGAACAGCAGCGGAAATTACTCCCATCATAGAAGTAGATGGAAGAACAATTGGCACAGGAAAACGAGGAGAGATAACTCGTCTCCTGCAAGAAGTCTTTTTCCGGGCGGTGAAAGGAGAAGAACCAGATTATGAAAGCTGGTTAACCAAGTTATAGTGAAGTGAAGGGGTTAATTACCAGTCCACAAGAATCCTTTAAAGAGAACCAAGAAGGGATGCGTGATATAAAAGAAAGGTTTTCCCCACCACTCAAAGACTTTAATCAGTTTTTTGGAAAAATAATGAACGAAGGAACCCTCCATCTTAAAGCTAAAAAAAGGAGGACTTTAGCAGTGAGTTTAGAAGCAGTCGGTGTTGGGGCAGCGAGAAGAGGATCAACTTTTACCTCTCTTCTCCTCATTTATAAAACTCTGGATAGCCTGAAAAAGAATAAAATTATTTTTATCGGTAAATCATGCCTTACATAGCTTTTTTAACTGACTGGGGACATAAAAGTTATTATGTAGGAGTAACCAAAGCGGTAATTAAAAAGATAAATCCTCAGGTGGAAATCATTGACCTGACTCATGAAGTGGAAGTTTTTAACGTTCGAGAAGCAATGTATGTGCTCTTCCGGGCGTTTCTCGATTTTCCATCGGAAAGCATATTTTTAGCCGTGGTAGACTATGGAGTAGGAACAGAAAGAAAAGCTTTAGCTCTGCAACTGGAAAAAGGCTATACTTTTGTGGGCCCTGATAATGGTCTTTTCACCTTAATAGCTGAAAATGAAAAGGTGGTAAGAATAATAGAGTTAAACCATCCTCAATATTTTTACCACCCTCTTCCCTCCTCTACTTTCCATGGAAGAGACATATTTGCCCCCTGTGCCGCTCACTTATCCAGAGGAATACCGATTGATAAGCTGGGCTCTCCCGTGGATCTCAAAGATTTGACTTTTTTACCCTACCAGAAACCCGAGATTAAAAATCACAGCTTGCAAGGCGAGATAGCTTATACCGACCGCTTTGGCAATCTAGAAACCAATCTTCCCAGAGATTATCTCCAGGAGATAGAAATAAAAGAGGGAGAAAAGTTGATTATCCAGATAGAGAATAAAAAATTTATAGCTACTTATCAACTTCCCTACGCTGCAGTTTCCCAGGGAGAGCTTCTCGTCCACCCCGATAGCTCAGGGTATTTAGAGATTGCTGCTTACCAGGGTAGTGCTCAAGTAATAACAAAAGCAAGGGGAGGGGAAAAAGTTCTTCTCCAAAAATTCATTCCTTAAAAGGAACTCAAATCATCAAACACTGGAAGAAGAGAAAGATAAGCTTTTTTAAATATGGGGTACAAACGATTGTAGGTCTCCACTGTTTCCGCCCGAGGCGAAAAATGGTCTTCTATCTCTATCAATTCCTTTGCCACTTCTAATCCCTTAAATATCCCCACCCCCACTCCCCCAGCAATAGCCGCCCCTAAGGAAGTAGCCTCCTCCAGATATCGAGGACGCAAAATTTCTACTCCCAGAACTTGAGCCAAAAGGTTAGACCAAAAATCTCCCTTTGCTCCTCCGCCGATGAGGCGCAAAGCGTCAGGACAGAGTCCTTGTTCTCGAAAAGCATCAAGTATTATCCGAAGATTAAGACTGACGCCTTCGAGAACCGATCGAATAAGGTAGGGTTTATTATGAGAGGGGGTTAAGCCTATGAATGCTCCTCGAGCATGAGGATTCCACCATGGAGCTCTCTCACCTAAAAGATAAGGTAGAAAAAGTAAACCATCGCACCCAGGAGGAACCTTGCTGGCCTCTAGATCCATCAATTGATAAGCACTTACTCCCAGCTCTTGAGCCAGAATTTTTTCCCTCTCACAAAGTGCATCTCGACACCATTGATATGATCCACCAGCCGATTGCATAGTGCCTGTGGGCATGAAAAGACCTTTTTCTAAATGATGAAAGGTGAAAGTCCTTTTCTCCGGGTCATAAAAAGGTTGAGAAGAGGCAAAAGCAATCCAGGAAGAAGAACCAAGATAAAGATAGGCTTCTCCTTCTCCCACTACCCCCGCCCCGCAAGCAGCGCAAGGACCGTCTCCTCCCCCAATGACCACCGGAGTTCCAGGTAAAAGTCCGCATTCTTCGCCCGCTTCCTTAGTAACTTCTCCCACCACCATTGTAGAAGGATAGAGAGGAGGAAGCTTATCCTCTTCTATGTTTACTTTCTCCAGTATCTCTTCTGACCAGGTTTCCCGAGCCAGATCAAAAAGATTGGTTCCTGAAGCATCGGAAAAGTCGGTTGCCCACTGACCGGTCAACCTAAAAACCACAAAATCTTTAGCTAAAAGAAACTTATGGGCCTTATTATAAATTTCTGGTAAGTGATTACGAAACCAGAGAATTTTTGCCAGGGAATAGTTAGCACTGAGACGATGGCCGGTCAATTGATAAATCCGGTCCTCCCCTATCCTTTCTTTTATCCATTCTACTTCTTCTACTCCTCTCCTATCTGCCCAGATAAGAATACGATAGAGAGGTTGACCATTTTTATCCACCGGTAATGCTCCCATCATTTGTCCAGAAAAAGAAATAACTCCAATATCTTCCTTTTTTACTTTTCCTTTTTCCAGTAACCGGCGAGTAGAACAAACCACCGCCTCCCAATAGTCTTCTGCATTCTGTTCTACTGAAAGAGCATCAGGAAAATAAGTATCATACCCAAAAAACTCACTGGCTATTTTTTCTCCTTCTTCGCTAAAAAGAGTAGCTTTGTTACCGGTAGTTCCTAAATCATGAGCTATAATTAGCTTCCCCATTTTCTTCCTCTCCTTTCTTTTTCACCCACAGACGCAGGGTGAGGATCCTTTTCCCTTTCATTCTTTCCACTTTTAGCTGATAATCATCCACTTCTACCATTTCTCCTTCCTCGGGAACTTTCCCCAAAAGTTCCATAATCAAGCCTCCTACCGACTCAAACTCTTCGCTCTCAGGAAGCGATAAACCCAAAAGTTCATTGAGGCTCTCAATGGGCAGGGAAGCATCTACCAGATACTCATCATCCCCGATCTTCCGATAAGGAGCAGTTTCCCGGTCATGCTCGTCTCTTATTTCTCCCACCAATTCTTCTAAAAGATCTTCAATGGTAACTAATCCCGCTGTACCTCCATATTCATCCAGAACAATAGCCATGTTAATTCTCTTCTGTTGTAACTCCTTCAAGAGCTCCATGGCTCTTTTGGTAAGAGGAACAAAATGGATGGGACGCATTATTTCTCTTACCGGCTTATTCATATCTCCTTTACTCAAATGGGGCAAAATATCTTTAATATGCACAAACCCTATGATATTATCTAAATCACCCTGGTAAACTGGAAGACGAGAAAAATGGCTCTGCAAGGAAAGCTCTAAGGCATCTTTTATAGTAGCATTATCCTCTATGCATACCATATCGGTGCGAGGAGTCATCACTTCATAGGCTAAAGTATCTCCAAAGTCAAAAACTTCGTTAATTAATCTTCTCTCATCAGGTGGCAAAGTTCTTTGTTCAGCAATGAACAATTTCAGTTCTTCATCAGTAACTGAATATACTGACTCCTGAGGAATTCCCAGAATACGGGATATAAAATCAGTAGAAGCAGAAAGAAGGGTTACCAGAGGCTTAAACACTCGAGACAAGAAAACTATGGGTCGAGCTATCCGAAGAGCAAATTTCTCTGGATTAGCTAAAGCCATTCTCTTGGGAACCAATTCTCCCAGAACTAAATTCAGGTAAGAAATTACAAAAGTAACTAAAATAACCGCCAGCTCCTCTCCCAGAGTTCCCAATATCGGTAGCGAGGTACTTTCCAGTTTTCTACCTAATTCTCGAGAAAGAGAAACCGCCCCGGTAGCGCTGGCAAAAAAACCAGCTAAAGTTATACAAATCTGAATGGTAGCTAAAAATTCATTAGGCCTCTCTAGGAGGTGCTGAATAGCTTCTAACTCCTGGGAATCTTCTTTCATCAGCTTCAATTTCACCCGACGAGTAGAAATCAAAGCAATTTCTGAAGCAGCGAAAAAGGCGTTGATAGAAATTAAAAGCAAAATGAGAAGAATAGTAGCTAAATATCCCATAAGATGTAATACAACCTCCCAGAAGTGAGAAGAAACAGCGAACGAAACTCCTTTAAGCAGGCTCTATAAAAAGAAAGCATGATCTGGACAGTATAAAAAACAGACCAAGCAGCAAGCGCTCTCTGGCGCCTGTTACTCGGGGAATCTACATCTTCAGACATTAAATTAATTCTCCCACTCTCCTTCTCCACTGACATTTTACCATATTTGAAAAATAAAACCACCCTTAAGCTCATTCCCCTCCCAAAAAGCGTAGAGCTAAAAGGGAATAAATGCGAGAAGCTGCCACTATTTGGGTAATAGAAACAAACTCGTTGGCAGTATGAGCTTCTTCAATTCTGCCCGGTCCAAATATCAAAGTAGGTATTCCTGCTTCTACCAGAAAAGAAGCTTCACAGGAAGCGGGAAAAGGGGCAAATGTGGGTATTTCTCCAGGAACATCGCTGATAGAGCGAGAGAGAATTTTAACTCCTTCTAAGTCTCTACTAATTTTTACCGGAGGAAGATAAGGAATAGATTGGTCAATCTGGTAGTTGAATTTCAGCTCTTTTTCTTGTTGAACACTGTCCAAAATATCCTGCAGAGTTTCTTCCATTCTCCCCAGAGGGAAATCAGGAACGGTGCGTACGTCTACCTCAAAACCGCAAGTATCAGGAACTACATTAGGAAATGTCCCTCCTTGAATTCTACCTACGTGTAAAGTGGGATTCCCCAGATCAGGATCGGCAAATTTTTTCAATTCTTGATTTTTTTTCTCTATAGATTGTATCACCTGAGAAGCAAGATAAATAGCGTTTACTCCTCGCTCGGCTATTCCCATATGACATGATTTTCCCCTTACTTTTACCTGGTAGGCCGCTACCCCTCGATGGCCTAAACTGATATTGAGACCGGTAGGTTCACCCACCAGAGCAAAGTCTATCACCTCTTCCCTCTCTCTATAAGACTTTATCCAGTGCTTTACCCCCAAATTGCTTCCTTCTTCATCCACCACAAAAACTAATTTTAGCTTACCATAGAGGGAGGGAGCAAAGAGAGAAACTATATAAGCAGCATACATCATAGAAGCTAAGGCTCCCTTCATATCACAGGCTCCCCGCCCATAAAGCCGATTTTCTATAATTTCTCCTCCCAGAGGAGGATAAGTCCAGCCACTACCCAGAGGAACGGTATCAAGATGACCATTAAAAAGGAGGTTAGGACCTTCTCCTAAAATTCCTTCTATTTCAGCAATCAGGTTTGCTCTTCCCTCTTCCACTTCTTGCCATTCTACCTTAATCTGGCGGTCGATGAAGTAATTGGCAATAAAACGAGCAAGCTCTACCTCGCCTCCTTCCCCCGAGACACTGGGAATACGCACCAAATTTTGAGCCAGATTGATAGGCTCGAAAAGGTCAAACTCATTATCTAACAAAGCTTTCCAATCAGGCACGACTTTCCTCCTGTGAGAGGTAACGGCTACCCCTCTTTTGCAAGGTAATTTTTTTCTGACACAGAGGACACTCTTCCGGAGAATAAGTTTGTGCTTCTATCTCCAAAAGAGGATAAAAAGGGTAAGGGAAAGGTATTTTCTTTGTGCCGCGATTCACTAAAACTCCTATTCCCACAATCTGGGCTTCGGTTCCCTCCACCGCCTTTATTACTTCCTCTACTGAGGCTCCAGTGGTTACCACATCCTCCACAATTAAAACCCGGTCTCCTTTCTTCAGCTGAAAATCACGACGGAAAACCATCTTTCCCTCTTCTCGCTCAGTAAAAGCCATTCTTACTCCTAACTGACGGGCTACTTCATAAGCTAAAATTATCCCCCCTACCGCTGGTCCTGCTACCACGTCTATTTTTTCTCCCGAAAAATGGTGAGCTATTTCCCCGGCCAGAATCTCCACATATCGAGGAAATTGCAAAACCTTAAATTTCTCTATATAAACAGGGCTGTGCAAACCAGAGGTAAGAAGAAAATGCCCCTCCAGAAAAGCTCCCGTCTCGCGAAAAATTTCTAATATTTCTTCTTTCTCCATTGTATCATTTCACCCTCCCGATTAAGTCTTCTAAACTTTCTATTCCTTTGCTTTCTAAGTACTGTTCGATTCCCTCCAAAATAGACAGAGCTGAAGCAGGATCCACAAAATTGGCCACTCCCAGAGCCACCGCTTTCGCTCCTACCAGGAGAAACTCCAGAGCATCATCAGCACTAACAATTCCTCCCATTCCAATAACCGGAAGAGAGCTATAGTTTACCACCTCATAAACCATTTTCAGAGCCAGAGGTTTAATAGCTGGACCAGAGAGTCCAGCAAATTTTCGCTTAAAGAAAAAATCCATTTCTCCCACATCTACAAAAAGAGCAGGAAAAGAATTAGTAAGACTTAGGATATCCGCCCCCTCATTCTCTAGAATATCCAGAGTTTTCCCCCATTCCTTTACTTCAGGACCCAATTTTACAATCAGAGGTTTTCGGGTCGCATCTCTCACTCCGCCTACTATAGATTTTAGAATTTCCAAGTCAGAACAAAAAACTGCTCCTCCTCTTTCCATATTAGGACAGGAAACATTAAGCTCCAGTGCATCCACTCTCTCAAACCTGTCTAACTCTTGTGCCACCCGCACAAACTCGTTTGCTGTTTCTCCCCAGATGTTAACCAAAAGGCGAGTATCAAAAGAAGAAAGAAAGGGAAGATCTTCCTGAATAAAGTCATAAACACCTTTATTTTCTAAACCAATGGAATTGAGGACTCCAGCGTATACTTCTCGTAATCGAGGAGGAGGATTCCCGGAAAAAGGGTAATAACTTAAACCCTTCACTGTTATTGCCCCCACTTTATTTAAATCCAGATAGGAGGAAATTTCTCTCCCATAGCCGCAGGTACCGGAGGCCAAAATCACTGGATTTTTTAAATTTAATTTTCCCAGACTTACCGCCAGATTCACCATGTCAATTCCTGAGCTAAAAACACGGGACCATCTTTACAGACATGAAAATAACCCTTACCATTGCTCTTTTCTACTGCACAACTCATACATGCCCCAAAACCACAACCCATAAAAGTCTCTAAAGAAACCTCTAAGGGGAAATTCTGTGTTTTTCCTTCTCTATAAAGATTTTTCAACATTCCCTCTGGACCGCAGGCATAAACTCCAGTTCCAGGAGAAAAAGATTTATCTTCAAGCCAGGTATGAAAAAGAGAAAGCACCGTCCCGCAAAAACCTCCCTCTACCGGCTCCTCGCAACTCCAAAAATAAGCACCAGGAAAATCTTGCAAAAAATCAACCATAAACAGCTCCTCCTTATCTTTCACCCCCAGGAAAAAAGTAAAAGGAATTTTATTTTCCTTAAAATGGGAGGCCAAAAAGTAAAGAGGAGTTATTCCTCTTCCACCTGCAACAATCAAAGCCTGAGAGGGAAAAAGAGAGAATCCCCTACCCAGAGGCCCTAATACCTCTAATTTACTTCCCACATTCAAAGAAGAAAGAATTTTTGTCCCCCTGCCTACTATTTCCCAGAAAAGGTAGAAACTACTTTCTTCCACTTTCATAACTGCCAAGGGACGACGCAATAAAGGGTCAAACCCCTCCTGTACCCTTACCATGACAAACTGCCCTGGTCGAGCACAGCGGGCTATTTCCTCTTCTTTCAACCTCAACTGGACAAATCGCTCTCCCCAGCACTTCTTTTCTTCTATTACGGCTTCACTCATTTTAAAATTTCTCTCAACTTTTCCTGGTAAAATATAGCCCTATCCCTTGCTTTTTCTTCAAATCCCCAACCTTCATTGCTCTTCTCTTTTAGATAAGAGAAAATTATATCTCGAGAAATAGTTACAAGCGCCCCCTCTCCATCTTCTCGAAAAGCAAAACGAAGAGAAGAAAAATCTCCCCTCTGAGCTCCCACCCCAGGCACAAGAAATAAAAGAGAAGGGAACTCTTCCCGTAAAAACCTCATGTCTTCAGAATAAGTGGCTCCTACCACTATTCCTAAAGAGCTAAATCCACTCTCTCCCCTTACTCCTTCTCCCCACTTCTCCACTAATCGGGCCACGCGAATGAAGACTTTTTCTTCTCCCACATCCTGAATAAAGGGTGCAGAAGGATTAGTGGTACGAGTCAGGACAAACACTCCTTTGTCTTCTTTTTTAGCTTCCTCAAAAAAGGGCTGCAAGCTGTCTTCACCTAAATAGGGATTAACAGTTATAGCATCAACATCCCAGAAAGAGGGCAAACAACTATCTCTTCCTACCTCTAATTGAGAAAGATAGCCTTGAGCATAAAAAGTAGCAGTGCTGGCGATGTCATTCCTCTTCCCATCCAGAATTACTATAAAATCCTTTTTCTGGGCTTCCTCAATGGTCTTTTTCAAAACCGCCATTCCCGGCACTCCCAAAGCTTCATAAAAAGCTACTTGAATTTTTGCAAATCCCACTACTGGAGAAAGAGCCTGCAAAATAAGAGAATTAAACTCTAAAACACAATGAGAAAGTGCTTCCCATGTTTTTCCCTCTTTTTCTACCCATTTCTCCCACAGATAAGGAGGTAGAAGCTGGAAGTGAGGATCTAGGCCTACAGCCAAAGGTCCCTTCTCCTGCGTCTTTTTTATCACCCGGTCAGCAAAATTCACTTTCTACGATGCTCCCTTCTGCCATTACTATTCTACCATCTACTATAGTGTAAACCGGCCACCCCGGTAAAGACCAATTCTCGAAAGGACAATTTTTTCCTTGTGATTCAAAATTAGAAACTTCGACTCTTTTTCTGGTTCCTGGATCCACAATGGTGATGTCAGCATCTCTTCCTTCTTCCAGAATCCCTTTGTTGTCGAGCCCTAAAAAGAGTGCCGGATTATAACTCAGTTTTTCCCACAGCTCCACCCAGTTGATTATTCCTTCTTCTATTAAAGCTTTAGCATAAAGAGGAACGGTTATTTCCAGATTGGATATTCCGAAAGGAGCTTCGCTAAAACTACGACTTTTATCTTCAGAAGGGTGGGGAGCATGGTCAGAAGCAAGTATGGATATTACTCCTTCCTTTATTCCTTCTTTCAGTGCTTTTTGATCTTCTAAAGAACGCAAGGGAGGCTTTACTTTGGCTTCGGTTCCCAACCCTAAAACATCATCCTCGATTAAAAGCAGATGATGAGGAGTAACATCGGCACTAACTGGCATTTTTTCCTGAAACCAACGTAAAAGCTCAACCTCCAGGGAGGTAGAAAGATGAGTAAAATGAACTCGAGCACCGGTTCGATAAGCCAGAACCAGATCTCGCGCCATTAGAGATTCTTCTGCCACCCGGGGAATAGCTCTTTTTCCTGAGAGAGTGGCTACCTTACCTTCGCTAATCTCTCCATCCCGAGATAAATTTTCATCTTCTTCATGAAGAATAAAAGGAAGATTAAAATATTGAGCATACTGGAAAGCTAAATAGAGAAGGCGAGCATCCTGTACCCCCCGACCGTCATCACTCAGAGCTATCACCCCTGCTTCCTTCAACAGTCCATATTCTGCCATTTCTTTTCCTTCTAAGCCTACAGTTATCGCTCCGGCAGGAAAAATATTAACCAGTCCTATCTCTTTTGCTCGAAGGAGAAGATAACGAACTAAAATAGGATTATCAATGGGGGGATGCGTATTAGGCATCGAGACTACTGACGTGAATCCTCCTCGTGCTGCAGCTCGACTTCCGGTAAGAAGATTTTCCTCAGTTTCTCTCCCTGGCTCTCGTAAATGAACATGGATGTTGATAAAACCTGGACCCACCAGGAGATTAGAAGCATTAATGAGGTGAGCCCGGGAATCTTCTATGCCTTTTCCTATTCGAGTTATTAACCCACTTTCCAGTAATATATCGACATCCTGGAAAACCCCTTTTTGGGGAAAAACCAGAGTTCCACCTTTAATTAGAATTTTTTTCATTGTTCTTCTCCTTGAAGCAAAGTTTCCAAAGTCGCCATTCTTACAGCCACTCCACAGGTTACCTGTTCTTCTATCAGAGAAAAGTCCTCTTCCGTGAAACTATAACCAATCTCTACCCCCCGGTTCACCGGTCCGGGATGCATAATAAGTGGCCTACTATTTTCCCTGTCCAGCCATTTTTCTTTCAAACCAAAAAAATGAGCATATTCCCGGATACTGGGAAAATAGCCAGCTTCCTGTCTTTCTTTTTGAATACGCAAAAGATATATTACATCAACCCCTTTAACTGCTTCTTCTACAGGGAAAATTATTTTAGCTCCCAGGTGTTCCATCGCCAGAGGAAGAAGAGTGGGAGGGCCAGAGAAAAAAACCTCTGCTCCTAATTTTTTCAAACCTAAAGTAAGAGAGCGAGCCACCCGACTGTGCAAAATATCCCCTACTATAGCTACCTTTAATCCTTGAAAGTATCCAAATTTTCTCTGTAAAGTCAAAAGGTCAAGAAGAGCCTGGGTGGGATGTTCTCGCATCCCATCACCAGCATTTATCACATGAAGGGGTAAAAGTTGAGCCAGATATTCCGCTACTCCACTTTGGTGATGACGCACCACTAAAACATCAAACTTCATCCGGGAAAGAGTTTTAGCTGTATCTTCTAAGCTTTCTCCCTTCTGGAAACTACTTGCTTCACTGGTAAAGTTTACAACCTCCATCCCCAGGAGCCGACCGGCTGTCTCAAATGAAACTCGAGTTCGAGTACTGGGTTCTAAGAAAAAATTAACCAGACAGTAACCTTCTCCATATTTCATTTTTTTAGGGGAGCAATCTAAGAATTCCCGAAAATATTTTCCTCTCTCCAGGAGATATTCAATCTCTTCTTTACTTAAAAGATTGATTCCCAGAAGATCTTTGTGCTTCCATTTCACTTCTCTAACCCTCCTTATTAAAAATCAAGTAAGAGGGACAATTGACTATTCTTACCACCTCTTGCCTCAAAATGTGATTTTATATTCCATAGCTCATTAACCTGATAAATCTATCAATGAGATTTCAGAACTTGAGAGGTATTATCACTTCCTCTCTGCTGTGATAGAGATTTTCACTTATTTTTGACAATCCAGCCATGTTCCCCGGTGGAGGATGGTATCTTTTTGATATTTTCTCATACTTATCATAGAAGAAAAATAGTCATAGTTTTTGCCAAGAACACACAAAAACCCCTCGCCAGATACGAGAGGTTTCTACCATTTTTGAACTTCTCTTTCTCCACTTTCAAAACCCTGAACTAGGATACTCATAAATTATTCCTCTGTCAATCAATCGCCAGAAAATCCGAACTTTATTACAGTTAACCACAGAAACTGCTGTAACAGGTATAATAGAGTGTTTTCCTTCCAGTATAATCTTTACTTTTTTCCTTTTTATGTCGTAGATTGTCGTTATTGCGAGAATTGTTTGTGCCGCATTCCGTGATAATCTCGTCTTTCATTTTTTTCTCAGAAAGAGGAGAGAAACCGCTCTCACTCTCAACCCCTCTCTACACTTTCTTCCTCCGGAAGGAGTTCCCCCCTTATGTTGAGGAAGAGCTTTTTCTTTTTTGCTTATGCTTCTGCCTTTAATATTACATCGTTGATTGTTCTATTTTTTGTTTTTAGCGCTACATACTGCTAATTTTTTCTCTTTTGGGATTAGGGGTAACCGCCCTTTATAAGTTATTTGATACCCCCTTAACATACAATGACGAAAAAGAAAAGTTGAGACTCAAAAAAGCGAGATTACTTCATCGCTTACTCCTCACAAATCCAGATAAGAAAGGAGTGATAGGGGGCTTACCTTCTATAGTTCGGGGTTATGAGGGAGGGAAAACTTTTTTTATAGTTCTGCTCTCTACCGTAATCATGATAACAAAAAAGCTAAATTTATAAGGAAATATCTATCTTTTTGTAATTTATGATAAAATCTCTTTATGCTAAAAAGGTATTCTTTCTCTTCCGGTTTAATAATTTTAACTACTTTGGTTTTTGTTTTTACTGTATCTATTTTTGGCTATTTGGGGTACCATTCTTCTATCCAGCACTCTATCGCTCAAGCTTTCGACACTATGCAAACCATCGTTCGCCTCACTCAGCAAAATATCTCCCAGGCTATGGAAGAAAGAACAAGCGATCTTTTATTATTGGCTAAAATGTTAAAAGAAAATAAAGTAGAGCCTTATCTGATAAATCACTTGTTCCAATCTTTTGATGACGCTATATTAGTGCTTAATCGAGATGGAATAGTAATAAAAGCCTGGCCGGAGAGCCGAGAAGCGCTAATCGGAGAAAACCTCAGTCATAGAGAATATTTCCAAAAAACTCGAGAATCCTTAAAACCTTATCTGGGCGGTCACATAAAATCCATATTAGACACCAACATTGTATCCTGTAGTATTCCTGTAATAGAAAATGGAGAATTTCAGGGAGCAATAGCAGGAGGAATGACTTTAGAACAAGGAAAAATCAGGCAATTTGTATCTTCCACTCAATTCCTTAAGACCGGAAGAATCACCATCCTGGACCAGAATAATAACATTTTACTCTCTACCAATTCCGAAAACATCGGGAAAACTTTCCCTACTCTTCCTTTAGAAAATCAGTCTCCTGCAACACAACGTCTTCAGGGAAAAGATTACTTGATATGGATGGAAGACATCCCCCACTCTTCCTGGAAAGCAGTAGCCAGTATCCAGAAGGAAGAAATTTTAAGCTATTCTCAAAGAACTTTAAAAATTGGTATAATTTTAGGAATATTAATTCTGGCTATTACTATTTTGTTCCTTTATCTACTATTGAGGAAATTATCTCAACCCCTTTCCTTGCTTTCTTCTATAGCTCAAGAATACGCCCGGGGAGATTATTCTCTTTCTCCTCTTGTAGGTGGCCCTCAAGAAATAAAGCAGCTATCAAGTGTCTTAGACTATATGCGCCAGGCCATAGAAGAAAGAGAAATGTTGCTTCTCAAGGAACAAACTTATCTCAAAACCTTGCTCCAGCAAATGAATCAAGGGGTGCTGGTTTTAAGTCCAGAAGGAAAGTTGAAATTTATCAACTCCCGGTTGATAGAACTCACTGAATATTCTGAAGAAGACCTAATCGGAAAAGATATCGGCGAACTGTTCCCCTCTGGAGAAAAAGAAAAAATACCCTATCTCTGTAAATGGGATAGCAGTAGAGATAAAAAGACGGAAAGGTCTTACCTCTTATCTTCAGAGGGTAAGATAATTCCTGTACTTCTTTCCACCAGTCCCTTGACTATAAAGGAAGAAATAATGGGAACCCTGATGGTAATTACCAACCTCCAGAAAATAGAGGAAAAAGAAGAAGAGCTGGAACAAGCTTTAGAAGAGATAAAACTTCTCAACCAGGAGTTAGAAGAGCGAACTCAGGAATTGGAAATCGTCCTGGCCAAATTAGACCTGAAGCTTATGGAAACAGACCAGGAAAAAGAAACCGCTCAAAGAATGGCTATTACTGACTCTCTCACCCAGCTTTTTAACCGGGGATTTTTCGAAAAAAAGTTTTCTCAGGAATTTGAAGCTGCTCAATCAGATAATCATCCTCTTTCTTTAGTCATAGTTGATATTGACCTGTTCAAAAAAATAAATGATACCTATGGTCACCTCGCCGGAGATAAAATTCTCCAGGACTTAGGGAAAATACTAACATCCAGTGTTAGAGAAGAAGACCTGGTATTTCGTTTTGGAGGAGAAGAATTCATTATCATACTGCACGAAGAAAAAGAAGAAGCTCAAAAAGTGGCGGAAAGAATACGCCAGAAGGTAGAGGATTTCTCTCGAAAAGGCAACGAAGGGCCGGAAAAATTCACTATTAGTTTAGGTGTTGCCTCGTACCCCGAGGATGCCCAAAACGCAAGAGAGCTATTAATCAAAGCCGACCAAGCCCTTTACCAGGCAAAAAAGCAAGGCAGAAATCGAGTAGTTTCTTATCAAGACGACTTTTTTTCTTCTTCACCTTCCCACATCATTGACTAACTTTCAAGCTAAGCGAAACCGAGAAAATTCCTGGAAAAGTTCTTGATTTTTCCAGTACACTTTCTGATAGAACTCATAAAATTCCTTATAAAACTCCCGAGCTTCAGAGTCTGGCTCTATAACCGGATAAGAAGGGAAAAAAGAGGCTGGTAGTTCATTCAGGGAAGAAACTTTCCCCCGGAGTTTACAAGACAGAAGAAACGCTCCTTTGGCCGGAGCTGAAGGATAACTACTCAGCTCAACCGGTGCTCCTAAAACATCACATAATACTCTTTGTCCTTTATCTGAAGAGGCAAATCCTCCACTTATTACTACCCGGTGAGGCTTTCCCATTACCTCTTGCAACAAATCATAAATAGAGCGAATACGAAATGCTACTCCTTCAAAAGCAGCCTGAAGAAGAGCTGACCTTTCGTGAAAATAGGATAACCCGAATAAAATCCCCCGAGCATAGGCATTCCAGTTGGGGCTCCGCTCTCCGGTTAAAAAAGGAAGAAAGAGAGGGCGTTGTCGATGAATATCCCACTCCCAATCTTCTTCCCCTACCAGATCTTTTATCCAGGAATAGACAATTCCTCCGTTATTTATAGCTCCTCCTCCTACCCATATCCCATCAGCCAGATAATAACACCAGCTCCGCTCCTCGGGGTCAAATACCGGATGAGGAGAACACATCCTGACTGCCCCAGATGAGCCTACCGTTACCACCATCTCCCCTTCTCGGAAAGCTCCATCACCCAAATTAGCAAAGGGGCCATCTCCCCCGCCCCAGATAACCGGAGTCCCGGGAAGGAGCCCTGTATCTTTAGTAAAATCTCCCTCTTTTAGAGGGGCGGTGTGTTCGGGAGCCTCAAGAGGGGGAAGTTTATCAAGAGAAATTCCCGCGAAATCAAGAATCTCTTCATCCCAGGAAAAGGACGAAAGGTTCAAGAGACCAGTAGCCGAAGCGGTAGAATAATCACAGAAAAGTTCCCCGGTTATTTTCTCTAAAATCCAGTCTTTTATGCTGAGAACTCGAGAAGTTTTCTCCCACAGATGAGGTTGATTTTTTTTGAACCACCAGGTCCGGGGGATATGATATATGGTGTGAAGAGGAGCAGCATTCTTAAAATAGAGCTTCCGCTCTCGATAAAGAGGTTTTAATCTTTCCACCTCATCAGCACATCTCGTATCCATCCAGTTAAGAAGAGGATACAGAGGAACTTCTTCTCTGTCTACCAGGAGAAAACTATGGAGCATGGTGTCAAAAGAAACAAACTCTACTTCTCGGGGAGAAAAATCTTCCAGCGCCTCTTTTACTGCTTTTTTTATTGCTTGGTAGATTTCCTCCGGGTTTTGTTCGGCAAAACCCGGAGCAGGAGAATAAGCAGGATATTCTCTTTTGCTCGTTTTTAAGATTTCTCCTCGAGCATCGAATACACATACTTTACAGGAAGAAGTTCCAATATCTATAGTGAGCACCAAATAAGTTTCCATAACTATACCCCTGAAAAAGCGTTAAACCCTCCATCAATAGGCACTACCACTCCAGTAACAAAAGAAGAAGCAGGAGAAAGAAGCCATATTACTGTCCCAATCAAATCTTCTGGTACTCCAAACCGCCCCAGGGGAGTGTGATTAATAACCGCCTCCCCACGAGGGGTTAGACTGCCATCTTCTTTAGTGAGAAGATAACGATTCTGGTTAGTGATAAAAAACCCCGGAGCCAGAGCATTCACTCGCACTTTCGGGCTGTATTCTTTAGCTAAATAAACTGCTAACCATTGAGTAAAGTTACTCACTGCCGCTTTAGCTGCAGAGTACCCTACCACGCGAGTGAGAGGACGAAAAGCATTCATGGAGGAAAAATTAATTATATTCCCCTCCCGACCATCTTCTATCATCATGCGGGCAAAAACTTGAGAAGGAATTATTGCTCCACCAAATAGGTTAAGCATAACAACTTTTTGCAGAGGCTCGAGAGGTAAATCAAAAAAAGAAACCTCATTGGATGTCGTAGCATCCTCCCGGTTCCCTCCCGCAGCATTTAATAGAGCATCTACTCCTCCAAATTCTTCTTTCACCTTTTTTGCCACTTCCTCTACACTTTTCTTATCCATAGCATCCATATAGTATCCTTTGGCTTCTATTCCTTCTTTTTTTAAAGCCTCTACCCTTTCTTCTAAAGGAACTATATCAGTTAGGATAACTTTCGCTCCTGCCTTTCCCAAACCTTCACTAATAGCTGACATCAAAATTCCACCTCCTCCAGTACAAAATACTACCTTATCCTGGAGAGAGAAAAGCTCCTCTACGTAAGACATTTTGTTCGCTCCTTTCTGATTATATTCCTATCTGGTTTAAATTATTTGTTTAAAGAAAATAGAAAATGAAGATGTCGCTCCATATTCTCTCTTACTAAACGATAATGCTCCTCTTCATACTGGAAAAAGAGATGACTGAGTTCCGACTTGAAAACTTGCCAGACTGAACCATAAGAAATATGCAAGAATTGACGAATTAAAGGGTGAGAAAAAAGGGAAGGAAGTTCTTTATCCGGAATGGTATCCATATCTCTATGGATATCTTCCCTGGTAAAAGAAATCTGATAAGCTTTGCGATTTTCTTCTAACTCCTCTTCGCTTAACTCATAAATTTTCCGGAAAAGTTGAGGGTTTTTATGAGCCACTACTTCCAGGCCCTTAAGCCAGCTGGTACCTGAGGTTTTAACGTGGAAAAGCTGATTAGTTTCTTGAGAAAAAACAGGATAGATGCTGAACTTATCACTTCCAGAATGCAGACTCAGTCGATAACCTCCAATCTCCTGTTGCACAGTCACATGATTGCGCAGGGAAGAGGAAAATTCTTGAATATTCCCCTCGTAGTCAATGGCCTTTTCAAAGCTTCCCGGAAAACGAGGTGCTAAACTTTGAAAATCTATGCCTCTGTGATGCAGCTCCTCGGCTACAAAAAAATGAACTTCGGGAGAAGTTACTCCTTCTCCTTCATCCAGCGATATTTCCAAATCATAAGAAGAAAGCTCCTCTTGCAAAAGAAAATTCATTTTTTCTACGAAATTTATCACTGGAAAGTAAACCTTAAAAAGAGGAAAAAATTTTTCCCTCTGGAAACCTAACTCTAAACCGCTTCCAACAGTAAATGTCCGGTCGGCATATCGATTGAAGATTTGCTTCTCCTCCTGGGACATACTATCAAATATTTTTTGCAACTCTTTTTCTGATTTAGAAAGTATATAGTAATCAGCCACTCCACTTCCATCCAGGGTGTACATAGTAAAACCGCTTTCTATCCCTGCTCGAAGATACTCCTCATCTTTCAGATGGTCAGCATCTGCACCAAAAGGGACAGGATTTTCACTTTCTAATACTCCCCAAACAGCACCGAGTAGCACATCCTGAAAAGTTCTTCCCATTTTTTGAAGCTCCCGGGGGGATTGTTGAGCAATCACCGGAAAAGCTGGATAATTTTTAACCGCTTCTAAGTGAGCCCGAGACACTAAACCCAACCTATCCCCACAACCTAAAGAAGTTTTTACTCCTGCCGGCTGAGGTTTCAAGTCGGGAAAATAATCACTTAAGGACAAATAATTCTTAAAGTGAAAAGGATAAAGGAAGAAAAATTTCCCTTTTTCTTCCTCTGGTTCTAAAAAAAGAGGATCGGCAAAGTAAAGTTTTTTGTCCTTCGACCACACTCCTAAATACCTCTCTTCTTCTCCCTTCACCGGATAAATTCTCATTCCCAACTTTTCCTGATACCAGGAAGAAGAATAGACACGCAAAGAGAGACTCATTCTCTCTTCTAGCCTTTTTATTATCTCTACCGTTTTAGAAAAATCGCTCATTTTTTCCTCCTGCTTATTTTGAAATTATATCTAATTTAAAGGTTTCAAAACCTTTCCAGCCTGTTTAGATTTTTGCACCTGAATAATGACTCTTCATCTCCTGGTTAAAAGGTAAACTGAATATTTCATTCCATAACTTCGGAATATCCTCATAGTTTTCCGTTCTTGGATCTCTTACCAGAAGCTCTTCTAATATTTTTCTATCTCCCGCAGTAAAAGCATCTACGGCCATTTCCATCCTTGTTATTCTAGGTGTCAAATAGTATTTTAATATTCTATCTGGCAAATTGGGTTCTATTTTTTCAGAATGTATTCCACTTCCGTTAACCTCAAGAGGTATCTCAACAACTACATCATCAGATATTCCCTTTATTGCTCCCCGATTTAGAATATTCAAGACTAATCTAGTGGCTTTGTTATTCACTATTGCATTTATGAAGGGTATTTGCTGTTCCCCGCTCATCTTGTCTTTAGAAAACTCTTCTGGCCAGCTTTTGGTTAATTTTATCCCGGGGTCCTTTGATAATTCTATCATCATTCTTTTTCTCTGTCGAAGCTCTTCATAAAACCTGGGTCTCTCTACCTCATTATCTATACCTCCAAACTTCCCATACCACTTCTTTTTAGCATCGAGGTTATAGTTGTATTTCCAGGTTCCATTGCGACAGGTATCTCCAACCGGCAAAAGACCGTAAAACCTGTACATATCTATTACCGCAGGACTTAAATGAACGTCCCAGGGGTTTTCTGGCTGCCAGTGCTGAGATTCTTCCTCTATCCATTTATCAAGCAAAGGATAAGCATTTTCTCCCCGGTAAAGAAAGCGGTTTAACCATATTCCATGGTTCACC
>Ga0116180_1000507_pt1 | contig 36662 bp, 32 predicted proteins | sample AD_UKC073_MetaG_FD_89804 | JGI IMG/M metagenome (GOLD analysis project Ga0116180, IMG submission 89804) | Active sludge microbial communities of municipal wastewater-treating anaerobic digesters from USA - AD_UKC073_MetaG | ecosystem: Engineered > Bioreactor > Anaerobic > Digestate | place: USA... | reverse complement strand
CGCCGCCACACGCCACGCCACGCCACGCCACGCCACGCCACGCCACGCCACGCCACGCCACGCCACGCCACGCCACGATCACCCCTACTCGAAACACAGCGCCCACACCGAAACACACGAGGACCCACCGTGTTTCGGAGGCAGCGCTGTGTTTCGGCGACAGTTCTGCCGAGCACCGGGCGAATCGGCGCGCGGCCGCGCGCCGGCGAGCAAAGCCACCGCGGCCTCGGCAGCGGCATGCCTCAACCACGCTCGTCGCGCGTGTGGCGGCCTCGGCGACAACGACGTCAACGACGTCAACGACGTCAACGACGTCAACGACGTCGGCATACCTCCGCGACGCTCATGTCGAACGGCGCATGTGTGTCGACCACGGCATCAACGACGCGTGGATGCCTCGGCGATGCTCATGCCGAACGGGGCCCTCGTCGCGACCACCGTCACCATGCGCTCGAGGGCGAAGACCGGGTCTCGTGACGCGCCCTTCACCTCAGCATCGGCGCGGGCGGTCGCCTGAATCGCGAGCCCAAGCTGGGCGTCCGACCACCCGGCGACATCGCGCCGCGCGCGATCGACCTGCCAGTCCTTCATGCCCAGGCGCGCCGCCAGCGCCCCGCCCGGCTCGCGGCTGCCCCAGACGCGCGCCATGGTGCGCAGCTTCGAGGCCATCGCGGCCACGATCGGCACCGGGTCCGCACCGGATGCCAGTGCGTGCCGCAGCGCGATCAGCGCCTCGCCGTAACGGCCCGCGATCGCGGTGTCGGCCACGGCGAAGGCCGTAGTCTCGACCCGCCCGCCGTAGTAGCGCTCGACCACGGGCTCGGTGATGTCGCCCTGCACATCGTTGATGAGCTGCTGGCACGCGGCCGCGAGCTCGGGCAGATCGTCGGCGAACGCCTGCACCAGCGCGCGCAGCGCCGCAGGCACGATGCGCCTGCCCGCCGCGCGGAACTCGCCGGCAGCGAAGTCGACCCGATCCGAATCACGCTTGATGGCCGCGCACGCGACCTCGATCCCCCCGCCGGTGCCGGCGCGGATGGCGTCCAGCAGCTTCTTGCCGCGCACGCTCGCGCCGGTGTGGCGCAGCACGACCGTCGCGCCGTCCTGCGGGTGCTCGATGTAGCCGAGCGCCTCCTGCAGGAAGGCATCGCTGCACTTCTCCACGCCGGAGACCCGGATCATTCGCGGCTCGCCGAACAGCGAGGGCGAAGACACCGCGAGGAGCGACCCGGGCGCATAGTCGTCGGCGCGCAGATCGGTGATCTCCACCGACGGGTCCTCGGCCTTCAGGTAGTCGCGCAGCCCGGCGATGGCGCGCTCCGCGAGCACCTCTTCGGGGCCCGAGACAAGCACGATCGGCGCCGGCTGCGGCTCGCGCCAGGGTAGCTGCGGGATGACCGATCGCTGGGTCTTCTGCCCCGCGCGAGCGGGTGTGCGACGTGCGGAGGCGGCCATGCCTCAAGCGTACCGGCCACCGCCCACGCCCGCTCCCGCGGGCGCATCAGCTCGGCGTCGCCCGCCCGCCGCGCTCGGCCCTTCGGCGCCCATCGGCGCACCGGGCGCCGTTCCATCCGCGCGGCCACGCGCCGGGCCCGCGATCCCCCAGCGCGGCTCCACCCGCCGAGCATCATGCCTGTGGCCGCCAGCAATCGCGTGGCGCGGCGTCAGGCGCCGCCCATCAGTCCTGTGCCGCGGTTTCCCGCGCCGAGCAGCCCTTCCGCGGCGCGGCATCCCGCACCACGCATCAGTCCCGCGGCGCGGCATCCCGCACCACGCATCAGTCCCGGTGGCGGGGCTTCCGAGGCGGACGCTCGTCGCCGTCGGCGGGACGACGGTTCGGGGCCCCGCGGTCGGGCCGGATCTCGATGAGCTTGCCCGAGATGCGGGTGTCGGCGAGCCGGTCGAGCACGTCGCTCGGCATGTCGGCCGGCAGCTCGACGAGCGAGAAGTCGGGGCGAATCTGGATCGCGCCGAAGTCGCCGCGGCTGAGCCCGCCCTCGTTCGCGAGGGCTCCGACGATCTGCCGCGGCTCGACCCTGTGGCGGCGGCCAACCGCGAGGCGGTAGGTCGTCATGTTGGCGCCGCCCGAGCGCGGCCGGCGCTCGCCGCGGTCGCGGTCGTCGCGGTCGTGGCGTCCGCCACGGTCGCCGCGATCACGGTCGAAGCGGTCGCGCCCGTCATCGCGGTCACGGTCACGGTCACGGTCACGGCTGAAGCGATCCTCCCGCGGGGCGCGGACGGGCTCCGGCTCGGGCTCGAGCAGCAGCGGGGTGTCGCCCTGCGAGAGCACGGCGAGCGCCGCCGCGACGTCGACCTCTGGCACGTCGTGCTCGCGCACGTAGTGCGCGATGACGTCGCGGTACACGTCGATGCGGGCGACATCGCCCAGGGTCTGCGAGATCGCATCGTCGAACCGCGCGAGGCGGGTGCTGTTGACCTCGTCGACGCTCGGGAGCTGCATCTGCTCGAGCGGCTGGCGCGTGGCGCGCTCGATGCTCTTGAGCAGGTAGCGCTCGCGGGGGGTGACGAAGCTGATCGCGCTGCCGCTGCGGCCCGCACGACCGGTGCGGCCGATGCGGTGCACGTACGACTCGGTGTCGGTCGGGATGTCGAAGTTGACCACGTGGCTGATGCGGTCGACGTCGAGCCCGCGCGCCGCGACATCGGTCGCGACCAGGATGTCGAGTTTGCCCGACTTGAGCTGGTTCACCGTGCGCTCGCGCTGCACCTGCGCGACGTCGCCATTGATTGCCGCGGCGGAGTATCCACGCGCCCGCAGCTTCTCGGCGAGCGTCTCGGTCTCGTTCTTGGTGCGGACGAAGATGATCATGCCCTCGAAGTTCTCGACCTCGAGGATGCGGGTCAGGGCGTCGACCTTCTGCGGGTAAGAGACCAGCAGGTAGCGCTGGGTCGTGTTCACCGAGGTGGTGGTCTTGCTCTTGACGACGATCTCTTCGGGATCGTTCAGGTACTTCGAGGAGATGCGGCGGATCTGCGCGGGCATCGTCGCCGAGAACAGGGCGACCTGCTTGTCGTCGGGCGTGTCGGCGAGGATCGTCTCGACGTCTTCGGCGAAGCCCATCTTCAGCATCTCGTCGGCCTCGTCGAGCACGAGGTACTTGAGCTCCGAGAGGTCGAGCGTGCCCTTGTCGAGGTGGTCCATGATGCGACCGGGCGTGCCGACGACGACGTGGACGCCGCGGCGCAGCGCCGACAGCTGCACGCCGTAGCCCTGACCACCGTAGACGGGGAGCACGTGCACACCGCGCATGTGGGCCGAGTAGCTCTCGAACGCCTCGCACACCTGGAGCGCCAGCTCGCGGGTGGGGGCGAGCACGAGGGCCTGCGGGGTCTTCTGCGAGACGTCCAGGCGCGAGAGCACGGGGAGCGCGAATGCCGCGGTCTTGCCCGTGCCGGTCTGGGCGAGGCCGACGACGTCGCGGCCGCTGAGCAGCGTGGGAATGGTGGCGGCCTGGATGGCCGAGGGCGTCTCGTAGCCGACGTCGCGGAGGGCCTTGAGCACGGGTTCGCTCAGTCCCAGATCGCTGAAGGCGAGGGCGGCCGGTTCGGTGGGTGTGTCGAGCGGGGCCGAAGATTCTGTGTCAGTCACTATCCCACGGTAGTACCTCCAGCTCGTCGCCGCGCTCCGCGGGCTGAACCTCACGCCAGATGCGCAGTTGCGCGCCCGCCGGCGAGAGCAGGATCAGTCCGGATTCGTCGGTGCGCGCGAGCGTCGCGCCGCTCGCGGCGAGCGCGCGCAGCGCGGCCTCGCGCGGGTGCCCGAACGGGTTGCCGACCCCCACCGTGAACACCGCGAGCGTGGGCGCGATCCGCTCGTACAGCGCGGGCGCCTGATCCGCGCTGCCGTGGTGCGCCACCTTGACCACGTCGTACGCGCCCGCGAGCGCGTTCGAGGCGAGCAGGGCACGCTGTGCGCCGGCCCCGAGGTCGCCGAGGAGGATCGCGCGCAGGCCCGCGACATCCACCTCGATGACGACGCTCGCGTCGTTGCCCTCGCGATACGCCTGCCCGATCGCTCGCGGCCAGAGCACACGCCACGCGGCGTCGCCGAGGCGCCCGCGCTCCCCCGCCGCGGTGACGCGGGCGCGGGCCCCGGCCGCGGTGAGTCGATCGATGAGGCGACGATCGGATGCCCCGGCGGGCGAGCCGTGCAGCACCTCGGCGGTGCGCCCGAGCACCGCCGAGACGCCGCCGATGTGGTCGAGATCGAAGTGGGTCAGCACGAGCTGGTCGATGCGAGCGATGCCCAGGCGCGAAAGACATCGGACCAGCGGCTCCGGCTCGGGCCCCGTGTCGATGAGCATGGTCCGCCCGGCCGAGCGCACCACGATCGCGTCGCCCTGTCCCACGTCGCAGAACGCAATCGCCCAGTCGCGCGGGAGCAGCGCCGGCGCCAGCGCCGTGTGCACGAGCGTCGTGCCGCCCGCGACGCCGAGGAGCCCGGCGAGCGTCAGCGCCGCACCGCGCCGCATCGCGCGGTGCAGGCGCCCCGGCGCGCTGGGTGGATGCAGCAGCCAGACCACGACCCCGCCGGCGCCGGCGAGGGCGAGCGCGCCCGCGACGCCCTCGACCCAAGGGGCGCTTGCCAAGGGCGCCTCGGCGAAGGTGGTCGCGGTCGCCGAGATCCAGGCTGCCGACGCCCAGCCGATCCACATGAACGGCGCCGCCAGCCACGGCAGCGCGGCCGTCACGCACGCGATCAGGCCGACGACCGTCGCGATGGGCGCGGCGGGCGCCGCCAGCAGGTTCGCCACGACCCCGTACACGGGCACCTGCGGGGCGATCAGCACGAGCAGCGGTCCGCACGCCAGCTGCGCCGCGAGCGGCACCGCCAGGGCCAGGGCGAGGCCCCGAGGCATCCACCGCGCGAGCGAGGCCGCGAGCGGCCGCGAGAGGACGAGGAGCCCGGCCGTGGCTGCCGCCGAGAGCGCGAAGCCGAGGGATGCCGCGAGCCACGGGTCGGCCGACAGCAGCACCGTCACGGCGAGCGACAGCACCCCGATGCCGGCGCCCGTGCGCCCGAGCAGCACGGCGAGCATCGCGATCGTCGCCATGGCCGCGGCGCGCACGACGCTGGGCTCGGGCGTGACGAGCACGACGAAGGCGGCGAGCGCCGCGATCCCGCTCGCGACGCGACCCCAGCGAGGTGCGCGTAGCAGCGCCGCCAGACCGAACGCGATGCCGACGACGAGCGCGCAGGTGGCGCCGGAGACGGCGGTGAGATGGCTCAGCGAGCTCACCTTCATCGCCACGTCGAGCTCGGTGCCGACCGCTCGGGTGTCGCCGACCGCGAGTCCCGGGAGCAGCTCGCCGCCCGGCGAGGGAAGGGTCGAGGCCCGCGCGACGAACGCCGTGCGGGTTTCGGCGGAGATCGACAGCGGCCACGGGGGCCCGCGGGTGACTTCCACTTCCCGTGAGGCGAACACCAGCAGCACGCTGCGACGCGGCGGCTCGGTGGGCCTGCTCGTCCCCGAGGCGCGGATGGTGCTGCCGAGATCGAGCGGTGCGCCGCCCCGGGTGCTGACCGCGCCGGGGTCGACCGTGACCGTGATGGGGATCCGCACCTCGCGCACCTGCGTGCCGATCTCGATGCGCCGCGCGTCGACGTCGAAGCGGAGCTCGCCGCGGGCCCCGCGCTCGACCTTGGAGGCGACCTGCCCCTCGACGGTGATCGAGCGACCGCCGGACAGCCGCACGCCGTCGATCGCAGAACGCTCCGGCTGGGCCAGGGCGACGTGCGAGGCGCTGAGCGCGGCGGCGGCCAGGCACGCCGCCGCGAGACCGAGCAGGCCCCGCGCTCGCGGCCCGGCCATGCACCGCACGCGAGCCCCGCGCCCGCGGCGGGGGCCTCGGCGCTCGCTCGCCTGCCCGCCGGAACGACACCCGGCAGGCGCAGCGGCGACACCCGCGCTCGCGCCGGCGTGCCGCCGGGGCCGACGCAGCAGCAGCACCAGCGCCGCGCCTGCCGACGCCCAGAGCCCAATCGCGAGCACGGCTGCCGCCGAGGGCAGGCTGATCGCCAGGAGCGCGCATGCCCAGGAGCTGACGGCGAACGGCACAAGCCGCAGGTCGCGCCTCATATGCACACCAGGGCACGCAGGCTCTCGAGCGTCTCCTCGCCGATCCCGGGCACGGCGAGCAGGTCGTCGACGCTCGTGAAACGGCCGTTCGATGCGCGCCACTGCACGATCCGCTGCGCCATCGCCGGTCCGATCCGCGGCAGCGCGTCGAGCTGCTCGACCGAGGCCGTGTTGAGGTTGAGCCGGCCGTCGGGGGCGAGCGCGCCCGCACCACCGCCGGCGCTGCCCGGCCCGGCTGCTTCGCGGGCGGCCCGCGCCTCCTGCACCGTCGGAACGTACAGCTGCTCGCCGTCGCTGAGCGGGCGCGCCAGATTCACGGCACCGGGATCGGCGTCATCGCGAAACCCGCCCGCCGCCGCCACCCCGTCGACCACCCGCGCCCCGCCACTCAGCAGGTACAGGCCCGCGGCGCGCACGGCCCCGAACACGTGCACATAGAGCTCGCCCTGACCGCCCACGGGCGGTCCCGCGACGTCGTCGTCACCCGCGGTGTCGTCGTCGCCCGCGATGCCGCCGTCGCCCGCAGCTCCTCCGGCAGCCGCTCCCCCGGCGTCGCGCTCGAGCTGCAGGGTCTCGCCCGGGGCGCCGAGCCCACGCAGCAGCGCGATCGCGACGGTCGCGGCGAGCGCGAGGAGCACGATCGCGATGACCGCGCCGACGGCGAGGCGGGTGCGCGGCGGCGCGGACGCGTTCGGGTCGGGGTCGCGTGCCATGCCTGCACGGTAGGCCTCGGCGTCCGGGCTCAGCAGAACACGGTCGGCATCGGGGGCGGTCACGCGCAGCGTGCGGCTGGGGAGGAGCGGTGTCGCGCAGCGCGCGCCGCGCGGCTGAGAGCCACGCACCCGGAGCGCGCTGTCCGCTCCCCCGAGCCGGGTGCCCCGCAGGATGCCCCGCGGCCGAGCCCTGCCGAGGAACCCAGCCCAGATTGGCGCCCGAGCGCGGCCGCAGGGGTTTCGAAGCCGGCGCCGCGGGGGCAGGCTGGAGCGCGGGGCGTGCCCGTGACGTCCCGCACGAAGCGACGGAGGAGATCGACATGCGTTTTCTGTTCACGGTGATCGACGACGGCCAGGCGGCAGCCGCCGGCGACAACGCTTCGGCGAGCGCGGCCGAGATGGCGGCGATCGACCTCTTCAATGCGAGGATCCAGGCCTCGGGGCAGCTGATCGCGGCACATGGCCTCGCGGCCCCCGCGACGGCGACGGTCGTCGACGCACGTGGCGATGCCGCCATCGTGACTGCGGGCTCGTTCGACGAAGGGGCGTCGTTCGCCGCCGGCTTCTGGATCGTCGATGCCGATGATGAGCACGCGGCGCGCACGCTCGCCCACGACGCCTCGCGAGCATGCAACCGCCGTATCGAGGTGCGGGGCCTGCAGTAGCCACGGGCCACCACGCGCAAGAGCGCGCAGCAGGGGGATGCTGCGCGCTCTTGGATCTTGGGAGCTGCGACCCGCGTCGACCCGACCCGGGTCGGCCCCCGCGCCCGGGGTCACCCGGGCGCGGGGCTCAACCCGCCGTCCCGGGCTCGACCTCCGTGTCAGTGCCTGCGCCCGTGCCGCTCTCGGTGCCGGGTGCCGGCGAGGTGCCGGGTGCCGGGATGCTCGGCGTGGACCGCTGCTCCTGTCCGGGGCGGGTGCCACGGTCGAGCCGAGAGTCGGGCCGCGTCGAGCCGGACTCCGAGTCGGGCCGTGTCTGCCCACCCGGGCCGCCCTCGCCGCGCGGGCCCAGCTGGCGCCCCTCCATGCGGCCGGCGTCGCGGTCGCCGTGGCTGTGCCTGCCGTCGCCGGGGCGCGCGCCGCAGTCGCCGCCCTGGCTCCAGCCGCCGTGCCCGCGGTCGTTCGAGTTCGAGTCGCCGATGGCCAGACCGCCGGCGAAGCCGATGCCGAGGAGCAGGACGGCCGCGACGGCCGCGCCGGTCGCGCGCACCCAGGTGCGTCGCAGGAACGGCTTCGGCGCCTCGGCCTGGGCGGCATCGCCCGCCGTCACGCCGGTCTCGGTGACGCCGGCCGCCGTCGCCGGCGCGTCGCCCTCGGGCCCGGCGCTCGTGTGCTCGGGCGTGCTGTCGCTGTGTGCAGATGTGGTGTTGGACATGAGGCCACTGTCGCCCGGCGCTTCCAAGGAAGCTCCAAGAGTCGGCGCATCCCAGCAAGCTCATAGGCTCGTGAGGCGGTTCTCTCAGCGAGCGCCCGTCGCGACCGGGAGCTCGAGGAGGAAGGTCGTGCCCGCGGACGAGGTGTGCTCCACCCGCACACCGCCGCCGAAGCGCGTGGCGATGTCGCGAACCAGCGCCAGCCCGAGGCCGAACCCCCGCCGCTGTCCCGCGTCGCCGCCGCGATCAGCCGTGGCGCCGTTGCGCGCGGCGGCACCGCCGGCGTCGGCGGCCCGGGCGAATCGCTCGAACAGCCGCTCCGGCGCGATCCCGACGATCCCACCGCCATGGTCGACGACCCGGATCAGCACGCGTCGGCCCGCCCGGTGCGCCAGCACGCGCACCTCCGCGCCATCGGGCGAGTGTCGCACCGCGTTGTCGAGCAGCGCGATGAGCGCGCGCGACAGCGCGGTATGCTCGGCGGCGACCTCGAGCGAGGCGGATGCCTCGGCCACGACGCGCACGCCGCGCGCGGCCCCCCGCGGCTCGATGACCGCGATCGCGGCATGCGCGGCCGCCAGCACCGACGCCGCCGCGGCGCGATCGCCCGTGCTCGTGCCCGCAGACTCGGCGGCGTGGAGCAGATCGCTCAGCACCGCGTCCATCACCGCGGCGTCGCCGCGCAGCCCGGCGAGCGCGGCGACCACGTCGCCGCCGCGCTCGGCGCGGTGCTGCGCGAGCTGCACGCGACTGGAGAGCGTCGTGAGCGGCGTTCGCAGCTCGTGGCTCGCGTCGGCGACGAAGGCGCGCTGCACCGCCAGCGCATCGGCCAGCGGCTGCGCCGCGCGCCGCGACGCCCACCAGGCGATGACGCCGAGCAGGAGCACCCCGAGCGCGCCGACGACGACGGCGACCGGCACGAGGCCGTCGAGCTCGATCACGAGCTCGCGGCGTCCCCCGCCGCGTCCACCGTGCGGCACGCGCTCGACGCGCGCGGAGGCGAACATCACGGCGACGATGATGGCGATGACCACGGCGAGGACCGCCGAGGATGCCGCCCCCACCCACGCCCCCGCGCGCAGCGCCGCGCGCTGCACGCGGCGACGGTCGGCGGCGGCAGCGGCATCCATGCCCGCGCTCATCGCGGCGCCCCGCTTCGGTACCCGCGGGCGCGGACGGTCTCGATGAGCTCGGGCGTCGACTTGCGGCGGATGTAGTGCACGTAGGTGTCGACGGTAGTTGCCGAGCCGCCCGGGAACACGGCACCCAGGATCTCGTCGCGGGAGAAGACGTGCTCGGGGCTCGAGGTGAGCAGCTCGAGCAGCTCGGACTCTGCCGGTGTGAGGGCGACGCGCCCGGCATCCGGCGAGTACAGCGCCTGCGAGGCGGGCGTGAACACCCAGTCGCCGAGCTCGCGGCGGTCGCCCGGGCCGCGCCCGCGGCGAAGCGCCCGCAGCCGTGCGCGCAGCTCGGCGAAGTCGAACGGCTTGACGAGGTAGTCGTCGGCGCCGGCATCCAGCCCGCTCACGCGATCGTCGACCGCGCCGAGCGCGGTGAGCATGAGGGCGGGCGTCGCGATGCGCGCAGTGCGGATCGCCTCGACGAGCTCGACGCCCGAGATTCCCGGCAGCCGCCGATCGACGACCAGCACGTCGTACCGCCTGCCGAGCGCAAGTCGGAGCGCATCCTCGCCGCTTGCCGCATGGTCGATGTCGTACTCGTCGCCCAGCACCTCCACGAGGATCTCGGCGATGTCGGCCTCGTCCTCGACATACAGCAGGCGCGGCAGGACGCCACGGGCTGCGGTCGACGCGCGAGTATGGGGCACGCCTCCATCTTGGCCCGCCGGCCTGCGAGATCGAGGGCCGCGGCAATGAATGCGCTGTGAGAGCGCTGAACTACGATCGAAGCACCCGCCAGCCACGAAGGAGGGCCGTCCGTGCCCAAGAACATCGCTCCCGAGCCCGCAGCGACCCCGACGCCCGCCGCCGCCGCGCACGCCGACGACCTGGCCGCGTTCGTCGCCGCGTCACCCTCCAGCTTCCACGCCGCCGCAGAGGTCGCCAGGCGGCTGGAGGACGCGGGCTTCACGCGCCTCGACGAGGCGGCGGCGTGGCCCGCGCCCGCCGGCGGCAGGTACGTCGTCGTCCGCGACGGCGCGACGATCGCGTGGGCGGTGCCCGCCACCGCGACCGCCACGACCGGCGTGCACGTGCTGGGCGCCCACAGCGACTCGCCGGGCTTCAAGCTCAAGCCCAAGCCCACGACCGGGCGCCTCGGCTGGCTGCAGGCCGGCGTCGAGATCTACGGCGGGCCGCTGCTGAACTCGTGGCTCGACCGCGAGCTCGTGCTCGCCGGACGGCTCGTGCTCGACGACGGGAGCACCGCCCTGGCGGCGACCGGGCCGCTGCTGCGCCTGCCGCAGCTGGCGATCCACCTCGACCGCGAGGCGAACGAGCATCTCGCCCTGCACAAGCAGGCCCAGACCCAGCCGGTGTGGGGGCTCGGCGCAGCCGACTCCGCCGACCTCCTCGGCGAGCTCGCCCGCGGGGCCGGCGTCGACGCGGCCCGCATCCGCGGCTACGACATCGTGACGGCCGATGCGGCGCGGGGCGCCGTGTTCGGCCGCGACGACGTGTTCTTCGCCTCCGGTCGCCTCGACGACCTCGCCTCGGTGCACGCGGGCGTCGTCGCCCTCGAGCGCGCCGCCGACGCGCACGACGCCGGGCACATCGCGATGCTCGCCGTCTTCGACCACGAGGAGATCGGCTCGGCCACCCGCTCGGGCGCCGCCGGTCCGTTCCTCGCCGACGTGCTCGAGCGCGTGTGGCTCTCGCTCGGCGCCGACCGCGAGCAGCAGCTGCGCGCGCTCGCGGCCTCGTGGTGCGTCTCGAGCGACGTGGGCCACTCCGTGCACCCCAACTACGCCGAGAAGCACGACCCGGTCGTGCGGCCGCTGCTCGGCTCCGGGCCGATCCTGAAGATCAACGCGAATCAGCGCTATGCGACGGATGCCGCCGGTGCCGCCGCGTGGAACGGCTGGTGCGACGCCGCCGGGGTCACGAGCCAGGAATTCGTCTCGAACAACGCCGTGCCGTGCGGCTCGACGATCGGGCCGATCACCGCGACTCGGCTCGGCATCCGCACCGTGGATGTCGGCATCCCGATCCTCTCGATGCACTCGGCGCGCGAGCTCGCCGGCGTCAGCGATCTGCACGACCTCGCGCGCGTGGCCGAGACGTTCTTCCGCGCCTGACCCGGTCCTCGACTACTCCCGGCCGGGCCGGCCGCGCACGGTGTGCGCCCGCGACGTCGGGCCGGCGCGCTCACGAGCCGGGGCGCGCCACCAGCCAGCTCCGCGGCACGAGCCGCAGCGTGCCGAGGATCGCGCGGAGCAGGATGAGCCCCGCGCACACCATGATCACGACCAGGATGTACCGGGTGCCGCCGTCGGCGATGCGCTCGTGCCCGACGAATCCGGCGATCCGCGCGATCGTGGCCGCGAACAGCAGGAGGCCGGTGAGCAGCATCGGGAAGCGTCGGCGCGGCACCGGCAGCGGCACCGTGATGATCGCCCAGACCCCATAGGCGGCCACGGGGAGCCAGGCCATCCACAGCTGCGGGTCGAAGGGCGGGAAATCCCCGCTCGCGCCCATGCCGGATCCCTCCGGATACTCGCCCGTCGTCAGCCCCTGCACGAGGGCGAGCACCAGCAGCACGAGCAGCGGGATGGCGTCGGCGACGACGATCAGGATCAGCGTGAGCGCGCTTATCGACGCGGCGAGCCGCTCGAGCGCTCCGCGCGTCGCCGCTGAGAGTGTCACCTCAGCTGAGCGGCTTGACCGCGATGCTCACGATCTTGGGAGCGCGCACGATCACCTTCATGACCTGCTTGCCCTCGAGCTGGTGCTGCACCCTGGGGTCGGCGAGCGCGAGGGCCTCGAGCGCGTCCGCGCCGATGTCGGCGGGCACGTCGAGCGAGGCGCGCACCTTGCCGCCGATCTGCACCACCGCGGTGACGAGCTCGTCGACCAGCAGCTCGGGCTCCGCGCGCTGCCACTCCACCAGGCCGACCGAGCCGGTGTGGCCCAGCAGCTCCCACATGTCTTCGGCCGTGTACGGCGCGAACAGGTCGAGCACGGTCGCGATGACCTCCGCTGCCTCGCGCACCGCGGCATCGCCCGCGCCGGCGCCCGAGTCGATCGTCTTGCGGGTCACGTTGACCAGGTCCATGAGGCGGGCGACGACGACGTTGAACTTCGTCGCCTCGATCAGGCCAGGGGCATCCGCCAGCAGGCGATGCGTCACTCGGCGCAGCGCCTGGTCCCCCGCGGCGGTGTCGACGCCCGGTGCGCTCGCCACGTCCTGCGCCACGCGCCATGCGCGAGCCAGGAACTTCGCGGCGCCCGTGGTCGAGACATCCTTCCAGTCGATGTCGTCCTCGACGGGGCCCGAGAACAGCAGCCCGATGCGCACCGCATCGGCGCCGTAGCTGCGCAGCTGCTCCGAGAACTCAACGAGGTTGCCCTTGCTCTTCGACATCTTGGCGCCGTCGAGCAGCACCATGCCCTGGTTCACCAGGCGCGTGAACGGCTCGGTGAAGTCGACCAGGCCCATGTCGAACAGCGCCTTCGTGATGAAGCGCGCATACAGCAGGTGCAGGATCGCGTGCTCGACGCCGCCGATGTACGAGTCGACGGGCGCCCACTTGGCCGCCTCGGCCGGATCGAACGCCTTCGTGGCGTCGTTGGGCGAGAGGAAGCGCAGGAAGTACCAGGAGCTGTCGAAGAACGTGTCCATGGTGTCGGGGTCGCGCAGCACGGGCTCGCCCGTGTGCGGATCGGTGGTCTCGACCCAGGCGGACGCCGCACCGAGCGGCGAGGTGCCCTTCGGCTTGAGGTCGAGCCCGGCGCTCGGCGGCAGCACGACCGGCAGCTGCTCGGCCGGCACGGGGATGATGTCGCCGCGGGCGTTGTGCAGCATCGGGATCGGCGTGCCCCAGTAGCGCTGGCGCGAGACGAGCCAATCGCGCAGGCGGAACGAGGTGGTCGCGCGGCCAAGGCCCGAAGCGCCCAGCTCGTCGATGATCTTCGCGATCGCGTCGGCCTTCGGCAGGCCGTTCAGCGAACCGGAGTTGACGAGGGTGCCCTCGCCCACCAGGGCGACGCCCGTCACCGCCGGGTCGAGCGAGGCGAGATCCGCGACCTCCCCGTCGGCGTCCGGCTCGGCGCCCACCGTGGGGTCGACCACGATGCGCACGGGCAGCCCGAACTCGCGGGCGAAGTCGAGGTCGCGCTGGTCGTGCGCGGGCACCGCCATCACGGCGCCGTGCCCGTAGTCGGCCAGCACGTAGTCGGCGGCCCAGATCGGCAGCCGCTCCCCGTTGACGGGGTTGATCGCGTAGCGATCCAGGAAGACGCCGGTCTTCGGCCGGTCGGTCGACTGGCGCTCGATGTCGTTGCTGCGCTGCACCGCGGTAAGGTACGCCTCGAAGCGGTCGCGCACCTCGTCCGAGGCGCCCTCCACCAGCTCGGCGGCGAGCGCCGCGTCGGGCGCGACGACGAAGAACGTCGCACCGTGCAGGGTGTCGGGACGCGTCGAGAACACCGTGACGCGCTCGGCGCGCCCTTCGATGACGAAGTCGATGTCGGCGCCCTGCGAGCGGCCGATCCAGTTGCGCTGCATCTGCAGCACCTTGTGCGGCCAGTGCCCCTCCAGCTGGTCGAGGTCATCGAGCAGGCGGTCGGCGTACTGGGTGATGCGCAGGTACCACTGCGTGAGCTTCTTCTTGACGACGGTCGCGCCGCAGCGCTCGCACTCGCCGTCGACGACCTGCTCGTTCGCGAGCACGGTCTGGTCGTTGGGGCACCAGTTGACCGGGCTCTCCTTGCGGTATGCGAGGCCGTGCTCGTGAAGTTTCAGGAACAGCCACTGGTTCCAGTGGTAGTACTCGGGATCGCTCGTGTGCAGCACCCGGCTCCAGTCGTAGGAGGTGCCGAACTTCTTCAGGCTCGAGCGCTGCTGCGCGATGTTCGCGTAGGTCCACTCGCGGGGATCTGCCCCGCGCTGGATGGCGGCGTTCTCGGCGGGCAGGCCGAACGAGTCCCAGCCCATCGGGTTGAGCACGTTGTGCCCCCGGTGACGCCAGTAGCGCGCGGTCACGTCGACGTAGGCGTAGTTCTCGGCGTGCCCCATGTGCATGTCGCCGGAGGGATACGGGAACATGCCGAGCACGTACTTGCGGGGGCGCGGGTCGTCGTCGCCGCCGGTCGCGAACGGGTCGGTCTCGTCCCAGAAGTCCTGCCACTTGCGCTCGATGGAGGCGAAGTCGTAGCTCGCCTTGTCGTCGGCGGCTCTGTCTTCGGCGCCGGTGTGCTCGGCGCTGTCGGTGCGGTCGTTGTGGGGCTCGGACACAGTGTTCCCGTCGTGAAAGAAGGCATCGCCGCGGGCAGACGGCATTCATCCAGAGTACCGGACGCGCGGGCGCCGAATCCGGGGGTGTCGACCGCACCGGACGGGCGCTCCCCCGGCCCGCGTCACCAGCCTTCCGGCACCGCTGCGCCGAGCACCGTCAGCGGGGCCCGCACCTTCACGCCGACCTCGCGCACCTCATCGTCGACGATCGACCCGGCGGTGATGCCACCGCCGCCACCGACCGTCGCGACGTCCCCGCGCACGACGATCGTGCGGATCACCATCGCCAGGTCGACGGTGCCGTCGAATCCGACATAGCCCCAGCATCCCGCGTAGATGCCGCGCTGGGCGCGCTCGAGTCGCCGCAGCTGCGCCATGGCGCTGCGCTTGGGCGCCCCGGTCATCGAACCCGCCGGAAAGGTCGCCGCCAGCAGGCTCGACACCGTGCTCCCCGCGCGCAGCCGGCCCGACACGGTGCTCACCAGCTGGTGCACCTGCGCGTAGCTCTCCACCTGTAGCAGCGCGTCGACGCCCACGCTGCCCGGCTCGCAGACGCGGGCGAGGTCGTTGCGCATCAGGTCGACGATCATCACGTTCTCGGCCTGCTCCTTGGTGCTCGCGCGCAGCTCGGCCGCCAGCGCCGCATCTGTGTGGGCGTCGCGACCCCGCGGGCGCGTGCCCTTGATCGGCCTGGTCTGCACCCGGCCGCCCGAGACCCCGAGGAACTGCTCGGGCGAGGCGCTGAGCAGCGCCGTGCCCTGGGCGCGGATGAACCCGGCGTGGTGGCTGGGGCTGCTCGCCCGCAGCGCCGCGAGCATGCCGGGCGCATCGAACGGGGCCGGGCCCGCCGACACGGTGAACGGCGTCGTCAGGCAGAGCTGGTACGCGTCGCCGTCGCGAATGATCTCGAGGCACTCGCGGACGAGCTCGGCGTGCTCGGCCGCGCTGTGGCCGGAGCGCGCCACCCGTGCGGGCGCCGCCGCTGGCGCCGTGGATGCCACGGCCTCACCCGCGAGAATCCAGCCGCGCACCACCTCCGCGAAGGCTGCGATGCGATCGGCCGGGGCGACGAGCCACACCCGCCGCGCGCCGTGGTCGAAGGCGACGAACTCGTCCACGCGCAGCCACGCCGCCGGCGGGACCGCGGGGTCGGCGGCGATCGAACGGCCCGCCCCTGCTCCCGCGCCCGATCCGGCTTCGGGACCCGGACCGAGCCCGGCGTGCGCCGCGCCCCACTCGTACCCGAACCAGCCGACGTATCCGCCGCGGAACCCGCCGATCCCGGCAGGCAGCGCGCCGCCAGCCGCGTCCGTCGCGACGTGCTCCGCGCCGAGCCCGACCGCGAGCACGGTCTCGACGTCGGCGGGCGCCCCGAGCCCGAGGTAGCTGTTCCCGGTGGCGGCATCGGCGCCGGCATCGAGCCAGAAGGCATGCGGGTGCCGCGCGGGGCCCCCGGCGAACACGACCGCCGGGTCGACCCAGTCGCCGCCTGACAGCGCGCGTACGGCGAGCTCGCGCGAGGGCGGCACCTCGGAAGGTGCGGGCGTAATCGTCACGCGACTAGGCTACGGGCACTATGCCGACTCCCGATGCACGCGTGCTCCACTGGCGCGCGGGCGCGCTGCTGCCCGCCACGTCGACGCAGCCCGAGCCCAGCGACGACGCGCCTCGCGCGACGGCCCGCCCCGAGCCCGACACGCTGCTCGTTGCCGACTCGTGGCTCACCGTCGACGGCGCCACGCGCGGGCTGGAGCTGCACCGGGCCCGCTTCGTCGCCGGGGTCGAAGCGCAGCTCGGGGGCGCCGCGCCGGCCGCCGCCGAGCTGGACGACTTCTGGGCCGCCGTCGCGGCGACGCTGCCGCGCGAGGGCCGGCTCTTTCCTCGCGCCGAGCTCGTCAGCGGCCCCGACACCGCGCCCCCGCGCCTGCAGCTCCGGCTCCGACCGGCGCCGGCCACGCACACGACGATCACCCTCGCGACACATCACGGCGCCGACCCGCGCACGCAGCCGACCATCAAGGGCCCCGACCTCGACTCGCTGCAGCTCCTGCGCGCCCCGGCGCAGGCCGTCGGGGCCGACGAGGCGGTGCTGCTGGTCGACGGGCGGCTCATCGAGGGCGCGACCACGGCGCTGCTGTGGTGGAACGGCGACACCCTCGTCACCGTGCCGAGCTGGGTGCCCCGGGTGTCGTCCGTCACCGAGCTGAGCATCCGCGCGCTCGCGACGGCACTCGGCACCGAGGTGGTCGAGTATCTCGCGACCCCGGAGGAGCTCGACCACAAGGAGATCTGGGCGGTGAATGCCCTGCACGGCATACGTCTGGTCACGGCGTGGAGCGATGGACCGACGCCGGCGGCCGAGCCGGGCCGCCACGCTCGCTGGCGTCGCGGCCTCGATGCGCTCCGCAGGCCCGCAACCTAGAATCGCCTCGTGAACGAGTTCCTCACGTGGATGCTTGACGTCGTCCAGGGCGTCGATCCCGTCGTGCGAACACTGATCGCCGGCCTCGCGATCATGCTCGAGACGAGCGTGCTGGTGGGGCTCGTCGTTCCCGGCGACACGATCGTCATCGTCGCCTCGACCGCCGTCGCGAACCCGCTCGAGGCGGTCGTGCTCGGGCTGGTCGTCATCGTCGGCGCCCTGATCGGCGAGAGCATCGGCTTCTGGCTCGGCCGCAAGCTCGGACCGTGGCTGAGGCGATCCTGGCTCGGTCGCAGGATCGGCGCCCAGAACTGGGAGACTTCCGAGCGCTACCTGGCCCGCCGCGGCGGGCCGGCCATCTTCCTCTCGCGCTTTCTGCCCGTGCTGCACTCGCTGGTGCCGCTCACCGTGGGCATGACCTCGTTCACCTACCGGCGCTTCCTGCTGTGGACCGCGCCAGCCTGCGCGATCTGGGCGACACTGTACGTCAGCGTCGGCGCCCTCGCCGCCGGCACCTTCCGCGAGCTGTCCGACAGAATCCACTGGGCCGGCTACATCTTCGTGGCGATCATCGTCGTGTTCATCGCGGGCGTCTATCTCGCCAAGCGGGTGATCATGCACAACGAGCGCCGCCACCTCGAGCCGGCGGATGCGTCGGCCGAGACATCCGCGAATCACGGGCCGTCACAGCCTGGGGCTGAGGGCGACGCGTGAGAAGATGGGGCGATGCCCTCGACGCCCCCGCTCGACCCGACACCGCGCGATCCGCGCGAGGTCGCGGTGAGCGCTGACGGCAGCCCGAAGCCACACCCCCGCAAGAAGGTGCACTGGTTCGCCCGGGTGGAGGGCCGCGTGCACGCCTGGCGCGAGCGGCGCGCCCGCCGGCGGGGGCACCGCCCCACCGTCACCGCGTTTCCCGGCTACGGCGCCACCGACTGGGTGCGCGTGCTCGGCCGCGTGCTGATCGTGCCGCCGAGGCGAAGCAAGAAGGGCTCGAACGAGTTCGCGAGCGTGCGCGGCTGGCGCAGCTTCGCCGGCATCTCGGTGGGATTCTCGACGGTGGTCGTCACGATCCAGGGCGTCACGCACACGGTCGTCTCCGATCGCGGGGGCGTCGTCGACGTGCTGCTCGATGCCACGCTCGAGCCGGGCTGGCAGAGCATCACGATGTCGGTCGAGGGCTGCGAGCCGATCGAGTCTCGGGTGTTCATCGTGGCGCCCGATGTTCGCTTCGGCATCGTCTCGGACGTCGACGACACCGTCATGGTGACCGCCCTGCCGCGCCCGCTGATCGCCGCGTGGAACTCCTTCGTCGTCGACGAGCATGCCCGGCTGCCGGTCCCGGGCATGGCGGTGCTGCTCGAAGGGCTCGCCCGCGATCACCCCGGCGCGCCCGTCGTGTACCTGTCGACCGGCGCCTGGAACATCGCCCCGACGCTGTCGCGCTTTCTCAGCCGGCATCTCTTCCCCCAGGGATCGATGCTGCTGACCGACTGGGGACCGACCCACGATCGATGGTTCCGCAGCGGGGTCGAGCACAAGATGCACAACCTGCGCCGCCTCGCGCACGAGTTTCCCGACATCAGGTGGCTGCTCATCGGCGACGACGGCCAGCACGACCCGACGACCTACGCCAGGTTCTCGGCCGAGTCGCCGCAGCACGTCGCTGCCGTCGCGATTCGTCAGCTCTCCAGCGGCGAGGCCATGCTCGCGGGCGGGCGAGCCGGCGCCGCCGACCACTCAGACACCACGATTCCCTGGGTCGCCGCCCCGGACGGCGCGGGCCTGCTCGAGCGGCTCGACGAGGTCGGGATCCGCTGACCCCGGCCCCGGGAGGCGCGGGCATGAACCGGGCCTGCGGTGCCTCGCGACTTCGGCGCTTCGGGAGTTCGCCGCGGCGCACGGCGCGCGGCGGTCTGCCTCAGAAGAGGCGATCCGGCGCCGGGCCGCCCGGGCCGCCCTGCGGAGCGGGCCCGGAATCGGGAGCCCCGCCCGGCTCGGCGGTGACGCGGATCGTCGCGGCCACCGCCGCCGAGGCATCCATCGCGGCGTCGATGAGCCCGGGCGCCGCCTGCCCCGGCGCCAGCCAGTCCTGCGCGAAGCCTGCCCCAACCAGGACGGGCATGCGGTCGTGAAACCGCGCAAGGTGCGCCGCCGCGGGCTGCATGACGATGCTGTAGCAGGTGAACTCGGCGCCGTCGGCTGTCCGGCCGGGGCGCGTGACCGCGGCCATGCCCAGCAGCGCGTCCCCGTCGGCAGCGAAATGGTGCCACACCCGCGACGGCTGCAGCATCTCGCGCCAGAACGTCGCCGGAACGATCGCCCGCTCGGGCAGGGGGCCGCGCCCGGAGGCGAGACGCTCAGCGCGGGTGTTGATCGAGGAGAACTTCGCCGGGGCGCCAGCGACGAGGTACCCCCACCATCCGAGGTCGAGGCGTCGGCCCGCACCCGCGTCGCGGATGATGGGGTTCAGGTTGCGCAGGTGCCGCCCCGTGGGCAGCAGCGTCTCGCCGGCGTTGCCGGCCGCCCAGGCGCGCAGCGCGTCGACGAGCTCGACATCGTCGGCGAGCAGGCGCTCCGGGTCGCTGAAGCGGGGGTCGAGGCCGTAGCTTGCGCACATGCATGCACAGTAGCGCCAGCTCGGCCTCCTCCGCCGCATGCCGGGCGAGCGGGCGGCCCGCCCGACCCGCGCGTCGAGCCGCCCTCGCGTGCGAAGATCGCCCTGTGAGCAAGAAGCCTCCGGTGCGTGAGGGCACCCGCTGGATCCCGGTGATCGTGCTGCTCGCCTGCGGAATCGCCGCCGCGATGATGTTCGCCAAGGTGGCCGCCATCTTCGTTCCGGTCCGCGAGCACTTCGCCAGCGACGACGTGCTCATCGGCCTGGCGATCTCGCTTCCGGGCCTGCTCGCCTGCGTGCTCGGCGTGACCGCGGGGGTGCTGGTAGGCGAGCTCGGCGCGCGTCGCGTGCTACTCGCGTGCATGGCCACGGGCGCGGCGCTGTCGCTCGTGCAGGGGCTCGCGCTGCCGCTGTGGCTGTTCCTGCTCACCCGCACGCTCGAGGGCGTCGCCCATCTCGGCGTGGTGGTCGCCGCCCCAGTGCTCATCATCGGGCTCAGCGCGCCGCGCCAGCGCGGCCTCGTGATGGCGATCTGGGGCAGCTTCTTCGGCACCGCCTTCGCGCTCGCGGGGTGGCTCGGCCCGCTCATCGAGGCGCGGGGCGGGCCCGGGCTCGTGTTCACCGCGCACGGCGTCCTGATGGCGGCCCTGCTGGCGCTGACCCTCGTGCTGCTGCCCCGCACGACCGGCGCACCGACTCGCAGGGAACGGCTGAGCTGGCGCCGGTTCGGCGCCGAGCATCTGGCGTCGTATCGAGATCCGCGCGCGCTCCTGCCGGGCGCCATCTTCGTGTGGCACACCCTCATGTACACCTCGCTGGTCACCTTCATCCCCCTGTTCGGCGGCCCGGCCGACGTCGGCATGCTGCTGATCTGGATGCCGCTGCTGAGCATCGTCGGCACCCTCGCAGCGGGCCTGGCCATCCGCGTCCTCCCGCGCCCAGCGCTGGTCGCCGCGACCGGGTTCCTCCTGGTCGCGGCGCTCACGCTCGCGCTGTGGTGGGCGATCTCGGGCATGCGCGACATCGTGGCGCTCGCCCTCGTGCTGATGGTGTTCTCCGGCCTGATTCAGGGCGCCGCCTTCTCGCTGATCCCCGCGCTCAGCACCGACCCCGCGGTCAATGCCCGCGCCAACGGCACGATCACGCAGCTGGGCAACCTCGGCAACCTGCTCGGCTCACCGCTGTTCGCGGCCGCGCTCGCCGCCAGCACGGTCGGCACGCTCGGCGAGTTCGGCGCCATGGCGCTGCTCGTGGTGGCGCTGTGCGTCGCCGGGATCGCCTGCTGTGCGCTCACGCAGCGATGGATGCGTCGGCACGACGCGCCGCTCGCACACCCGCGAGCACGCACACCGTGAAGATCGCGATCGCGGCCACGATGACGAGCATCGGCACCGTCCACCCGCCCGACAGCTGGTGCAGGAAGCCGGTGAGCGGCGCGGAGCTCGCCGCGATCACGTAGCCGCCGCCCTGCACGAGCGCCGACATCCCCGCCGCCTCGCCGCCGCCCCGCGCGACGCGCACGAGCGTGGTGAAGATCACGACGAACCCGCCCGCCTGGCCGAGCCCGCCGAACACCACCCAGACGAGGAACAGCTCGGGCGCGAGCAGCAGCCCCAGCGTCAGGGTGAGCCAACAGCCGCACACCACCGCGGCGGCCACGATCTGGGGCGCGTAGCGGCTGATCAGCGGCACGAGGAACGCGCCGGCGATGCCGAACGCCTGGAACATGGACGCCAGCGCGCCGGCGCCCGTCGGATCGACCCCGAGCGTGTCGGCGAGAAACGTCGGCAGCCAGGTCGAGACGCCGTAATAGGCAAAGGACTGCATGCCGAACGCCGCCGCGAGCATCCATGCGATCGGGATGCGCCACGCCGGACGCTCCGCGCGCGCCGACGTCTGCACGACCGGCATGGGTCCGGTCAGCTCGTCGACCGTCGGGACCGAGCCCGTCGTGGCAACCGCCCCCGCGGGCGCGCCGGAGTCGCGCTCCACCCATGAGCGGGCGCCACGATCACGGCGCATGTGCACGCCCCACAGCGCGACGCCGACGAGGGCGAGCACGCCCCACGACATCAGGGCGAGGGGCCAGCCCACGACCGCCGCGATCGGTGCCGTGCCGATCGCGGCCAGCAGCGAGCCCACGTTGAGCATCGCCGTGTACCCGGCCGTCACGATCGTGACGCGCTCGGGCGGCACATCGCGGCGGATGATCACCGGCATCACGACGTTGCCGACCGTGATCGCGATGCCGATGATCAGCATGCCCGCCAGCATCCACCCGAACCCCGGGATCGAGCGCACGAGCGTGCCCACGAGCACGCCGCACAGCGTGAACAGGACGGCGACCTCCGCGCCCGCGCGACGCACCAGGAGCGCCGCGAGCGGCGTGAACGCGGCGAAGGCGAGCACCGGCACCGTGGTGATGAGTCCGGCTGTGGATGCGGTGAGCACCAGATCCTCGGCGATGCTGCCGAGCACCGGGGTCGGCGCCACGATGGGGCCGCGCATGCTGACCGCCGCGACGAGCACGCCGATCACCACGAGCCAAGGGATGCGCCGCGAGCGTGTGGCTGGGGTGGATGCGGCCATCACACCAGCTTAGAAGCCGGGTCGACCACCCTCAATCGGCGCCCCTCCGGGCGCGTCGCCGGGGCCGACGACCACTCGGGGGCGGGTGCGCTTCGCAAGCCCCGCCAGACCGCACACACCACAGCGGGGCCGCCCCGAAGGACGGCCCCGCTGTGTGCCACACGCGGTGTGACTAGTGCTTCTTGTCTTCCTGCGCCGCGATCTCTGCAGCCTTGCCCTCAGCGATGTGCTGGGCGTCGGCGACCTCGTCGTGGTGGCCGGCGTCGAGCATGGCGTTCGTGACGGGGGTGAGACGGTCCTCGAAGAACCAGCGCGAGATGCTGGCGCGGAGGTTCTCGTGCCAGGCGATGCGACCGCGCTCGTTCGGGCGAACGACCAGGGGCGCGTAGTTCTCGTGCGCGATGAGCTTCCAGCGCTCGTACTCATCGACGGGCTGGTGCACCTCGATGTACTCGCCGCCGGGGAGGCGGACGATGCGGCCCGACTCGTAGCCGTGCAGCGCGATCTCGCGGTCCTTGCGCTGCAGGGCGATGCAGATGCGCTTGGTGACGAAGTACGCCAGGATCGGGCCGACGATGAGCAGGAACTGCAGGGCGTGGATCACGCCCTCCATCGTGAGCCAGAAGTGCGTGGCCATGAGGTCCGAGCTCGCACCGGCCCACAGGACGGCGTAGAACGTGACGCCGGCCGCGCCGATCGCCGTGCGGGTCGCCGCGTTGCGGGGACGCTCGGCGATGTGGTGCTCGCGCTTGTCGCCCGTGATCCACGCCTCGATGAAGGGGTAGAACATGACGAGGATGATGAAGATGCCGATCACCGCGAGCGGGATCAGGATGTTCCACGACCAGGTGCGGTCCCAGAAGACCGACTCGAGGTGCGGCGGCACCAGGCGCAGCGCGCCGTCGGCGAAGCCGATGTACCAGTCAGGCTGGGTACCCGCAGACACCGGGGACGGGTCGTAGGGGCCGTAGTGCCAGACCGCGTTGATCGAGAAGAAGCTCGAGATGGCGACGATCGCACCGAAGACGATGAAGAAGAATCCGCCCATCTTCGACATGTACACCGGCATCATCGGGTAGCCGACGACGTTGTCGTTCGTGCGGCCGGGGCCCGCGAACTGGGTGTGCTTGTTGATGACCATCAGCATGAGGTGCACGCCGAGCAGCGCGACCAGGATGGCCGGCAGCAGCAGGATGTGCAGCGTGTAGAGGCGTCCGACGATCTCGGTGCCCGGGAACTCGCCGCCGAAGAGGAGGAACGAGGTCCAGGTGCCGATCAGCGGGATGCCCTTGATCATGCCGTCGATGATGCGCAGGCCGTTGCCCGAGAGCAGGTCGTCGGGGAGCGAGTAGCCGGTGAAGCCCTCGGCCATCGCCAGGATGAACAGCACGAAGCCGATCACCCAGTTGAGCTCGCGCGGCTTGCGGAACGCACCGGTGAAGAACACGCGGAGCATGTGGATGCCGACGCCGGCCACGAACAGCAGGGCCGCCCAGTGGTGGATCTGGCGCACCAGCAGACCGCCGCGCACGTCGAACGAGATGCGCAGGGTCGACTCGAGTGCCGCCGACATCGGGATGCCGCGCATGAGCGGGTACTGCCCCGTGTAGTAGGTCTCGACCATCGACGCCTGGAAGAAGAACGTCAGGAACGTGCCCGAGAGCAGCACCACGACAAAGCTCCAGAGCGCGACCTCACCGAGCATGAACGACCAGTGGTCGGGGAAGACCTTGCGACCCAGCTCCTTGATGAAGCCAGAGAGGCTGGTGCGCTCGTCGATGTAGTTCGACGTCGCGCCAATGAAGCGTCCGCCCAGCGGGGCGTCCTTCTTCTTCTCTTCAACAGTTGAGGTACTCAATGACGCTCCCAGAAGCTCGGGCCGACGGGTTCTTGGAAGTCGCTGCGCGCGACCAGGTAGCCATCAGCGTCCACCGTGATGGGCAGCTGGGGCAGCGGACGAGCCGCGGGGCCGAAGATGACGGCCGCGTGGTTCTTCACGTCGAACTGCGACTGGTGGCAGGGGCACAGCAGGTGGTGCGTGTGCTGCTCGTAGAGCGCGACGGGGCATCCGACGTGCGTGCAGACCTTCGAGTACGCGACGATGCCGTCGTACGACCAGTCCACCTTGTCGGGCGCCTGGATGAGGTCTTCGGGACGCAGACGCATCACCAGCACGATCGCCTTGGCCTTCTCGTCGAGGTAGCCATCGTGGTGGCTGAGCTCGGTGAGGGCCTCGGGGATCACGTGCACGGCGGAGCCGATCGTGACGTCCGCTGCGCGGATGGGCGTGCCGGTCGGGTCCTTGACCAGACGCATGCCCTCCTTCCACATGGTGTGCTCGAGCAGCTCGACCGGGTCGACGCCGTGAGGGGCGAGACCGCGGAAGAGCACGATGCCCGGCAGCGGGAAGGCGATCAGCGCCGCGAAGAGCGAGTTGCGGATCATCGTGCGGCGACCGAAGCCGGAGTCCTCGTTCGCGTCCGAGAACGCCTCGATCGCGAGCTCGCGCGTCGCGTCCTTGCCGCGGGTCGGGTGGCGGTGCTCGACGTGCTCGACGTCGCTCATCACGGCCTTCGACCAGTGGATGGCGCCGATGCCGATCGCGAGCAGCGCGAACGCCGATCCGATGCCGATGAACATGTTGTTCTCGGCGATGCTGCTCCAGCGGCCGTCCTCGATCGGGAACAGCATGTAGGCGGCGATCGCCCAGATGCTGCCCGCGACCGAGAGGTAGAACCAGGTGTAGACGGTGCGCACTGCGCTCCGCATCTTCGCTGGGTCCTTGTCCGTCACGCGCTCCCGGTGCGGGGGCAGTGCCGGCGCGGTGGGGGCGTCGGGGACGACAACCGCGAGCCCGGTCGAAGGGACGAAGCTCCGTCCGTCGTCGAGCGACCCGTCATCGTGTGCCATTGTGCTCCTCGTGCGTTTCCATTCGTATCGTGCGTGTGTCTAGGTGGCGACTAGTTGGACTTCGCCGTGATCCATACCGACACGGCGACCAGGCCGCCGATGCCGAAGATCCAGATGAACAGACCCTCAGAGACGGGTCCGATTCCACCAAGCGTGTAGCCACCCGGGGTTCCATTGTCGTAGGACCACATGAGCGCGCTGATGATGTCGCGCTTGTCCTCCGGCGTCAGGTACATCTCGTTGAAGACCGGCATGTTCTGCGGGCCCGTGGCCATCGCCGCGTAGATGTGCTGCGGCAGGACGCCCTCGAGTGCGGGGGCGTACTTGCCCTCGGTGAGCGCACCGCCGGCGCCGCCGACGTTGTGGCACATGGCGCAGTTGATGCGGAACAGCTCGGCGCCGCGACCGGCGTCGCCCTGACCGTCGAGGTAGCGCTCATCGGGCATGCCGGGACCGGGCGAGACCGACTGCACCCAGTCCGCCATCGCGGTGATCTGCGCGTCGGTGAACTGCACGGGCTTGGAGGGCGCCTGGGGGCCCTGTGCCTGCAGCGGCATGCGGCCGGTGCCGACCTGGAAGTCGACCGACATCGCGCCGACGCCGATGAGGTTGGGGCCGTTCTCGGTGCCCTGCAGGTCCATGCCGTGGCACGTGGCGCAGTTCGCCTGGAACAGCTTCTTGCCGTCCTCCGTGGTCAGCGACGTCGCGACCGAGGTCTCGGCCGTGCCGGCCGCGGCCGTTGCGGCCATCGCGCCGGCGTACGCGCCGCCGGTGACCAGGAGGCCGATGCCGATGAGTGCTGCTGCCGCCCAGGGGCTGTGGCGACCCGTGCGGGGCGCCTTGGCCGAGGTCTTGGGGCGGTGTTTCTGAGTAGCCATGTTTCCGTGCTGCTCCGCTCTATTTCAGGAAGTAGATGACGAAGAACAGCGCCACCCAGACGACATCGACGAAGTGCCAGTAGTAAGAGATGACGATTGCGCTCGTCTCCTCCTTCTTGCCGAAGTTCTTCACGGCATAGGCACGTCCGATGACGAGCAGGAAGGCGACGAGTCCGCCGGTCACGTGGATGGCGTGGAAGCCAGTGGTGATGTAGAAGGCCGATGCGTAGGCGTCCGCGTAGATCGGGAGCCCCTCGGCGACCAGCATGGAGTACTCCCAGACCTGGCCCGACACGAAGATGGCGCCCAGGGCGAAGGTCAAGAAGAACCACTCGACCATGCCCCAGTTGCGGATGCCCTTGCCGACCGCGTAGGGACGGCGCTTCTCAGCCGCGAACACACCCATCTGTGCAGTGAACGACGACGCCACGAGGATGATCGTGTTGACGGTCGCGTAAGGGACCGTCAGAAGCGTCGTGCGCTCAGCCCACAGGTCGGGAGAGGTGCTGCGCAGGGTGAAGTAGATCGCGAACAGGCCGGCGAAGAACATAACTTCACTGCCGAGCCACACGATCGTACCGACCGACACGGGGTCGGGCCGTCTGAGATTCGCCGCCGGGGCGTAGTTAGCTTGGGTCGTCGTCACCTGTCCATTATGACCGATAACCGGGACGACAATTGCACGCGGCGCGGCGAGTGGCCTTCGCGGGCGCTCAGATAAGCGTATTTGCGGATGCTGGATGATCGCCGGGCGCAGTCTGTGAAGGGCCTGGATGCCCCGGTCAACACGGGGTTCGGGCGCTCGAGCGGCGCGCAATATGGCCAATCGAGCGCGAGGCGCGTCATTAGAATCGGGGAATGCAGAAGACGTCTTGGTCGCATGTGATCGCCGCCGTGTTACGAAACGAGGACCTCAGCGTCGCGGAGGCGACCTGGGCGATGCGGCAGGTCATGCAGGGCGAGGCGACCCCCTCGCAGCTCGCCGGCTTCCTCATCGGGCTGCGTGCCAAGGGCGAGACCGTCAGCGAGATCGTGGGCTTCCGCGATGCGATCCTCGAGGCGGCGCTGCCGCTGCACGTCGACCCCATGGCCCTCGACATCGTCGGCACCGGCGGCGACCAGTTCCGCACCGTGAACGTCTCCACCATGGCTTCGATCGTGGCGGCAGCCGCCGGCGTGCCGGTCATCAAGCACGGAAACAAGGCGGCGAGCTCGTCCTCGGGCTCCTCCGATGTGCTTGCGGCCCTCGGCATCGATCTGTCGCTCTCCCCCGATCGGGTCGCCGAGACCCTCCGGCGCACCGGCATCACCTTCGCCTTCGCCTCCGCGTTCCACCCGGGCTTCCGCCACGCCGCGGCGACACGCGCCGAGCTCGGGGTCCCCACCGTCTTCAACTTCCTGGGTCCGCTGTGCAACCCCGCGCGCGCCGAGGCCAACGCGGTCGGCGTCGCGCAGCTTGATCGCGTGCCGCTCATCACTGGCGTGTTCCGCACGCGCGGCGCCACCGCGCTCGTCTTCCGGGGCGACGACGGGCTCGACGAGCTCACCACGACCGGCCACAGCCACATCTGGGAGGTGAGTCGCGGCGACATCCACGAGCACGATCTTGATCCCCGCGATCTCGGCATCCCGTTCGTGTCGATCGACGCGCTGCGGGGCGGCTCGCCGTCTGACAACGCCGCCGTCGTCCGGCGCATGCTCGATGGCGAGCGAGGCGCCGTGCGCGACATCGTGCTGCTGAACGCCGCCGCCGGCATGGTGACGTTCAAGCTTGCGGGAGATGCCTCCCAGGTGGGCCGTCCCCTCCTCGAGCGGCTGCAGGAGCAGTACGCCCTGGCCGCCGCCGCCGTCGACTCGGGTGCCGCGCGCGCGAAGCTCGATGAGTGGGTGGCCGCGTCCGCGGCCCTCGCGGCCGAGGCGCAGCTCAGCGACGCGTAGCGGGCGCGCACCCCGCCCGGCGCTTCGGGGCCGGGCGGCAGGGGCCTCGACCGCCGATCGCGCAGTGCCTAGCATCGGTGACATGAGCACCGATGCTGACGCCACCACCGATCCCGCGCGCGCCGCCGAGGTTGCGGGCGGGCGATCCCACCCCGACACGCCTGCGGACACCGCCGACGCCGTCGCGCACTTCGCCGCCCACCTGCGGTACGAGACCGATCCCTCGGACGTCTACGAGGCCCAGAAGCGCGGCGACCAGTTCGTGCTCGTCGATGTGCGCAGCCACGCCGCGTGGCAGCAGGGTCGGATCCCGGGCGCCATCCACATGCCCTACCAGGAGATGCCCGCGCGCGCATCGGCCGAGCTCGACCCGGCCGTGCCGGTCGTCGTCTACTGCTGGAGTCCGGGCTGCAATGCCGGCCACAAGGGGGCGCTCGCGCTCAGCCGGCTCGGCTTCGCCGTGCGCGACATGATCGGCGGGTACGAGTACTGGGTGCGTGAGGGGCAGCCGGTCGAGAACGATGAGGGACCGCTCCCCCGTGTGTTCGACGCCCTCACGATGGTCGTGCACGCGAAGCAGTAGGCCGTCCGCGCGCGAACTGGCGCGGGAAGCACGAAACGCCACCGTCCGAAGACGATGGCGTTTCGCGTTGCGGCATGCACGCCGCGCGCCGGATCAGCGCGCGAAGTACCCGCGGTAGTACTCGTAGGTCCAGCCGACCAGCGCGACCACGAGGATCGCACCGCCGATCCAGGAGAGCCAGGTGCCGATCGCGAGACCGATCAGGAACACGCCCGCTGCACCGGCGAGGACCAGCGGCCACCAGGACCACGGCGAGAACTCGCCGACCTCGGGGTCGCCGTCGTCGATGTCTGCGACGAGGCTGTCCTCGGGCAGCTCGCCGCCCTGGCGACGCACCTGCAGCATCAGGTAGAACGCGATGAGCGCCGAGAGGATGCCGCTGAGCAGCAGCGCAATCGTGCCGACCCACTCAATCTGGTTGACCAGGGGCCGCCCGGGGTGGGCGATGATGTTCCACGCGGTGTAGGCCGTCGAGACGACGACGAAGAAGACCGTCAGAATCCAGAGGACCGCAATGTTGGTCTTCACGCTTACTTCACCTGTCCTTCGGAGAGATCGAACACGGGGGTGTCCGCTGCGTCCTTGGCCGGGCCGACGCCGTACGAGGGCGAGGCCTCGGGGTGGTGCAGGTCGAACGCGGGACGCTCGCTGCGGATGCGCGGGATCGACGTGAAGTTGTGGCGCGGCGGCGGGCAGGAGGTCGCCCACTCGAGCGAGCCGCCGTAGCCCCACGGGTCGTTGACCGTGACGCGGGGCGCCTTGCGCGAGGTGATCCAGACGTTCAGGAGGAACGGGATCATCGAGGCGCCGAGCAGCATCGCACCGACGGTCGACACCTGGTTGCCGGCGGTCCAGCCGTCAGCCTCCGAGTAGTCCGCGTAGCGGCGGACCATGCCGTCGGCACCCAGCCAGTGCTGGATCAGGAAGGTCATGTGGAAGCCGATGAACAGCATCCAGAAGTGCACGTAGCCAAGACGCTCGTTGAGCATCTTGCCCGTCCACTTCGGCCACCAGAAGTAGAAGCCGGCGAACATCGCGAACACCACGGTGCCGAAGACCACGTAGTGGAAGTGGGCGACGATGAAGTACGAGTCCGAGATGTGGAAGTCGAGCGGCGGCGAAGCCATGATGACGCCGGTCAGACCACCGAAGACGAACGAGACGAGGAAGCCGAGCGCGAACACCATGGGGGTCTCGAACGTGACCGAGCCACGCCAGAGCGTGCCGATCCAGTTGAAGATCTTCACACCCGTCGGCACCGCGATGAGCATCGTCATCAGGGCGAAGAACGGCAGCAGCACCGCGCCGGTGACATACATGTGGTGCGCCCACACCGCGATCGAGAGCGCCGCGATGGCGATGGTCGCGTAGACGAGGGTCTTGTATCCGAAGATCGGCTTGCGGCTGAACACCGGGAAGATCTCGGAGACGATGCCGAAGAACGGCAGCGCGATGATGTACACCTCGGGGTGACCGAAGAACCAGAACAGGTGCTGCCAGAGGAGCACTCCGCCGTTGGCGGGGTCGAAGATGTGCGCACCGAGCACGCGGTCGGCGGCGGCCGAGAGGATCGCGGCGGCGAGCACCGGGAAGGCCATCAGGATCAGCAGCGACGTGATGAGGGTGTTCCACGAGAAGATCGACATGCGCCACATGGTCATGCCGGGGGCGCGCATCGTGATGATCGTCGTGATGAAGTTGACCGCACCGAGGATCGTGCCGAAGCCGCTCATGCCGAGGCCGAGCATCCAGAGGTTGCCGCCGGCACCGGGCGAGAAGGTCGCGCTGGCGAGCGGCTGGTATGCGAACCAGCCGAACGAGGCGGCACCCTGCGGGGTGAGGAAGCCCGAGACCGCGATGGTGGAGCCGAACAGGAACAGCCAGAACGCGAACGCGTTCAGACGCGGGAACGCGACGTCGGGGGCGCCGAGCTGCAGCGGCAGGACCGCGTTGGCGAAGCCGGCGAACAGCGGGGTCGCGAACATGAGCAGCATGATCGTGCCGTGCATCGTGAACAGCTGGTTGTACTGCTCCATGGTGGGCACGACCTGCATGCCCGGCTGGAACAGCTCGGCGCGGATGATCAGCGCCATCACGCCGCCGATCATGAAGAACAGCACCGATGCGATCAGGTACATGTACCCGATGACCTTGTGATCAGTGGAGGTAATCCACCGGACAAAGATGTTGCCCTTTTGCTCAACTCGCGAGGCGCTCAGCAACGCCGCTTGGCGCGGCGGCATCGTTGTCTCACGAGGCGGCAGAGTCTGCGTTGCCATGGTGACTACTTACCTTCCGATTCAATGCTGGCAGGGGTGCCCGTGCCAGGCAGGTTCTGGAGGCGCTCGTAGGCCTCGTCGATGTCGCCCGTGTTGCCCTCGGCGCGCAGGTCGTCGAGGTACGCCTCGTACTCGGCCTCGCTGACGACCTTCACGTTGAAGAGCATCATCGAGTGGTACTCACCGCACAGCTCGGCGCACTTGCCGGCGAAGGTGCCCTCACGGGTAGGAATGAATGACCACTGGTTGTCGCGGCCGATGTACATGTCTTTCTTGTACAGGAAGTCGATCACCCAGAACGAGTGGATCACGTCGCGCGAGCGGAGGTCGAGCGTGACCTTCTTGCCGACCGGGAGCACCAGCGTCGGCAGCTCAGACTGCACGATGTCGCCATTGGGGGCCGCCACGGCCTGCACGCCCATCGTCCAGACGGCGTCCGAGTTGTCGGCCTTCGTGCCGTTGTACTGGAAGTCCCACGCCCACTGCTTGCCGATCGCGGCGATCGAGACCTCGGGCTCATCCCACTGCGTCTCGATCGCGGCCTGGTCGCGCGCGGTGAAGCTGAAGAAGCCGAGCACGAGGATCAGCGGGATCACCGTGTAGAAGATCTCGATGGGCATGTTGTAGCGCATCTGCACGGGCAGGCCGCTCTGGCCGCGGCCGCGACGGTACGCGATGGTGGCCCAGAGCATCAGGCCCCAGGTGATGAAGCCCACGATGAGCAACACAATCCACGAGTTCGTCCAAAGACCGGAGACACGCTCCGCCTGGTTGGTGGTTGCGGTTTCGCCATCGACGAAGCCGGGCAGATAGCCATTCAGCTCCTGCGTGGTGCAACCTGCCAGGACCACTGCGGCTGCGATCCCAAGGGGGATGGCGGCCCAGCGAATACGACGATGAGAGCGCACGGTAAACCTTTCGGTGTCGCGGGTGTGACTTGGCCAGTCTAGCGGCATTCTCACAGGCAAGTCGGACCACTCCCCCAGCGTGGTGCCGATATGACGCGACAATTCGGGGCACCATCTGGGGAGTTCCACGCAGACAAAACGGGGAGGAGCGTGTGCTCCTCCCCGTTTGCGACGTAATGTGCGCCGAACTCAGCTGAAGCTGTCTCCGCACGCGCAGCTGCCGGCGGCCTGGGGGTTGTCGATCGTGAAGCCCTGTTCGGTGATCGTGTCCTTGAAGTCGATATTCGCGCCGTCCAGGTACGGAACGCTCATGCCGTCGATGATGACCTCGACACCGTCGAAGTCGACCGTGACGTCGCCGTCAAGGAAGCGCTCGTCGAAGTAGAGCTGGTAGATCAGGCCGGAGCATCCGCCCGGCTGCACCGCGACGCGAAGGCGCAGGTCGTCGCGACCCTCCTGGCTCAGCAGGCTCTTCACCTTCGCGGCGGCGGCGTCGGTGAGGCTCACACCGTGTGCACGAGCGGTGGGTTCGGCGATCGTCGTGTCGGTCATGACTCACTCCTAGACGTTGGGGCGCACCATGTGCGCGGCGCGGCGGTGGTTCGATTCTACCGTCGCTTTGCGCGGTTGGCATCGGTGCGGGCCAAGTCGCCCCGACTCGCGCGCCCGGCCCGCCTCATCCCGCCGCGCTCCTGCCCTCCTACCGCGGCCGGCGTGCGCGGTCGCCGAGCGTCGTCACATCGCCGCTCATTCGCCGCGCTTCATCGCATCGAGACGCTGCAGCAGCATCGCCTCGCTGAGCATCGCGTGATGGAAGGTGGCCAGGTGCAGCGATTCGTTCGGGCTGTGCGCCCGCGAATGCGGGTCCTCCACCCCGGTGACGAGGATCTGCGCCTCGGGGAACTCGCGCACGAGGTCGGCGATGAACGGGATCGAGCCGCCCACCCCCATGTCGATCGGCGCGACGCCGTAGCCGTCTCGCAGCGCGGTGCGTGCGAGCTCCACGGCCCAGCCGGCGGTGTCGACGAGGAACGCCTCGCCGGTGTCGACGTCATCGATCTCGAGCTGCGCGCCGAACGGGACGTGTGCGCGCAGGTGCGCCGCGATCGCGGCGTATGCCTCCTGCGCGCTCTGGCCCGGCGCGACGCGGGCGCTGAGCTTCGCCGTCACGCTCTTCGAGAGCGTGTTGGACGCGCTCGCGACGTCGGTGAAGTCGACGCCGGTGACGGTGATCGCGGGCTTGTTCCAGATTCGGCCCATGATCGAGCCGGTGCCGATCGGGCTGACCCCGTCGAGCAGCCCCGTGTCTTCGCGCAGCTGCGCCTCGGAGTACTCGGGGGTCTGCGCCTCGCGTGCGGTCAGGCCGGCGACGGCGACCGAGCCGTCGTCTGCCCACAGCGTGCCGAGCAGCTTGATCATGGCGAGCATCGCGTCTGGCACCGCGCCCCCGAACATGCCGGAGTGCGACGCGTGCCCGAGCGTGTCGACCTTGATGCGCATGGTCGCGTTGCCGCGCAGCGAGACGGTCAGCGCGGGGGTCTCGGCGTCCCAGTTGCCGGAGTCGGCGACAACGATCACGTCGGCGCGCAGCGCGTCCTTGTTCTCGCGCAGGAAGTCGGCGAACGAGCGCGAGCCGAACTCCTCCTCGCCCTCGACGAACAGCACGAGTCCAAGCTCGGGGTCACCCCCGGTCACCTCGGCGAGCGCCCGCAGCGCGCCGAGGTGCACCATGATGCCGGCCTTGTCGTCGGCGGCGCCGCGTCCGTAGAGTCGGCCATCGCGCACCGTCGGCTCGAACGGCGGCGAGAGCCACTCCTCCTCGCGGCCCGTGGGCTGCACGTCGTGGTGCGCGTAGAGCAGGATCGTCGGGCGGCCCCCGCGGGCCCGACGGGTCGCGAGCACGGCGGGCTGGCCGCGCTCCCCCGTGTCGCCGATGGGCGCGTCGGTGATGCGCACCGCGTCGAACAGCCCGGTCTGCTCGGCGAGCGCGGCGACGGCCTCGGCGCTGCGTCGCACCTGCGTCTGATCGAACGAGGGCCAGGCGATCGAGGGAATCCGCACCAGCTGCCCCAGCTCGGCGAGCGCGCCCGGGATGCCGCCTGCCACGGCCTCCCGGATCCGCGCTTCGGCGGCGGCGTCGTCGGAAGCGTCGTTGGGTGTCGGTCGTGCAGCCGGTTCGAAGGTCATGCGGGTAATCTTAAGAGCAATCCGCCCATTCTGAGGACGTTCACCGTGGCCAAGCACACCCCCACCCCTGAGGCTTTCGAAGGCGAAAACGAACCCGTCGCTGGGAACAGCGCTGCCGGGAAAGGCCGCGCGACGCCCAGCCGCGCCGAGCAGGAGGCGGCGCGACGCCGTCCCCTGGTCGCGAACACGAAGGAGGCGAAGGCCGCGGCCCGCGCCGAGCTCGCCGCCAAGCGCGACCGCGCCCGCGTCGGCATGGCCGCCGGCGAGGAGAAGTACCTGCCGGTGCGCGACCGGGGCCCGCAGAAGCGCTGGGTGCGCGACTACATCGACTCGCAGTGGCACCTCGGCGAGTTCGTGATTCCGCTCATGGTCCTCGTGATCGTCATCACGTTCGTCAACATCCCGATGCTGCAGCTGTACGCGATGATCGGCCTGTGGGGCTTCATCATCCTCGTGATCATCGACATGGCCTTCACCTCCTGGCGCACCAAGCGCGCCGCGCGCGCCAAGTTCGGCGAGTCCCGCATGGAGAAGGGCCTCGGCTGGTACGCCGCGATGCGCTCGCTCCAGATGCGCGTGCTCCGGATGCCGAAGCCCCAGGTTCGCCGCGGCCAGCGCCCCGAGTAGGCCGCGCCGCACCCCCGCGCATCCCGTCGCCGAGCAGCGCTCGCGGCGGGATGCGTCGTTTCGGGCGCGTGCGCGGCGGCCGCTAGCGACGGCGGGCGGCGAGCCCGCGGTTGAGCTTCCGGCCCCAGAGCGGCCCCTCGTACAGGAATGCGGAGTACCCCTGCACGAGCGTCGCGCCGGCGGCGAGTCGCTCGGCCACCTCGTCGGCGGTCTCGACGCCGCCCACCGAGATCACGCAGAACTCGGCCGGCACCTCGGCGCGCACGAGGCGGAGCACCTCGAGCGAGCGGGCCTTCAGCGGCGCGCCCGAGAGCCCGCCGGCGCCGGCGGCCGCCACGACCGCCGGGTCGGTGCGCAGGCCGTCGCGGGCGATCGTCGTGTTCGTGGCGATCAGGCCGTCGAGGCCGAGCTCGACCGCCAGCCGCGCCACGCCGGCGACCTGCTCGTCGTCGAGGTCGGGGGCGATCTTCACCAGCAGCGGGGTCGAGCCCGAGACGCCGCGCACCGCGGCGAGGAGCGGGCCGAGCTGGTCGAGCTCCTGGAGCCCGCGCAGGCCCGGGGTGTTCGGCGACGACACGTTCACCACGAGGTAGTCGGCCAGCGGCGCGAGCAGGCGCGCGCTGCGCAGGTAGTCCTCGGTGGCGTCCTCCACCTCGACGACGCGGCTCTTGCCGATGTTCACGCCGAGCACCGGGCGGTGCTTCTTGCCCCGGAGGGCCCGCAGGCGGCGGGCCGCGGCATCCGCCCCCTCGTTGTTGAAGCCCATCCGATTGATGACCGCGCGGTCGGGAATGAGGCGGAACAGGCGCGGGCGCGGGTTGCCGTCCTGCGGGATCGCGGTGACGGTGCCGATCTCGACGTGGCCGAAGCCCAGGTTGCCGAGGCCGCGGGCGCCGACGACGTTCTTGTCGAAGCCCGCGGCGATGCCGAACGGGCTCGGGAACCGGATACCGAGCGCCTCGACGGCGAGCTCCGGGGCGGGGCGGGTGAACGCCCGCGCGGCTGCGCCGAACGGCGGCACGCTGAGCACGCGGATCACGGCCATGGCCATGTGGTGCGCGGTCTCGGGGTCGAAGCGCGAGAGCACCAGGTTGAACAGCGCGCGATACATCAGGCGGTCACGTCCGTGTGGCCGGCGCGCAGCTCGGCGATGGCCGACTCGAAGTCCTCGAGCGACTCGAACGCCTGGTACACGCTCGCGAAGCGCAGGTACGCGATCTCGTCGAGCTCGCGCAGCGGCCCGAGGATCGCCAGACCGATCTCGTTCGTGTCGATCTGCGACGAGCCGGTCTGCCGCACGGCCTCCTCGACCTTCTGGGCGAGCACCGCGAGGTCGGAGTCGGTGACCGGGCGGCCCTGGCATGACTTGCGCACGCCCGACATGACCTTCTCGCGACTGAACGGCTCGACCACGCCGCTGCGCTTGATCACGTTCAGGCTCGCGGTCTCGATGGTCGAGAACCGCCCGCCGCACTTCGGGCACTGCCTGCGGCGGCGGATCGAGAGGCCGTCGTCGCTCGTGCGCGAGTCGATCACGCGCGAGTCGGGGTTGCGGCAGAACGGGCAGTGCATGGTGTCAGGACCCCTTGGAAGTGGATTCGGTGGTGGCGCCGGCGAAGCGCGCCTGCACGGCCTCGCCGTGCGCGGGCAGCGCCTCGGCGTCGGCGAGCGCCACGATCTGCTCGGCGACGAGCTGCAGTGCCGTCCGATCGTATTCGATGAGCTGCTGCGGGCGGAGGAACGTGTGTGCGCCGAGGCCCGAGCCGTAGCGCGCCTGTCCCCCGGTCGGCAGCACGTGGTTGCTGCCCGCGAGGTAGTCGCCGAGGCTCACCGGGGCGTAGGGCCCGACGAAGATGGCGCCGGCGCTGGTGGTGCGCGCGGCGACGGCCGCGGCATCCGCGGTCATGACCTCGAGGTGCTCCGGGGCGTAGGCGTTGCTGAACGCGATGCCGGCGTCGAGGTCGTCGACGAGCACGATCGCGGACTGCGGGCCGGCGAGCGCGACGCGCACCCGCTCGGCGTGGCGGGTGGATGCCACGAGCCCCGGCAGCGCGGCCGCGACGGCGTCCGCCAGCTCGCGCGAGGGCGTGACGAGCACGGCGCCGGCTTGCTCGTCGTGCT
>Ga0116180_1000493_pt1 | contig 37128 bp, 45 predicted proteins | sample AD_UKC073_MetaG_FD_89804 | JGI IMG/M metagenome (GOLD analysis project Ga0116180, IMG submission 89804) | Active sludge microbial communities of municipal wastewater-treating anaerobic digesters from USA - AD_UKC073_MetaG | ecosystem: Engineered > Bioreactor > Anaerobic > Digestate | place: USA... | reverse complement strand
GCGGCGGTGAACACGCCCTCTGCATGGCCGCGCCGCAGCTCGTCCGGGTCGATCCCGTCGGTCAGGTAGGCGACCATCAGCGGCGCGAAGTCGAGATGCTGCGGCAGGGCGGCCAGGATCCGGTCGCGATAGGCCGCCGCCGCGTCCACCGTGCTGATCGGCGGCGAAAGGTTGGGCATCACGATCGCGCGGGCGAACTGGCGCGCGGTGTGGGGCAGCACGCCCGCCATCACCGCACCGTCGCGCAAGTGGACGTGCCAGTCGTCGGGCCGGCGGATGGTCAGGCGAGTCGCGGTGCTGGTCATGCCGCGCGCATACCGCAGCGCGCCGCGCGATGACAGCTTGTCGTCCCCGCTCGGCGGTTCGTCGAACCCGTTCGACGGCTGACCGGCAGCCTGCCCCCTCCATCGAAGCCCGCGCGCCTGCCCCGGCCCGGCCCGCTAGGCGCGAGGATGAAGGAAAGGCCGCCAATGCGCGGCATCGTGGGGAGAATTCATGCGCTCGTTGCACCGCCTCGCGGCATCCACCCTTGCGCTCGCCGCTGCCCTGCCGACGACGGCGCTGGCGCAAAGCACAGGGGAAAATGCGGTCGCATCGGCCGAGGACGCTTTCGGCACCTTCACCGGGCACGAGCAGATCGGCGTCTATGACGAAGGCAACGTGCGCGGATTTTCCCCCGGGACGGCAGGCAATTACCGGATGGAGGGGATGTATTTCGACATCCAGGGCAGCCTCGGCAACCGGGCGATCGAAGGCTCGACCATCCGCGTCGGCCCGGCGGCGCAGGGCTATGCCTTCCCCGCGCCGACGGGCATCGTCGACCTCCAGCTCAAGAAGGCGGGCGAGAAGCTGACCGTGGCGCCCTTTGCCTCGGTCGACAGCTTCGGCTCGCGCAGTTTCGAACTTGATGCGCAGGTGCCGCTGGCGGGCAAGGAGCTGACGCTCGCCGCCGGGGTTGGAATCGGCCGCAGCCGCTATGGCACGGGCGGCGGGGCGAACGATTTCAGCGTGGGCGTGGTTCCGCGCTGGCGGCCGAGCAGCAATGTCGAGGTGCTGGCCTTTTTCAACCACCGCCGCGATTCCAACCAGGACGCGCAGCCGCTCTATTTCGCCACCGGCAGCTTCATTCCCGCCTATGTCGCGCGCGACAACCACCCCGGCCCGGACTGGGCGAAAAGCGACAACCGCAGCACGGCCTATGGCCTGGCCGGCCACGCCAACCTGGGCGACTGGACGGTGCGCGCCGGCGTGTTCCGCTCGCGGTTCTCGCAGGATTTCGGCTATGCGAACCTCGTCGGGATCAACGCCGACACCAGCACCGATCGGATGGTCTATGCCTTCCCCGGCAGCAAGGCGGCATCGTGGAGCGGCGAACTGCGCCTCTCCCGCCGCATCCCGGACGGCAGCCGCGCGCACCTGATCACCGCCTCGCTGCGCGGGCGCTCGATCGACGCGCATTATGGCGGGGGCGACCTGGTGGAACTGGGCAGCGCTGCGCTCAACCAGCGGATTCGTCCACCGCGCCCCGCCTTCACCTTCGGCGCCCAGACCGATGACGAGACGCGGCAGGTGACGGCCGGGATTTCCTACAGCCTGCGCTGGGATGGCATCGGTGAAGTGACCGCCGGCGTGCAGCGCAGCCACTATGTGAAGCGAGTCGCCACCCCCGGCGCGCCGCTGGCCGAGGGGACGAGCGACGTAACCCTGCCCAGCTTCAGCGCAGCCGTGCCGGTGACGAACAAGCTGGCGCTCTACGGCAGCTACGTGCGCGGGCTGGAGGACGCCGGCACCGCGCCGGGCTATGCCGCCAACGCCAACCAGGTGCTGCCCGCGATCCGCACCAGCCAGTACGATTTCGGCCTGCGCTGGTCGCCGGTGAAGGACACCACGCTGATCCTGGGCTATTTCCACATCTCCAAGCCCTACATCGATCTCGACGTGAACAACGCCTACCGCGTGCTGGGCAGCGACACCCACGAGGGGATCGAGCTGAGCCTGACCAGCAACGTCACGAAGCACCTGCGGATCGTTGCGGGCGGGGTGTGGCAGGACCCCAGGGTGACGGCTTCCAGCACCATCGCCGAGCCGGTCGGCAAGCGCCCCGTCGGCCTGCCGCGCCTGCGCACCCGATTCAACGTCAACTGGACCCTGCCCTTCGCTCCGGCCGTGACGCTGGACGCCTATGTCAATCACGAGAGCAGCGCCTATGGCACGGTCGACAATGCCGTGAAGGTTCCCGGCGCCACCCGCGTCGGCGCCGGCGCGCGCTATCGTTTCACCATCGCGGGGCGGCCGGTGACCGCGCGGGTCGGGCTCTACAACATCTTCGACACGCAATTCTGGGTGCCGGTCGGCGGCGGCTATTACGGCTACAACGTCCGCCGCAACGTCCAGGCCTGGCTGACGACGGAATTCTAGGAACGATCCCGGCCCCTTCCGTTCGTGTCGAGCTTGTCGAGACACGAGCTGGAGGGGCTTGGATCATGGGACGCATTGCCAAGCGTGCACGCAGTCCCCACCTTGCGCGCCATGACCGCTACCCGCCTGACCAGCCGCGCCGTGATCCGGCTGTCCCCGCTTGACGAGGGCGAGGATGTCCGCGCCTTCCTGCAGGGCCTCGTCACCAACGACGTGACCGGCCAGCTGCCCGCCTGGACCGCCCTGCTCAGCCCGCAAGGCAAAGTGCTGTTCGATTTCCTCGTCTGGGCTGACGGTGCGGACCTGCTGCTCGATTGCGAGGTCGCCGCCGCCGAAGCACTGGCCAAGCGCCTGTCGCTGTACCGCCTGCGCCGCCGGATCGGCATCGCGCCCGACCCCGCGCTCGCCGTTCACTGGCAGGCCGGTGACGGTCCCTCGCCCGATCCGCGCCTTGCAGCGCTGGGCCAGCGCCGGCTGGGCAAAGCGGATGGTGAAAGCGCCGAAGACCAATGGCTTGCACATCGCCTTTCACACGGTGTCTGCGAAGGCTCCAGCGAACTGGCTGACCTGCTCTGGCTGGAATGCAACGCCGCCGAACTGAACGGCGTGTCCTTCACCAAAGGCTGCTACGTCGGGCAGGAGAATACCGCACGGATGAACTGGCGGCAGAAGGTCAACCGGCGGCTGCTCGTGGTGCCGCTGCCGGACAGCGATCCCGCCCGCCAGCGCGCGGCCTGGCCGCAGTTGGGCCTCGCGGTCGATCACCGCCGGGTGGAGGACATCCGCCCGGAATGGCTGCCGGAGTGGTTGAAGTTGGATCAGGACCAGTCCTGAGCAGCCCACCTGGCTCGCAATGACGATGAAGCGTACTCGACCGTCCTAGCAGGCCTCCGCCGGCCCCAGCCCGGCAACGATCGCTGCATCGACCAGCATCTGCGTCGCCGTTTCCCGCGCGGAATCGCGGTCCAGCCCCAGCGAGCGGGTCAGCGGCGCACCCAGCATGGCATCGCCCAGCGCCATCATGCACAGCGCGTGAGCCGCAGGCCGCATCTTGCCGCCGCCATGCTCGTCAAGCTCGCTGACCAGGTCGTGGATCACCTCGACCAGCGGATCGAGCGCATCCTCGTTGCCGTGGAGCAGCATCCACCCCGCCAGCGCGGCCCCGCCCTCGCGGTCGAACGCGTCGAACGCCAGGTCGACGATTGCACGCGGCGATCCGCCCTCGCCCGCGCGGTTGGACTTGACCGTCTCGGCGATCACTTCGCAGACCTGCTCGGCATGATATTCCGCCAGCGCCTTCTGCAGGCCCGAAGCCGATCCGAAATGGTGCAGCAGGTTGGCGTGGGTGCGGCCGATTCGCGTGGCGACGGCCTTCAGCGTGACGGCCTGCGGACCCAGCTCGATCAGCAGCGCGCGCGCCGCTTCCAGCGCGGCAAGGCGGCTCTCTTCCTGGGTCAGACGTTTTCTAATTGACATGAGTGTAAGTTGCACTAACTTTATTGGTATGAACGCACCTGCAAAATTCCCGCTCGACGTAGAACCCGCCGCAGCTTCGGGCAAGGCGGTTCCGACCCCCGCAGACCTGGTTATCACCGTGCGCGACCAGCGTTTCGGGCGCGAGCAGCGACCCAGCCGCTGGTGGCTGGGCGGCGATCCGATCGGTTCGGCCTGGCACAATGCGCTGTCCGCCACTTTCCCGCGCGGCGAAGCCATGTTCATCGAGGCGGTGAAGGCCTTCCGCGACGGCGCCTCGCCCAAGCTGGAGGCCGAGATCCGCGCCTTCGTTCGCCAGGAGATCAACCACACGCGCGAACACATCGTGTTCAACACCGCGGCCGAGGCGGCGGGCTATGACATGAAGAAGATCGACGACCGTCTGGAAAACGTCATGTCGCAGATCAAGCAGCGCCCGCCGATCGTGAACCTGGCCGCGACCATTGCGCTGGAACACTACACCGCGATCATGGCGCACGAATTCCTCGCCAATCCGAAGCACTTCAAGAACGCCGAGCCGGACACGGCCGCGATGTGGCGCTGGCATGCGATGGAGGAAATCGAGCACAAGGGCGTCGCCTTCGACACCTATCTCCACGCCACCCGCGACTGGAGCCGCTGGCGGCGCTGGAAGCTGAAATCGCTGATGATGATGCTGATCACCCAGAGCTTCATCCGCAACCGCTGGAACGACACGCTCGACCTGCTGGCCCAGGACGGGCTGACCGGCTGGAAGGTCAAGGCCAGGCTCGCGTGGTATCTGTTCGGCACCCCCGGCGTCCTGCGCAAGATCGTGCCGGCCTGGTTCGCCTACTTCATGCCCGGCTTCCACCCCTGGAAGCACGACGACCGCGCCCTGATCGGCAAGGCCGAAAGCGAATTTCCCGACGCGGTGATGCCGGCCACGGCCTGATCGATCACCGCGAGTTGAAATCGAAAAGGCCCCGCCGGATGGCGGGGCCTTTCTGTTTTGGGTCAGGCGGCTCGCATCACCCCTGCGGCGTCATCGTCCCCGTCGCAATCGCACGGCGGACCAAGCCGGATGCGGTGTTCAACGGATTGCGCGACATAGCCCCGCGACAGGCTGAAGCGCTGGCGCAAATGCCCGGTCGGCCGGAAACCGACCTTGCGCAGCACCGCGCCCGACGCGGGATTGTCGATGAAATGCCCGGCCACGATATCGCGGTGGCCAAGCACCCTGGCCAGCCGCAGCACGGCACGCGAGGCTTCGGTCGCATAGCCCTTGCCCCAGTGTTCTCGGGCGAACCAGTAACCCAGTTCCACCTCGCCATTGCTCTCCGCCAGGCCGACGCAGCCGATCAGCTCCGCCGGGGCGCTGCTGGTCGGCAGGGTCACGAAGAAGTGCGGGCAGCGCTGATCCTGCGGCTGACTGGCGAACCTGCGCGCATCGTCTGCCGTGTAAGGCCAGGGCGCCTGGGCGAGGTTCTTCACCACGCCCTCGTCGCCGATCCGGCCGAGCAGTTCTTCCCAGTCCTCGGGCCAGCCCGGCCGAAGGAACAGCCGTTCGCTGCGAATGAACATTACTGAATTCTCCCGTGGTCCATCCCGCAGGCCCGATCTAGGCCGGCCAGGTGACAAAGCCATTACGCCTGCGCCGGGATGACCTCTGTACGGGGCATCCGGTTCCAGGCGGCTGAGGGAGAATCAAAAAAGGGAGACGGGTTGGCCCCTCTCCCTCGTTCGGCCGGCTCGTTGCGTCCGGCGGGGCCATCCCATCAAGGATGGCCCGTTATCGACCATCCGTTATTCGGCGGCAGCTGCCATGTCGACCGACACGTACTTGCGGCCCAGCTTGCCGTCGTGGAAGCGTACGCGACCTTCGGCGAGCGCGAACAGGGTGTGATCCTTGCCCATGCCGACATTGTTGCCCGGGTACACGCGGGTGCCACGCTGACGGATGATGATGTTGCCGCCGATCACTTCCTGACCGCCGAACTTCTTCACGCCAAGGCGACGGCCAGCCGAATCACGACCGTTACGCGAGGAGCCGCCTGCTTTCTTGTGTGCCATGTCGATCTACTCCGGATTCTTATTCAGCAGCCGCAGCGGCTTCAGCGGGGGCGGCCTTCTTGGCCGCAGCCTTCTTCGCCGGGGCTTCGCCACCGACGGCGACGATGCGCAGCAGGGTCATCTGCTGGCGATGGCCGTTCTTGCGACGATAGTTGTGGCGGCGACGCTTCTTGAAGACGATCACCTTTTCCGACTTCGCCTGAGCGATGATTTCGGCCGAAACCACGACGCCCTTGGCATCCTTGATCTCGCCGCCGTCACCGGCCAGCAGGACATCGCCCAGGGTAATGGTCTCACCAGCTTCGCCAGCCAGCTTCTCAACCGCGATCTTGTCTCCGGCGGCAACCCGATACTGCTTGCCGCCCGTGCGCACTACTGCGAACATGATGCCCTATTCCGTTCTATCAACTTTCCGCCCAGCCAGTCGCCAGCGGTGCGCCGACCTTCCCGCCGAATGGCAGGGTGCCGGAAGAAGGGCCGCCCCTAATCCAAGCCCGGGCGGGTGTCAACGAGGTTCCTGCCGGATTTGTGAGTCATTGTCCGCCTGACGGCGGTGCGGAAGGTCCGTCCGGGTCTTCCTTGCAACACCAGCCCGCACCGCCGTAAGCCGCACCACAATCTCCCGCACTACCCATGCCTGACCATCCTTGCTAGGAACCGGCCATGCGCCGCGTAACCTCGATCCTGCTGCTGGGTGCAGCCAGCCTCGCCCTTGCCGCCTGCGCCGATGACGCGGCCCGTTATCCCAGCCTCGCGCGGCGTCCGGCGGAATATCCCCAGCCGCCCCCGCCGCCCCCAGCTCCGGCGCCGCAACCTTCGGCCGAGGTGCTCGGCAAACTCGATGGACTGGTTGCCCGCGCACGCGGCGCGGATGCGCAGTTCCGGCAGAAGGCACCAGCCGCGATCGCGAAGATTCGCGCCGCCTCGGGCGCGGCCGTGGCCAGCGAGTCCTGGGCAGAGGCGACCATCGCCCTGTCCGACCTCGAATCGCAGCGCAGCGCGGCGATGATCGCGCTCGCCGATCTCGACGCGCTTTACGCTGCCGAGCGGGTGGCGGGCAGCGACACCACCGCGATCGAATTCGCCCGCAGCCAGGTGCTGGACATGGTGGCCAGCGAGGATTCGGTACTGGCGGGTCTCAGGGGCGCTTTGGCGAGCTGACTTCGACGCTAGGCCCACCGCGCCAGGTCGGCGTGATCCTGTTGGCGCGGTTCGATCCAGTGCCATTCCCCGGCGCGCCGTTCGCGCTTCCAGAACCACGAATCGCTCTTGAGGTGATCCATCGCGAAGTCGGCCGCCGCGAAAGCATCGCGGCGGTGGCGCGCGGCGGCGGCGACCAGGACGATCGGTTCGCCCGGCGCCATCTCCCCGTGGCGGTGGACAATCAGCAGACCATCGAGCGCCCAGCGCGCCAGCACGGTCTCGCCCAACGCGCTCATCCCCGGCAGGGTCAGCGGCGGATAGTGGCGCAGTTCCAGCGCCTCCACCCCTTCGCCCGCGCGCACCTGGCCGAGGAAGCTGACCACCCCGCCCGCCGAGGGATGGGCGGCGGTGAAGGCCGCCAGCTGCGCGGCAGGATCGAAGGATGCGCCCAGCAGGCGGACATCCGCCGCCACGCCTAGCCCCCGCTGACGGGCGGCAGGAAAGCGATCTCGTCACCCTCTTCCAGCACGATCCCGCCGCGTTCGGTGATCAATTCGCCGTTGCGGGCGATTCGCACCCGATCGCCCAGCAGGGCTACGGCCAGTTCGACCGGCAACCCGGCCAGCACCGCTTCCAGCGGCCCCGGCGCCACGTCGCGATCAGGCCCGCCGGCCAGATCCTCCAGCCGTCCCAGAAACACCAGTTTCGCCATCTATCCTCCGGTTGCCGACATGTGCCGCACCAGTGCGGGAGCTTCGCCCCGCGCGCGAATCGCAAAGTGGTGGCGCTCCGGCTTGATCCGCATCGCCGTGGCCAGGGCGCCGGCCAGCGCCGCATCGGGATCGGCCGAACGCAGCGCCGCGCGCAAGTCGACCTGCTCCGTCCCGCCAAGGCAGGGATGGAGCTGGCCCGTCGCCGTCACCCGCACCCGGTTGCAGCCATCGCAGAAATTGCCCGTGAGCGGAGTGATCAGGCCCAGCCGCCCGCCGGTTTCGGCCACGTCGAAATAGCGCGCCGGCCCGCCGGTGCGATGCTCGCTGGGCGTCAGCGTGAAGCGCTGCTCGAGAACGGCCCGCACCGTGGTCAACGGCAGATAGTGGTCGAAGCGGTCCTGCTCGACCTCGCCCAGCGGCATGACCTCGATCAGGGTCAGGTCCATGCCCTGCCCGTGCGCCCAGGCGATCAGGTCCGGAAGCTCGGCCTCGTTGATCCCTTTCAGCGCGACGGTGTTGAGCTTGACCCTCAGCCCGGCGGCCCGCGCCGCCGCGATCCCTTCCAGCACGTCGGGCAGGCAATCGCGCCGCGCGAGGCGGGCGAAGGTCGCGCGGTCCAGCGTGTCGAGCGAGACATTGATCCGCCGCACACCCGCCGCCGCGATGTCCTCCGCAAATTGCGCCAGCCGAGTGCCGTTGGTGGTGAGGGTCAGTTCCTCCAGCACCCCCTTGCCGTCATCGACGCCCAGCCTGCGCCCCAGCGCCCGGATCAACTCGATCATGTCGCGCCGGACCAGCGGCTCGCCGCCCGTCAGACGCAGCTTGGTCACGCCCCGTTCGATAAAGCCCAGCGCCAGCCGGTGGAGTTCCTCAAGGCTGAGCACCTCCGAGCGCGGCAGGAAAGTCTGCCGTTCGGGCATGCAATAGCTGCACCGCAGATCGCAGCGATCGGTTACCGAAAGCCGCAGATACGTAATCCGCCGCTGGAACTGGTCGACGAGGGTCATGCCCCGGAGTGTAGCACGGCTCCGGCCCCGGCGTCATCCAGCGGCAGGTACTGGCCCGTCAGCCCGCCCGCTTCGCCCAGATAGCGCTCCGCCGCGCGAGTCGCAGCCTCGGTGGCAGAGGCCACCGCATTGACCCGGCGCGGCGCGGCGGCGCGGGCCAGCAACTGCACGGCGGCGAGTCGCCAGCCGCGATGGGCGTGATCGGCGGGCGGGAAGACCAGCAGCAGATCCTCCCCCGCGCCTGCCAGCGCGGGCGCGACATCGCCGTGGAACCGGGCGGCGGCCTCCAGCGGGTCGGAGGGAAGCCCCTCCACCGCCACGCGCCGCATCAGCGCCGCTCCCGCGTCAGGGTCATGCCGATCTTCTCGCCGTTCTCGCTGATCGCCAGCTTGACGATCTTGACCGTCACCGCCTCGACCCGTTCGTCCTGCACGAACAGCGTTTCGCAGACATGGTCGGCCACCGCCTCGATCAGCTTGAAGTGGACGCCCTGCGGCAGCGCTTCGGACGCCGCGAACTTGAGGTCCATGTAGTTCTTGCTGGCTTCGAGCGGAGTGTCGGGCAGATAGCGCTCCGCCGCGCGCAGCCGCACCGTAATGCTGAAGCGCAGCGGCTGGGGACGGCCGGTTTCCTCCGAATAGATGCCGGTCAGGACATCGTGTTCGAAATCGGCGACTTCCAGGATCAGACTATCGGCCATTTGTATGCCTTACTTACAATTCAAGCCGCAGTCCAGCGGGCGAAGATCGCGGTGGGGAGCAAACGGGCGCCCTCACCGTCCTCGCGCACGGCCAGATCGCCATGTTCGATCCGGCCCGGCAGGCCAGCGAAGACCTCGTCCAGCAGGCCCGCCAGCGCGAGCGAGCTCATCCGCACGGCATAGACCGTCAGAAACAGGAAGCGGCTGTTTTCATCCAGCAGGCGGCGGCAATCAGCCACCAGCCCCGGCAGGTGCTCTTCCAGCCGCCACACCTCGCCCTCCGGTCCGCGCCCGAACTTGGGGGGATCGAGGATGATCCCGTCATAGCGCCGCTCGCGCCGCACTTCGCGCGCGGCGAACTTGGCGGCATCGTCGACGATCCAGCGCACCGGGCGGTCGGCCATTCCGGCGAGTGCGGCGTTCTCGCGCGCCTGGGCGACCGACTTCTTGCTGGCGTCGACGTGCGTCACGCGGCCATGGTGCGACAGCGCGAGCGTGCCGACGCCGGTATAGCCAAACAGGTTGAGGCTCTCGAACCCCGTCTCGCGGGGGGCTGCGGCATATTGCTCGCCCATCCAGTCCCACACCGGGGCCATGTCCGGGAAGAAGCCGAGGTGGCGGAACGGAGTGCACTGGGCGGTGAAGCGCACCGCCCCGTTGCCATTGTCGTCCCCATTGGGCCAGGACAGCGGCCAGCCCTCGCGCGGGGGCGGGTTCTGGCCATAGGCCCAGCGCCCGCCGCCGTCCTCGTCCGATCCCGGCACGAATTCGCCATTCGCTGGCCAGTGCGTCAGGCGCGGGGTCCACAGCGCCTGCGGCTCGGGCCGGATGAAGCTGTAGGGGCCGTAGCGCTCATACTTGCGGCCATGGCCCGAATCGACCAGGCCGTAGTCGGCCCAGCCGCTACCGGTAAGAAGCAGCGGCTGGTGGGCCAGCTGCGCCATCAGCCGCGCGGCACCGCGTGGGCTGCGATGAAGTCGGCAATCGCGGCGTAGTCGCCGGGCAGTTCGACCATCCGCTCCTCGCGCTCGAACAGGTCGCCGATGCGGGTCGGCAGGCTGGGGCGCTGGCCCGTGGCGCGTTCCACCGCGTCGCGGAACTTCGCGGGGTGTGCCGTCGCCAGCGTCACCACCGGCACGTCCGGCGCGATGCCGGCGGTGCGGGCGGCATGGAGCCCGATGGCGGTGTGCGGATCGAGCAGTTCACCGCAGTTCTCCCAGGCCCAGCGGATCGCCTGTGCCATCTGGTCGGCATCAGCGCGGGCGCTGGTGAACAGGGCGGCGGCACCTTCGCGCTGGGCGTTGGTCAGCTGCATCGCCTTGGTCGATTCGAACCCTGCCATCTGCTCGGCCATGGCCTTGCCGTCACGGCCATTCAGGTCGAACAGCAGGCGCTCGAAGTTCGAGGACACCTGGATATCCATCGACGGCGCGGCGGTCGGCGTCACCGTTCCCGCCGAATAGTCGCCATTGGTCAACGCGCGGTGGAGGATGTCGTTGACGTTGGTGGCCACGATCAGGCGATTGATCGGCAGACCCATCCGCGCCGCGACATAGCCCGCGAACACATCGCCGAAGTTGCCGGTCGGCACGGCGAAGGCCACTTCGCGGCGCGGCGCGCCCAGCTGCAGCGCGGCGGCGAAGTAATAGACCACCTGCGCCATCAGCCGCGCCCAGTTGATCGAATTGACCGCGCCGATGGAAAAGCGGCTGGTCATCGCGGAGTCGTTGAACATCCGCTTCACCATCGCCTGGGCATCGTCGAACGTGCCCTCGATCGCGATATTGTGGACGTTGGGCGCCAGCACCGTGGTCATCTGCCGGCGCTGGACGTCGCTGACGCGGCCCTTGGGATGGAGCATGAAGATGTCGACCCGCGCCCGGCCCGCCACCGCGTCGATCGCGGCCGAACCGGTATCGCCCGAAGTGGCGCCGACGATGGTCAGCGGATCGCCGCCGCGCCCGAGGAACTCTTCGAACAGCAGGCCGAGCAGCTGGAGCGCAACGTCCTTGAACGCCAGCGTCGGGCCGTGGAACAGTTCCAGCAGCCACTGCTGCTCATCCAGTTGCTTGAGCGGGGTCACCGCCGCGTGGGCGAAGCGGCCATAGGCCTGGGTGGTCAGCTCAAGCAGACGCTCGGGCGTCAGGCTGTCGCCCACGAAGGGCTGCATGATCCGCGCCGCCAGCTCGGCATAGGACAGCCCGGCCATGGCCGCGATCTCGTCCTCGCTGAAGCGCGGCCACTCGCGCGGCACGTAGAGCCCGCCGTCGCTGGCGAGGCCCGCCAGCGTCGCGCCTTCGAAATCGAGCGCCGGAGCGCTGCCACGGGTGCTGATATAGTCCATCAGGCGGGCCGTTACCCCCGGTGGCGCAAAAATGAAACCCTGCGCGGGAATGGGGGGCAAATTTGGGGGCTTGCGGGAGCGCCCGCGCCCACCTCAGCCCTTCAGACGCTTGCGCAGCACCAGCGCGTAGATCGTCAGGGCGACGCCGGCGAACAGGAACCACTGCACCGCATAGGACCAGTGGTTGTTGGGAACGCTGCGCGGATCGGGCGCGGCGTTGGCATCCAGTCCGGCCAGCGGAGGATCGGCGACGAGCCGCACGGCCTTCCCCGCCCCCGGGGCGATCGTGCCGGTGGCCACGCCCCCAGCCCACTGGCGCGGAGCCAGATCGCGCGCCCAGCCCAGCACCAGGTCGGCCTTCTGCCCGCCCGGCAGCACGCAGGCCTGGACATGAGCCCAGCCGGTTGCGCCGCGCGCGTTGTGGCCGGCCATCGGCTGCGGTGCCCCGTCGGGCCGGCAATCGAAGCGGCTGCGCCGGAACAGCAGGTCTTGCGCGGCGGCAGGATCGGCGGGCCAGGCCACCTCGCCCCCCTGCCCCTCGCTGCTGGCATAGCGGGCGAGCAGCGCTTCCTTCTGGTGCATCCGGCCAAGCTGCCAGAAGCCCAGCGCGATCATGACGGCCACCGCGCCCAGCACGATGATTGTCGGCAGGATGGGAATCCGCCTGGCGGTCATTCGCCGCGCACATCCTTGTCGGTGGCCTCGCGCGCCTTGCGCTGGAACTCGGCGGCCAGCAGCGCCGCCTTGGTCACGCGCAGGCCCCACAGGGTCGACCCGAACACCATCGGAATCCACAGCAGTGCGTGGACCCAGACCGGCGGGTGAAACCGGAATTCGGTCCACAGCGCCAGGCCGACGACCACAGCGCCGATCACCATGGTCAGGAAGGCGGCCGGGCCGTCGCCCACGTTGAACTGAGCATTGTCGAGGCCGCAGGCGCGGCAGCGCGGCGCGAACTTCGCATAACCCGCGAACAGGGTCTTTGCGCCGCACTGGGGGCAGAGACCGAAAAGGGCAGCCTCGGCTAGGCCGGGCTGCCCCTTCGAACCGTTACCGGTGTCGTCCATCGATCAGTGAACCGGATAGCCCCATCCGCCCCAGACGTAGACTGCGACGAACAGGAACAGCCACACCACGTCGACGAAGTGCCAGTACCACGCGGCAGCTTCGAAACAGAAGTGCTGGCGCGGGGTGAAGTCGCCCTGGTACGAACGCACCAGGCAGACGATCAGCATGATCGTGCCGACGATGACGTGGAAGCCATGGAAGCCGGTCGCCATGTAGAAGGCCGACCCATAGGTGTTCTCGCCGAAGGGGAACGGCGCGTGCATGTATTCGTAGGCCTGGATCGCCGAGAACAGCAGGCCCAGCACGATGGTGGCCCACAGGCCCTTCTTCAGGCCTTCGCGGTCACCGTGGATCAGCGCGTGATGCGCCCAGGTGACGGTGGTGCCCGAAGTGAGCAGGATCAGCGTGTTGAGCAGCGGCAGGTCGAACGGATCCATGACCGCTTCGATCGCCTTGGGCGGCCACTGCCCGGCCACCGCGTCCGACAGTTCGCTGGGGAACAGCGAGAAGTCGAAGAAGGCCCAGAACCAGCCGACGAAGAACATCACTTCCGAAGCGATGAACAGGATCATGCCATAGCGCTGGTGCAGCTGCACCACCGGCGTGTGATCACCGGCGCGCGCTTCGTGCACGATCTTGGTGAACCACTGGTACATGGCGAACAGCAGCAGTGCGAGGCCCGCCCAGGGGACGACGTGTCCGCCCGGCAGCTTGTGCATGAACAGCACCATGCCGCTGGTGAAAGTCAGCGCGCCGATGGTGGTGGTCAACGGCACGAGATCGGGCGGCAGGATGTGAAAATCGTGGTTCTTGGTACCGGCCATTATGCTTCAATCCCCGTTTGTCCCTGCCCGGCAGCGCTGGCCGGAGGCGAAAATTCGAGTTGCCCTTATCGCGCCGGACCGGACCGGTCCAGTGCCTTTCAGTCCTGATCCGCAGCCATGTGGAAGGTATAGCTCAGCGTGATCTGTTCGATGTCCTTCGTGTCCGGATCATCAAGGATTGCCGGATCGACATAGTAGATCACCGGCATGTCGACCTTCTGCCCCGGCTGGAGCGTCTGCTCCTGGAAGCAGAAGCAGTCGATCTTCTTGAAATACTTGCCGACCTGATCGGGCGAGACGTTGAAACTGGCCACGCCCTTGATCGGCTTGTCGCTCAGGTTCTCGGACCGGTAGAAGGCCTGCTTGCGTTCACCGATGCGCATTTCCTGCGTCACCTGCTCGGGCGCGAAGGTCCACGGCAGATCGCGGTCGATGTTGGCATCGAAGCGCACCGAGATCGTGCGGACCGCCGTCTTGACCGTTGCCGCCTCGGCCGCGCTGGCGCGCATCGTCGTGCCGCCGAATCCGGTCACCTGGCAGAAGATGCGGTAGAGCGGCACCGAGGCGAAACCCAGCCCCAGCATGGCCAGGGCCCCGCCGGCCGCCAGGACCGCGGTGCGCGCCTTGGGGTCGTTCGGAAGAAAGGCTGCAAGCGCCATGGCTATGCCCTCACCCTCGCGATGGTGATGAAATAGAACAGCACGACCAGGCCCAGCAGCAGCAGGCCAACCGCGATGTTCCGCCCGCGCTGGATGCGCTTGCGCTCTTGTTCGGGATCGGGCGTCGAAGGCAGTGTCATCGGATCATCCCACCAGATAGCGGTCCGCCACCAGCGCGGCGAACAGGGCAAAGAGGTATAGCACGGAATAGGCGAACAGGCGCTTTTCGGGGCGCATGTCCATGTCCGCCGCGCCGCCGCGGAACACCGCGGCGCGCAGCGCCAGCAGCAGGAACACGCCCGACAGCAGCAGCGCCGAGGCGCCATATAGCCAGCCCGCCACTTCCAGCCAGAACGGCGCCAGGCTGATTGGCAGCATCAGCACGGCATAGACCAGGATCTGGCGGCGGGTGGACTTGTGCCCCGCCACGACCGGCATCATCGGAATGCCGGCCGCCGCATAGTCCGTCTCGACAAACAGGGCGAGCGCCCAGAAGTGCGGCGGGGTCCAGAAGAAGATGATGGCGAACAGCAGGATCGGCATCAGCGTGATCTCGCCGGTCGCCGCGATCCAGCCGATCATCGGCGGAAATGCCCCTGCCCCGCCGCCGATCACGATGTTCTGCGGCGTACGCGGCTTCAGCCAGATAGTGTAGACCACCGAATAATAGACGATCGACAGCGCGAGGATCACGGCGGCCAGCCAGCCCACCGCGACGCCCATGATCAGCACCGACGCGGCGCCCAGGGCGATCCCGAAGTCCCGCGCGGAGGTACGGTCCATCCGCCCCGCCGGCAGTGGCCGGTTGGCGGTGCGCTTCATCTTGGCGTCGAGGTCGGCTTCCCACCACTGGTTGAGCGCGGCCGACCCGCCCGCCCCCAGCGCGATGCACAGGATCGCGGTGAAGCCGATGATCGGATCGACGTGGACCGGCGCGGCCAGCAGGCCGCACAGGCCGGTGAAGATCACCAGGCTCATCACCCGGGGCTTGGTCAGCGCGAAGAAATCGCGCCAGTCGGCCGGAAGCGGATGGGCGGCAGGGGCAGCGGAAGCAGTCATGTCGCGCGCCCTATAGGGCCTGGTCAGAGTCGCTTCAACCAGTCGATCAGCAAAGCGTTCACTTCCCTTGGCCGTTCCTGCTGGGTCCAGTGGCCGCAGCCTTCCAGAATGTGCCCTTCGACGCGCGGCGCGAACAGCCGCATCATGGCAACCGGGTCGGTCACGCCGCCGAACAGGTTGGTCGCCGGATCTCGGCTGCCCCCGATGAACAGGCACGGCTGTTCGAGCTGCTTTCCGGCCCACGCCCTGAGATACTCGTAGTCCGCCTCGTGGTTGCGGTAGCGGTTGAGCGGGCCTCGAAAGCCCGAGGCCTTGAACTCGCCCGCATAGAACGACAGGTCGGCATCGTTCAGCCAGAACGGCAGCCCTTCCGGGTCGGCAACGTCGGGCAGTCCTTCCAGGAAGGTCGCTCCGGCGGGCTTCGACCAGTAGTCACCCTCCGGCACGTCGCCCGAAATCGAATACATCATCCGCCGCACGAAAGCGCGCGGGTCGGCCTCGGCCTCGGCTTCGGCAATGCCGGGCTGCTGGAAATATTCCTGGTAGAAGAACCGGCCCTTGGCGGTGAAGGCTTCGCGGAACACTTCGGTAAAGGGACGCTGCGGCGCTCCTGCAAACGGCACCGACAGTCCGGCAACCGCACGGAACCGGTCGGGGCGGGTAAAGGCCGAATTCCAGACGATCGGCGCGCCCCAGTCATGCCCAATCAGCACCACCGGCTCACCCGGGGACAGGACATCGGCGAGGCCGACGAGGTCACCGATCAGCCGCTCCATGGCATAGGCCGCAACCGGCTCGGGCTTGTCCGACCCGCCATAGCCGCGCACGTCGATCGCGCAGGCGGTGAAGCCGGCTTGGGCCACCGGGCCGATCTGGTGGCGCCACGAATACCAGCTTTCGGGAAAGCCGTGGACCATGATCGCCAGCGGGCCGGAGCCTTCGATAGCACAGCGCAGGGTCACTTCGCCGACGTCTATGGTGCGAAATTCGGGCATGGCTCTCTCCTCCTCGTCGTGCGGGATTTCAGATCCCGTCATCGCGGTCCGCGTCGGCAATGCGGGCGGCGCTGCCGCGCACCAAATTATTCCGTTCGCTCGCCCCTGATTGCTTAGCCGCCGCACTCCTAGCAACGACGAAATGCAATCCGGCAATTGAAATGCCCTGCCCAACGCAAAACGCCCCGGCTGTGGGCCGGGGCGTCTCGTTGTTCGGTGGCTACCGATCCAATCAGTGGTGAGCCTTGTCGTCGATGACGGGCAGGGTCTCGAACTGGTGGAACGGCGGCGGGCTCGACAGGGTCCACTCGAGCGTGGTCGCGCCTTCGCCCCAGTAGTTGTCGTCCGCCTTCTTGCCCACGGTGTAGGCGTAGATGATGTTGATGAACCACACCACCAGCGAGGCCACCATGACCATGTAACCGATGGTCGCGATCTCGTTCCAGTAGGCGTAGGCCGGGGTGTAGTCCGGATAGCGCCGCGGCATGCCCTGGAGGCCCAGGAAGTGCATCGGGAAGAAGATCAGGTTCACGCCGACGAAGAACACCCAGAAGTGGACGTGGGCGAGGAACTCGGAGTGCATCCGGCCGCTCATCTTCGGGAACCAGTAATAGAAGCCCGCGAACAGGCCCGTCACCGCGCCCAGCGACAGAACGTAGTGGAAGTGACCGACCACGTAGTAGGTGTCGTGCAGCACGTCATCGACGCCGCCGTTGGCCAGGACCACGCCGGTCACGCCGCCCACGGTGAACAGGAAGATGAAGCCCAGCGCCCAGACCATCGGCGACTTGAACTCGATCGAGCCGCCCCACATGGTCGCGATCCACGAGAAGATCTTGATGCCGGTGGGCACCGCGATGACCATGGTCGCGGCGGTGAAGTACATCTTCGTGTCGACCGACAGTCCGGTCGTGTACATGTGGTGCGCCCAGACGATGAAGCCGACGACACCGATGGCGACCATCGCGTAGGCCATGCCGAGGTAGCCGAACACCGGCTTCTTCGAGAAGGTCGAGACGATCTGGCTGATGATGCCGAAGGCCGGCAGGATCATGATGTAGACTTCGGGGTGGCCGAAGAACCAGAACAGGTGCTGATAGAGGACCGGATCGCCGCCGCCGGCGGGATCGAAGAAGGTGGTGCCGAAGTTGCGGTCGGTCAGCAGCATGGTGATCGCGGCGGCAAGCACCGGCAGCGCCAGCAGCAGCAGGAAGGCAGTGACCAGCACCGACCACACGAACAGCGGCATCTTGTGCGGGGTCATGCCCGGCGCGCGCATGTTGAGGATGGTGGTGATGAAGTTGATCGCGCCCATGATCGACGAGGCGCCGGCGAGGTGGAGCGAGAAGATCGCGAAGTCCACCGCCGGATTGCCGATCTTGTCCTGGGTCGACAGCGGGGCATAGGCGGTCCAGCCGATGCCGGCGCCGTTGCCCGCGCCGCCCGGCACGAAGGCCGAGATGAGCAGCGAGATGAAGCCCGCCACGGTCAACCAGAACGAGATGTTGTTCATCCGCGGGAAGGCCATGTCCGGCGCGCCGATCATGATCGGCACGAACCAGTTGCCGAACCCGCCGATGATCGCCGGCATGACCATGAAGAACACCATGATCAGGCCGTGGGCGGTGATCAGCACGTTCCACAGGTGGAGCGACTGGTCGAAGGTTGCATTGGGCTCGCCGAACAGCGCGGCGAAGGTGCCCAGGTACTGGATTCCCGGCTGAGCCAGTTCAAGGCGCATCATGCCGGAGAAGGCACCGCCGACCAGCCCCGCGAAAATCGCGAAGATCAGGTACAACGTTCCGATGTCCTTGTGGTTGGTCGACATGAACCAGCGGGCGAAGAAGCCCGGCTTGTGATCATGGTCGTCGTGCGAATGGCCCGCGTCGTCGTGGGCCTGGAATGTGTCGGCGGTGGTAGCCATGGCGTCTGGAACCTTGTCCTAAATGCTGGGGCTCAGGCGGCGGGAGCCGGCGAAGCGGGAGCGGCGGCGGCCGGAGCGGCAGAAGCGGGGGCTGCGGCAGCGGCGGGAGCCGCAGCGGCGGGCGCTTCGGGCATCCCGTCGATCTTGCCGCCGGACTGGGTCATGACCCAGGCGTTGTACTTGTCGCGCGGCAGGGCCTCGATCGCGATCGGCATGTAACCGTGGCGTACGCCGCACAGTTCCGAACACTGGCCGAAATAGACGCCGGGTTCCTTGATGAACATGACCTTTTCGTTGATCCGGCCCGGAACGCCGTCGATCTTGAACCACAGCGAAGGCACGGCGAACGAGTGGATCACGTCGGCGGCGGTCACTTCCATGCGGATCGGCTCGCCCACGGGGACGACCATGCGATAGTCGACCGCCAGCTTCGACGGACCGTCCGCATCGGTGCGGGCACGCTCGCCGGGCTTCACCTCGTTCGAATCCTTCAGCATGTTCGAGATCACTTCGAACCCGCCGTTGTCGACATAGGTGTAGGTCCAGTACCACTGGTTGCCGGTGACCTTGATGGTCAGCGCCTTGGCCGGGGCCGGCTTGAACTGCTTGGCGATCAGAGTGATCGAAGGCACCGCGATGGCGACCAGGATCAGCACCGGAACGCCGGTCCAGATGACTTCGAGCAGCGTGTTGTGGCTGGTCTTCGACGCGACCGGGTTGGCGCGGCGGTTGTAGCGGGCGATGATGAACAGCAGCAGGAACAGCACCAGCAGCGAGATCGCGACGATCACCGGCATCAGGATCGCATCATGCATCCAGCGCGCGTAGAGGCCGTTGTCCGAATACTGGTCCTGCAGGTGGATGCCCTTGTCGACCGGCATGCCCTTGCCCGCGGTCGGCACCATCGGGGTGTAGCCACCCTCGGCGATCTTGAAGCGCGGATCGTTGGGATCGACGGCCGGAGCCGCGGCGGGCGCCGCAGCCGCCGGAGCGGCAGCGCTGGCAGCAGCCGGAGCGGCGGAAGCCGCCGCTTCGGGCGCGGCCGCGGCGCTGGCGGCAGGACTGGCCGCAGTGGCGGCATCCTGCGCAAACGCGGCCTGCGGCGCGGCCAGCAGCGCGAGCGCCACGCCGAGTGCCTTGATCGTGCGACCCGCGGCGCGGGCATTTTGGCCGAATTTCATCGTTCCTGTGCTTTCGCTTTCCTATGTCGACGGAAGAACAGCCTTGCCCCCTTCCGCCCCCTTGGGAGACAGATTTTCACGCGGCCTATACGCGCGCTTGCGGGGCACCTCAAGCGCCTCTAGGGGAATTTTTGACACGGATCATGGACGCCGCTTCAACAGGGCCTCCTAATTCAAGCGAAAGGCTATCCAGACAATGCAGGAAGACGACGTGCTTGCCGAATTCAGGGCGAGCAAGGCCTTGCTGGAAGGCCATTTCCTGCTCTCCTCGGGCCGTCACAGCGCCCATTACCTGCAATGCGCGCGCGTGCTGATGGATCCGATGCGCGCCAGCCGCCTCGCGCTCGCGCTCGCGGCCAGGCTCCCGCGCGAACTCAAGAAGGAACTGACCAGGGTCGTCTCGCCGGCCATGGGCGGAGTGATCATCGGTCATGAAATGGGCCGCGCCCTGGGACTCGAGGCGATGTTCGTCGAGCGGCCCACCGGCACCTTCGAACTGCGCCGCGGCTTCGCGATCGAACCGGGCGACAAGGTGCTGCTGGTCGAGGATGTCGTGACCACCGGCCTGTCGAGCCGCGAGGCGATCAAGGCGATCGAGGCGGCGGGCGGCGAAGTGATTGCCGCCGCCGCGCTGGTCGACCGTTCGGCCGGGACCGTGGACCTTGGCGTGCCGTTCTACCCGCTGATCGCGCTCAACTTCCCGACCTGGGCGCCCGACGAGGTTCCGCCCGAACTCGCCGCGACGCCCGCGATCAAGCCGGGCAGCCGCGCCCAGGCCTGAGCGCAGCGATGAGCGCCCCCCTCGCTTCCGCCCTGCGCCTCGGCGTCAACATCGACCACGTCGCGACGATCCGCAACGCGCGCGGCGGCGACCATCCCGATCCGGTGCGCGCGGCGGAGATCGTCGCGGCCTGCGGGGGCGACGGAATCACCGCCCACCTGCGCGAGGATCGGCGCCACATTCGCGATTCCGACCTCGCGCGCATCCAGGCGGCGACCGGCCTGCCGCTCAACCTGGAAATGGCAGCGAGCGAGGAGATGCTGGCGATTGCCCTGGCCCACCGCCCGCACGCCGCCTGCATCGTCCCCGAACGGCGCGAGGAGCGCACCACCGAGGGCGGGCTCGATGCGGCCGGGCAGCACAACCGGCTCTATCCGATCGTCCAGCGGCTGGCCGACGCCGGGATCCGCGTCAGCCTGTTCATCGCGCCGGAGGAAGCCCAGGTCGAGGCTGCGCTGCGCCTGAAGGCGCCGGTGATCGAACTCCATACCGGTGAATATGCACACGCGGCCGGAGAAGCGCAGGAACGCGAGCTCGCGCGTCTGTCCGCAATGGCCGCGCTGGCCGCACGCGAGGGGATCGAGCCGCACGCCGGGCACGGCCTCACTTATGACAATGTCATGCCGGTCGCCGCGATTCCCCAGGTGGCAGAGCTCAACATCGGCCACTTCCTGATCGGTGAAGCGGTTTTCACCGGGCTTGAGCCGGCGGTGCGGCGGATGCGCCAGATGATGGACGCCGCGCGCGCATGATCATCGCCATCGGGTCGGACCTCTGCAACATCGAGCGGATCGCCAATTCGCTCGAGCGGTTCGGCGAACGCTTCGAAGCGCGCGTCTTTACTGAGGTAGAGCGGGCCAAGGCGGCGCGCCGTCCGTTTACCAAGGCCGGAACCCTTGCCAAGCGCTTCGCCGCCAAGGAAGCCTTCGCCAAGGCGGTGGGCACCGGGTTCAAGGCCGGAGTGTTCATGCGCGACATCGGCGTGGTCAACCTGCACACCGGCGCTCCGACCCTGGCGCTGACCGGCGGCGCGGCGGAGCGGCTGGCCATGTTGCTTCCCGATGGCCACGAGGCGGTGGTTCACCTGACACTCACCGACGATCACCCATGGGCCCAGGCCTTCATTGTCATCGAGGCACGCAAGCTGTGAGCGATCCCGCACCCGAACCCCTTCCCGCCCAGCCCGGCCAGACCGCGCCCGAAAAGGCCGCCGAAAAGGAACGAATCGACTGGATCGCGGAGATTCGCGGATTGATCCTGATGCTGGGCGCGGTGTTGGCGTTCCACAGCCTGCTGGCCAAGCCGTTCTACATCCCCTCGATCTCGATGATGCCGGGCCTGCTGGTCGGCGACCGGCTGGTCGTCTCGAAATTCCCCTATGGCTGGAACTGGTCCTCGGTCAGCTTTCATATCCTGCCGCGCGGGAACTGGCGCGTGCTGGGCGGCACGCCGCAGTACGGCGACATCGTGATCGTCGTGCCCCGCAACCGCACCGATGACCTGATCAAGCGCGTGGTCGCCCTGCCGGGGGACCGGATAGCGGTGAAGGACGGGCAGATCGTGCTCAATGGCAAGCCGGTGCCGCAGGTGGTCGAGCCGCCGGTCCAGCTGCCAGCCGACGATGACCTGGCCTGCGATTACGGCCAGCACTGCTATGCCGATTTCGCCGCCTACCGCACGCGGCTGCCGTCGGGCCGGGTGGTCTATGAACTGCCCACTTTCCGGGAAACCCTGCCCAATGGCGCGAGTTACCTGATCATCGATCACCTGCGCCAGCAGCTCGACACCATGGACGAGATCACCGTTCCGGCGGACCACGTCTTCGTGATGGGCGACAACCGCGATCATTCGGCCGACAGCCGCGCCGCGCTCTGGGAGAACGGCCTGGGCGGGCCGGTGCCGCTGTCCGACGTGGGCGGCCGGGCCGAATTCGTCACCTTCTCGCTCAACGGGTCGCAGACGCTCAATCCCCTCTCGTGGTGGGGGGCCTTGCGCGACGGGCGCGCCGGGCGCAGCCTGCGTCCCGACATGGTGCAGCAGAAAGGCAACTGATGGCGCAAGGCAGCGAACCGCCCGTTCCGGCCGGGGCGGAGGCCCCTTCCCCGCGCCCCCGCAACCGGCGGACCCGCGCCCGGGCGGAGGCTCCGGCCCTGCCCGAGCCGGGCGCCAGCCCCGCCGACATCGCCGATCCGCTGATGCGCCAGGAGGCCAGGCGCGCGGCCGTGTGGATCGGCATGGTGGTGCTGACCGGCCTTGCGCTCTATCTGGCCGAGCCGCTGCTGGTGATCTTCGGCGGCATGGTCTTTGCCGCGATGATCGATGGCGGGGCGCGTCTGCTGGGCCGGGTACTGCCGATCGGTCGCGGCTGGCGGGTGGGGATCGTGATGGTCGCCGCCACCGCCTTCCTGATCTGGACCAGCATCTATGCCGGATCGCAGATCGCCGTCCAGGCGGCGCAATTGCCGGAGATCATCCAGGCCCAGGTGATGCGCGGCCTCGCCTGGCTGCAATCGCACGGCGCGGCGATCGACGTCAGCTCGATCCAGGGCCTGGTCGAGCGGCTGCTGAGCAGCGTCGGCCAGTTGACCAGCGCTGTAGGCGGCCTGCTGGGCGGTTTCACCACTGCCTTCCTGATCGCGGTCCTGGGCATCTATTTCGCCGCTGAGCCGCAGCTCTACCGGCGCGGGGTCGCCTGGTTGCTGCCCGCCAGCGAGCGCGGCCAGTTCGAGGAAACCGCCCAGGCCATGGGCTTTACCCTGCGGCGACTGCTGGCGGGGCGCCTGGTTGGGATGTTCGTCGAAGGGATCGGCACCTGGTTGCTGCTGGCGATCTACGGCGTGCCGATGGCGGGCCTGCTCGGCCTGCTGACCGGACTGCTCGCCTTCCTGCCCAACATCGGCGCGCCGATCTCGGGCGTGCTGATGGTGCTGGTCGGGTTTTCAGGCGGCACCGACATGGGGATCTATTGCATCATCGTCTACGTGGTCGTGCAGACGGTGGACGGCAACCTGATCGTGCCGATGATCGCCAAGCGCACGGCCGACCTTGCCCCGGCGCTGGTGATGGGGATGCAGCTGATCATGGGGGCGCTGTTCGGCATCCTTGGCCTGGCTCTGGCCGATCCGCTGCTGGCGATGATCAAGGTCGCGCTGGAACACCGCTCAAGACGCAACGACGCCTCGAACCAAGCAACCGGGACCGCCTGATGGCCAGAAAATTCCTTTACCTTGTTGCCGTGCTGATCGGCCTGTTCGTGGCGGCGGGCCTTGCCTTCCAGTTCGCGGGCGACCGGCTGATGCAGCTGGCCTTCGTGCCATCGCAGCCATTCGTCGCGCCCCAGGCGATGCCGGCCAGCCGCTATGCCGGGAACGAGCTGTGGTTCGCCCGTCCGGGCCTGGCCGCTGATCCGGTCCACTGGCAGCCCGAGGGCGCCAGGCCCGCCGTGCCGGTCGATGCGGCAGTGTTCTTCGTCCACCCCACCAGCTATCTCGCGCGCCACGCCTGGAACGCGCCGCTGGACGATGCCGAATCGCAGGACCGCGCACGGCTGTTACTGCGCGGTCTGGCCAGCCCCTTCGCCAATGCGGCCGAGGTCTGGTCGCCGCGCTATCGCCAGGCCGCGTTCGGCGCCTTCTTCACCGGCAAGCCCGAGGGCCGGCAGGCGCTTGATGCCGCCTATGCCGATGTCCTCGCCGCTTTCGACGAATTTGTCGCTCGCGCCGCGCCGGACCGCCCGATCGTGCTCGCCGGGCATAGCCAGGGCGCGTTTCATCTGCGGCGCCTGATTGCCGAGCGAGTCGCTGGCCAGCCGCTCGCCAGCCGGGTCGCGGCCGTCTATGCGATCGGCTGGCCGGTCGCGACCGACCACGACCTTCCCCGGATGGGCCTGCCGGCCTGCACCGCGCCCGACCAGCCGGGCTGCGTGGCCAGCTGGCTCAGCTTTGGCGAACCTTACGACGCCGAGGCGATGGCCAAGTCGATGGCGCGTTACAAGGGGCTCGACGGCGCGAACCTGACCGGGGCCAGGTTCCTGTGCTGGAACCCGCTCACCGGAACCATCGGCGGCAGTGCCCCGGCCAGCGCCAACCTGGGCACGCTGGTGCCGAGGGACAGCCTCAAGGACGGCACGATCAAGCCCGTCTACACCCCGGCAAGCTGCCGCGCCGATGGCACGCTGTCGCTCGGCGGCGCGCCCAAGATGGGGCTCTATGTCCTGCCCGGGAACAACTACCACGTCTATGACGTGCCGCTGTTCTGGGAAAACCTGCGCGCGGACTATGCGCGGCGGGTCGCGGCCTGGAAGGCGGCGCGGTGATCACCACCCAGGTCGCGGAGATGCGCGCCGCGCTGCCGCAGGGCGGCGCGCTGCTGGGGCTGGATCTGGGCACCCAGACCATCGGCACCGCCTTCTGCGATGCCGGCTGGCGCTTTTCCTCGCCCGGCAAGACGCTGAAGCGCGGCAAGTTCGGCGCCGACCGGCAGGAGCTTGCCGCACTGGTGAAGGAGCGCGGCGTCGCCGGCGTGGTGATCGGCCTGCCGCTCAACATGGACGGCAGCGAAGGCCCGCGCAGCCAGTCGAGCCGCGCCTATGCCCGCAACGTGGCCGAGGCGCTCGCGCTGCCGGTGCTGCTGTGGGACGAGCGCTGGTCCACCGCCAGCGCGGAAAGCGCCCTGATCGCCCAGGACATGAGCCGCGCCAAGCGCGCGACGCGGATCGATTCGGCAGCCGCAGCCGTTATCCTGCAAGCCGCGATCGACGCTCTGGCAGGCGGGTTCGCCTGAACCAGAACACCTGAACACCCAGCCAATCTCCGTTCGTGTCGCGCTTGTCGAGACACGGGTGCGCTGGCGTGTCTCGACAAGCGCGACACGAACGGAGATTGGGGCAGGGACTCGGGTACGCAGGGGGGGTCAGGCCCCGACCAGTTCCGCCCGCCGCGCCTTGGCTTCCATCGCCACCAGACGGCTCCCTGCACCCTCTGCCTCGCGCCACAGGGCATCGCGCGCCGCGCCATCCACCTCGCGCGAGGCCAGGGCGTCCCAGGCCGCCAGCCTCAGCCGGTCGCTCGGGTGGCGGCGGGCGAAGCGGCGGGCGAGGTCGAGCGCCTCGTCACTGCCCAGCGCGACCGCCAGCTTGAGGAAGGCCTCGCTCGGCCCCGGCGAGACAATTGCGCCAATCTCGCCCCGCTCAAGGTCGAAGCGGTACTGGTCAAGCCAGCCCTGCGTGCCGGTGGTGTGCATGATGTTGAGCGAAACCGACAGCGAATCCGCGGCATACTGCGCGTGAACGTCGACGTGGGCGCGGTAGAGCATCAGCGTGCCCGGTTCGAGCCGCGAGCGGCCGATGTGACGCAGCGATGGCACCGGCTCCCCCCGCCAGCCGGCGACTTCGCCATAGTCGTATTCGTAATAGTCGCTCCAGTAGCCGGGGCCGAAGTAGCCGAGCGTCAGGAAATCGAAGTTGTGATCGTGCGGCAGGCCCAGCACGAACGAATCACCGCCCGATGCGCGAACCATGTGCTCGCTCGCCGAGGGCCAGATGTTGGCGCGGATGAAGTAGGTGCCATTGGGCGGCGCCAGCATGATCACCTGCGGGCTGTAGGCGTTGTCGAGCGCGTCCTCGCGGTGGCGCTGGGCCAGCTCCCCGATCAGGATATCCCCCAGGAAATCGCCATCGTTCCCCAGCCGCCGCAGCCACAGCGCCGCGTGCATCAGGCTGTCTTCGTCGCGGGGATCGAACCCCCGCGCGTCCAGGGCAGCGCAGGTTTCGGCCAGGGACGCCTTCTGCGCATCGGCGCATTCGATCACGCGGGGCATGAAGCCACTCCTGCCAGCTGGGGATAGGTTTCGATCAGCTGCGCCCGCAGCGCACCTGCCGGGCCGCACAGCGGATCCTCGCCGCGCCGGGCCAGCTGGCTGAGCGCGGCAAAGCCCGCCGCGCTATCGAGCGCAAGGCATTCGCGCAGGGCCTGCCAGCGCAGCGCGGGGCTGCCGGTTTCCTCGGCCATCGCGGCCAGCAGCGGCGCGGCGTCAGTCCGGCCCATCCGGCCGAGCAGCGCGGCGGTCAGCTCGAGCCGGCTGTCGCGCGGGTTGCCGGCGGCCTGATGGACCAGCGCGCCGTCCGCCAGCCGGTATTCATGGGTCACCGCGTTGCTGGCCGTGCGGCGCTGCAGCTTGAGCGTGACGAGGCTCCCGGCCACGGAGCGCAGGATCAGCGCCTCGCGCGATCCATCGCGGCGATGGACATCGCCCGCACGCAGGTGAAGCTCGGCGCTTGAAAGATCGGCACCGCCGGGACGGGCCGCCACGATGCTCATCACCTCGCCGTGCGCGGAACCGGCCAGCACCCGCTCGATCGCCTCGCTGGGCGGAAAACCGGCCGAAACCGGCGCCGCCCGCCGCGCCAGCCCGGTGCCGTCGAGCGCCTGCAGCGTCAGCGTGGAGCGCGCGTTGCGCGCCAGCATCAGCGTGGTGACGAGATCGTCGGTGTAATGCCGCAGCGGCACCTGCCCCAGCGGATCGCGCTCCAGCGCGGCGACGAACCGTGCGACCAGCTCGGCGGCGAAATCCTCTGCCGCGGTCTCGCCAGGGGCGAACAGCGCGGACAACAGGGGCAGGTCGTCGAGCTCGGCTCCATCGCCGAACCGGGCAAGCTCAGTATCGAGCGGGGCGGCGGGACCGGCGCGCCAGCGCGCCAGATCCTCCACCAGGCGGGCCTGGGCCTGGCGCTGCGGCGTGTCGTCACGCCGCAACGCGTCCAGTTCCGGGCGAATCTGCATCCGGAAACCGGCGGCTCAGGTGATGATGATGTCGTAGACGAACACCATCAGGACCACGATGGAATCGTCCGACTGCAGCGACTGGGCCGGATGGGCCAGGCTTCCGAACACGCCCGTCAGCGTATCGAGATCGGGCAGTGCGGAAATGTCGATCTTGGGAAGGTTCATAGCTTTCCTCTTTGAAGCGCGAGGCACCCTGCCCCGCCGCCTCATTTCGCGCCGCGCCCCCCTCCAAGCCGAATTAAAACATTGTAACCGCCGCGCCGGGGCAGCAAAGAGGCGCGCATGAGCACTGGCAAGGAACCGCCTTCGATCCACGATATGGAGCCCGGTATGGACTTCGATCCGGCGATGGCGGCCAAATTCATGAACAAGCGCGGGCACGGCAGTTACATCGGCCTCAGGTACCACGCGCACGGGTCCAACTGGTTCGAACTGGCCCTGCCCTGGCGCGCGGAACTGGCCGGGATGGCCGACAGCGGCATCCTTGCTTCCGGCCCGATCATCAGCCTGATGGACAACGCCACCTCGATGGCGGTCTGGACCCTGGTCGGCAGTTTCATCCCCCACGCCACGCTGGACCTGCGGGTCGATTACATGCGCGCGGCGGTGCCGGGGCGCACGGTGATCGGCCACGGGGAATGCTACAAGCTGACCCGCACCGTCGCTTTCGTGCGCGGGATCGCCCATGACGGCGATATCGACGATCCGGTCGCCCATGTCACCGGAATGTTCATGGCGACTCATGGGGCCTACAAATGATCGGCTATGAACTCCCTCCCTATGCGCTGGGCCTGGGCATCGAGCTGGACCATGACGAGGACGGCCTGCCCGTGCTGCACATGGACTTTTCCGAGCGTGTGCTGGGCCGCCCGGGCTTCCTCCACGGCGGGGCGCTGTCCGGACTCCTGGAAATGGCCGGGATCGCCGCACTGCGCACCGAACTTGCCCGCCGGGGCGAGGACGTGGTGCTCAAACCCGTCAACGTCCAGGTCGAATTCATGCGCGGCGGAACAGCGCAGCGCACTTTCGCCGCCGGACAGATCACCCGCGCCGGGCGCCGCATCGCGCTGATCAACGTTACCGCCTGGCAGGACGACCGCGCCAAGCCGATCGCGCTGGCGCAGATGAAGATCCTGCTCAGTCCCGCCGGATGATGACGGTGAGGCCATCCGCGCGCGCGGGCGGCTCTCCATCCAGTTCCCGCTGCACCGCGTCGGCGCGGGCGCGGGTCAGGATCGCTGGCGGAACGCCCGGGGCGTAGAACACCCGGTCCGCACTTCCCAGCCAACGCGCCTGGCGCAGCGTCAGGTCGTCGGGATCGTCGCTGGTGAGCGTGAATTCGGCCATGCCACCCTCTCCCGTCGCTCCGCCCGAGAGCCAGTTCCCGACCGCCCCCTCACCGTGGGGAGCAAGCGGATCGAGCGGCCCGCCTTCAGCCAGGGCGGCATCGAGCGCGCGGCGCCGCTCGCCGGGATCGCTCCAGCGCGCGCGCATCGCCGCCCGGGCGCCGGACAGAGCTTCGGCCAGCAGGCCAAGCGAGGCGGGCAGCAGCGCTTCCAGCCGCAGCCGCAGCACCTTGGCAAGCCCCGCCGAAGCCCCGCCGGTCGAGACCGCGACGAGCACGGGTCCGCGCTCCAGCACGCTTGGCAGGGTGAAATCGCACAGGTCCGGGCGGTCCGCCACGTTCACCAGCAGCCCGCGCGCCTTGAACGCTGCGGCCAGCGCATCCGGTTCCTCCATGGCGACGAAGGCCAGCCGCGCCTCAATGTTGTCAGGCCCGACGACCAGTCCGCCCGCGCGCTCCACCAGCCGCGCCTTGGCCTCGCCCATGTCCCCCTCGCCCGCGACGATGACAGGGCGGCCGGAAATGCGGTGGAACAGGGGCAGGCTGTGCATGGGCGCGGTCTAGCAGCTAGGCACACAACCCGGCAACCAACCCATCCGTTCGTGTCGAGCGAAGTCGAGACACGGGCGGGCGGCGCGTCGTCTCGACTAAGCTCGACGCGAACGGAAGCGGGGTGGAAGGGGTAAGCCTTAGTCCAGCCACTCCGGCACCCGCTCGGCGGCGCTGATCGCCTCGGGCAGGATGCGGTCGGCCACCACGGCGAAGCGGTCGCCATCGACCATCACTTCGGCGACGAAGCCGCGCGAGTTGTAGCTGGACGCCATGGTCGCGCCGTAAGCCCCGGCAGTGCGGAACACCGCCAGATCGCCCGCCGCCACCGCGTCGATCTCGCGGTCCATGGCGAAGGTGTCGCCGGTTTCGCAGATCGGGCCGACGATATGGGCCAGCATCTTCTCGCCGCTGGGCGCCACTGCATCGAAATCATGCCAGGCGCCGTACATCGCGGGTCGCGCGAGGTCGTTCATCGCCGCATCGACGATCACGAAGGGCGGGCGGTTGGACGGGCGCTTGACCCGGATCACCCTGGTCAGCAGCACGCCCGCGTTGCCGCAGATCACGCGGCCGGGTTCGAACATCAGGGTCACGTCCCAGCCCTCGGTCGCGCGGGCGACCATCGCGGCATATTCCTCGGGGCTGGGGAACACTTCGCCCGCCTTGTAGGGCACGCCCAGCCCGCCGCCGAGATCGGCGTGGGTCACGGTCTGGCCGTTCGCGCGCAGCTCGGTAATCAGCGCGCCGACCTTGGCGAAAGCAATCTCGAACGGCTCCAGCTGGTTGAGCTGGCTGCCGATGTGCACCGCGACGCCGCGCATGTTCAGCCCCGGCAGCGCGGCGAGGCGCGCATAGATCCCGGCAGCAAGGTCGATCGGCACGCCGAACTTGTTTTCCGCCTTGCCGGTGGAAATCTTCTCGTGCGTGCGGGCGTCGACGTCCGGATTGACGCGCAGCGCGCAATTGGCGGTCAGGCCGCGCTCAGCCGCGAGCGCGGCGAGTTCCACGCCCTCTTCCTCGCTTTCGAGGTTGAACTGGCCGATGCCTTCCTCAAGGCCCTTGATCATTTCCCAGGCCTGCTTGCCCACGCCCGAGAATACGATGTCGCTGGCCGGCATGCCCGCCGCCAGCGCGCGGGCCATTTCCCCGCCGGAGACGACGTCCGCCCCCAGCCCTTCGCGCTGCATCACGCGCAGCACCGAAAGGTTCGGGTTGGCCTTGATCGCAAAGGCGATGTGGACGCGCGGCAGGATCGACAGCGCTTCGCGGAAGACGCGGGCGTGGCGGGCCAGGGTGGCGCGCGAATAGACGTAGACGGGGGTGCCGACCGCATCGGCAATGGCGGTCAGGGGCGTGTCCTCGGCGTAGAGTACGCCGTCGCGGAAATCGAAATGGTCCATGGGTATCTTACTCGTCGGAAGGGGGCAGGTCGAACGGATCTTGCGAACGCTCCTCGGAACGTTTTCGCAGTTCGACGCTGCGCTCCGGCGCGGCCTGGGGGGTTAGCTTCATCAGTTCCTCGGCGGTCGGCTTGTCACCCCGGCCATAGGGGGCGACCGGCATGCCCTGCCCGGCCCTGGGCTTCAGATCCGCCTTCTGGCCGCAGGCGGCCAGGGCAAGGATCAGCGCAGAGGCAGCAAGACGGCGCATGGAACGAATCACTCCAGGCCCAGCGCCACGCGCGCTTCGGCCACGCGGGCCCTTACCTGTTCCGGCGCGGTTCCGCCATAGCTGGCGCGCGCCGCCACCGAAGCCTCGACCGAGAGCGCGGCAAACACCCGCTCATCGATCCGCGCGTCGATGGCCTGCAGGTCGGCCAGCGGCAGGGCATCGAGCGCCACGCCCCGGCTTTCCGCCAGCTTCACCGCCGCGCCGGTGATGTGATGCGCCTCGCGGAAGGGGATGTTCGCCTGCCGCACCAGCCAGTCGGCCAGATCGGTGGCCGTCGCATAGCCCAGCTCCGCCGCGCCGCGCATCCGCGTCGTGCGGAACTTCGCGCCCTCGACCATGCCGGTCATCGCGGCGAGGCACAGGGTGAGCAGGCCCGCCGCCTCGAACACCGGCGGCTTGTCGTCCTGCATGTCCTTCGAATAGGCGAGCGGCAGGCCCTTCATGGTGATGATCAGGCTGGTCAGGCAGCCGGCGATCCGCCCCGCATGGCCGCGCACCAGTTCCGCCGCGTCGGGGTTCTTCTTCTGCGGCATGATCGAACTGCCGGTCGACAGCGCATCGGGCAGCACGACAAAGCCGAACGGCTGGCTCGCCCAGATGATGAATTCCTCGGCCAGGCGAGAGAGGTGCAGCGCGCATTGCGCGGCGCTCATCAGGTAATCGAGCGCGAAATCGCGGTCGGACACGGTGTCGAGGCTGTTGCGGGTCGGCTCGGCAAAGCCCAGCGCTGCAGCGGTCATGTGGCGGTCGATCGGAAAGCCGGTGCCGGCCAGCGCGGCGGCACCCAGCGGGCTTTGGTTGGCCCGCGCGCGCGCATCGGCAAAGCGTGAACGGTCGCGCTGCGCCATCTCGTAATAGGCCATCAGGTGGTGGCCCAGGGTTACCGGCTGCGCGGTCTGCAGGTGGGTGAAGCCGGGCATGATGCTGTCCGCATGCTCGGCAGCACGGGTGACGAGCGCCACCTGCAACGCCTTCAGGCCGGCATCGGCCTGCGCCATGGCATCGCGCACCCACAGCCGGAAATCGGTCGCCACCTGGTCGTTGCGGCTGCGCGCGGTGTGGAGCCTTCCCGCCGCCGGACCGATCAGTTCGGCAAGGCGGTTTTCGGTGGTCATGTGGATGTCTTCAAGGTCCCAGTTTTCCGGAACCCCGTTCGCCTCATACTCGGCGGCAACCTTGTCCAGCCCATCGGCGATCAGCGCGGCATCCTCGGCCGAGACGATGCCCTGCGCGCCCAGCATGGCGACGTGGGCCTTCGACGCGGCGATGTCCTGCCGCCACAGCGCCTTGTCGAAGGGGATCGAGGCATTTATCTCTCGCATGATCGCCGAGGGGCCCTCGGCGAAGCGTCCACCCCACATTGCATTGGAGCCGCTCTTGCTGTTTTCCCGATCGCTCACTCTCGCGGTCCTTGGCCTGCCGCTGGTATTGGGGGCGTGCGATAGGGAAACCGCGCCCGAGGCGCAACCGCAAGCGTCCGAAGCCGCCGCGCCCAAGGGGGCCAAGGCCGAATCCGGCGTGCTCGACCGCAGCAAGCAGGGCAGCGAGATGCCTGATTTCGTGCTGAAGGACGCCGCCGGCAACCAGGCGAAGCTTGCCTCGTTCAAGGGCAAGCCGCTGCTGGTCAACCTGTGGGCAACCTGGTGCGCGCCCTGCGTCGCGGAACTTCCCGCACTCGACAAGCTGGCAAAGGACCGCGCGGGAAGCCTGACCGTGCTGGCGGTCAGCCAGGACCTCGACAGCGCCGGAAGCACCGGGGGCGGCGGCACCGACGCCAAGGTCGCCGCTTTCCTCAAGCAGCGCGCGCCCGGCCTTGCCCCGTGGCGCGATGGGGAAAACAATCTTGCCTTCCACTACAACGCGCAGACGCTGCCGACGACGATCTATTATGACGCGCAGGGGCGCGAAGTCTGGCGCTTTACCGGCGCGCGCGAATGGACCAGCGGGGAAACCGCCAAACTGCTCGACGAAGCGCGCTGACACGCCACGAAACCGTTGCGCCGGACGGCAGGTCCGGTTTAATTGCTCGATTAACAAGCTGCCAGATTGGACAGATGGACCGAGCGATGCGCAATTTCACCGAAGACCAGATCCTGTTCCGCGATGCCTATCGCAAGTTCCTGGAGGCGGAAATCGCCCCCCACATGGAGGAATGGCGCGAAGCGGGGATCGTCGACCGCGCGGCGTTCAAGAAGGCAGGCGACATGGGTTTCCTGATGATCTGGCCGGACGAGAAATATGGCGGGATGGGCGACACCGATTTCCGCTATGAGCAGATCATCATCGAGGAAACCGCACGCGCGGGCTGCAAGCAGTGGTACAACACGCTGCACAGCCGCCTAGTCGGCCCCTATTTCCAACGCTTCGGCAACGAGGAACAGCGCCAGCGCTTCCTGCCGAAATGCGTTTCGGGCGAGACGATCCTGGCCATCGCCATGACCGAACCCGGCGCGGGATCGGATCTGGCGGGGATGCGCAGCAACGCGCAGGACATGGGCGATCACTGGTTGCTCAACGGATCGAAGACCTACATTTCCAACGGCATCAACGCCGACGTGGTGGTGGTCGCCGCCAAGGTGGCGGGCGCGGAAAAGGCCCATTCGATGGTGTTGCTGATCGTCGAGCGCGGGATGGAAGGGTTTGAGCGCGGCCGCAACCTCAAGAAGATGGGCCTGCCCGCGCAGGACACCGCCGAGCTGTTCTTCAACAACGTCAAGGTGCCCAAGGCCAACCAGCTGGGCGAGGCCGGCAAGGGCTTCCACTACCTGATGGAAGGCCTGGCCGAGGAGCGCCTGATCGCCGCGGTTGGCCAGATTGCCCATGCCCGCAAGGCCTTCGACATCACGCGCGACTATGTGATGCAGCGCCAGCTGTTCGGCAAGCCGCTGGCCGACCAGCAGAACACCCAGTTCCGCATGGCCGAGATGGATACCGAGATCGAGCTGGTCGAAATCTACGTCGATCACCTGGTGGCGGCGCACAACACCGGGCAGCTCAGCAGCAACATGGGCGCCAAGGCCAAGATGATGGCGAGCGAAGTCGAATGGAAGATGGTGGACCTGGGCGTCCAGCTTCACGGCGGCGCGGGCTTCATGGACGAATACCCGATCAGCCGGATGTTCAGCGACGCGCGGATCAACCGCATCCTTGCCGGTTCGAGCGAGGTAATGCGCCTGATCATCGGCCGCGACGTGTTCTCGCAGAAGTACCAGAGCCGGATGGGGTGATCGCGGTTCCCCGAGAGGGGACTGGTGGGCGCTGACGGGCTCGAACCGCCGACCCTCTCGGTGTAAACGAGATGCTCTACCAACTGAGCTAAGCGCCCGGTGACCGGGAAACCGCGCGTTTAGCCGGTTTTTCGGTCCCGTCAACGCCCCCTCTCGCGGAACAGAACGGCACCAAGCGGAACAGAGCGGCACCAAGAGTCCCGACATAGTCCCGAAGCGGCGAAGCCACTCGCCGATCAGACCAGCCGCGCGGCGCCCTTGCCCAGTTCCGAAAAATAACGGGCCATGGCGTCCGCCGCCTTGTCGGTCAGGGTGATGAAGGCGCGGCGCCGGTCGGTCTCGTCTTCAACCCTGACCAGAAGCCCCGATTCGGTCATCTGCCCGATCCAGCGCAGCGCGGTGGTGGGCGGCACGCCGCTGGCGATGCACAGGCTGGTGACCGAGACACGGGTGTGTTCCGCCCGCGCCGCAGTGAGGTCCAGCAGCATATCCCAGGCGGGATCCGCGAACAGGTCGGCCTCGAAGAAGCGCGCGCGCAGCTGGCGCTGGCGGATGATGCGGCGCACCAGGCGCGGATCGGGCAGCGGCGGGCGAGCGGCGCGGACCAGCCGGTCGCCCTCCTCCGCCCCCGGCGCAAAGGCGCGCGAGGGACTCTCGAAGCGGAAGGGGCTGTCGTCCACCACCGATCCCTGCTGCGGCGCGGGGCCGCCGAGGCGTTCCAGCCGCTGGGCAATCTCGGCCACCTGCTCGGTCAGGCGCAGCAGGGTCAGCCGGTCCTCGTCCGACAGGTCGCGCACCCTGAGGTGCGGGGCGCGGGCCAGGACCCGGCCCAGCGCCATCACCCGCTCCGCCCTGCCCGGATCGACCAGGATCTGCGGCTGCGACTGATCGAGGCAGCCAAACACATCATCAAGCGCGCCCAGCGTGGTCGAGACCACCAGTTGCGCCCCGCTTTGCGCCGCGCGCATGTCCAGCCGGGCAAGCGCGGCCAGCACATCAGCGCGCGATTCGGGACAATCGACCACCACCACGTCGCCCAGCGGGCGCACCTCGCCTTCGATCAGCGCCCCGATCCCGGCGGCCTCGACCACCCGGAACCCCGCCACCTCGGCATCCCCGCGCAGGTCCGCCCGCAGGTGGGCCCGATCGACAAAGATCGAAAGCGCCAGCGGCAGCGCGCCACCATCGTTGGCAGGGGCAGCATAGGCGAAATTGGTCTGGGCCATGATGTTCGACTCCCGTTCTCATGAACAGGAGTAGAACAAACCGGCATCATGTCAAGATCAGGGATAGATCTCCACCGGCGTGCCCACGGGCACAACCTCCCACAGGGCCTCGATTTCCTCGTCGGAGACGGCGATGCAGCCATCCGTCCAGTCGCCCGGCAGGCGCCCGCCGGGCCGTTCATTGGGCTGGCCGTGGATATAGATTTCCCCGCCCGGGCTGCGGCCCTGCGCCCATGCGTTATCGCTGGCGGCCCGGTCCGGATAGGAGATGCGCAGCGAAAGGTGGTACGAGCTTTCCGGATTGCGATAGTCGATCACATAGCGGCCCTCGGGCGTCTTCTCGTCGCCTTCGAACTGCTTGTGCCCCACCGGCGCGTCGCCCAGCGCCACCCCGGTCATGGCATGGACCATGTGCCCGCCGGACCACAGCTCCATCCGCCGTTCCGCCTTCTTCACGACGATAAGGTCGATCGGCGGCAGCGGCGGGACAGCGACCGGCGCGTAAGCGGCGCGCAGCGGTGCGGCCGCCAGCGCCATTCCCGCCGCGCCCAGCGCGAGGAAATGGCGCCGCCGCATCGGCATCAGTCCGCGAAGGGATCGCGCACGAGGATCGTATCCTCGCGCTCGGGGCTGGTGGAAACCAGCGCCACGGGGGTTTCGATCAGTTCCTGGACGCGCTGGATGTACTTGATCGCCTGGGCGGGCAGATCGGCCCAGGAACGGGCGCCGGCGGTGGTGCCGCTCCAGCCTTCCATTTCCTCGTAGATCGGCTCGACCAGGGCCTGATCGGCGGCATGGCTGGGGAAATAGTCCAGCACTTCGCCGCGCAGGCGGTAGCCGGTGCAGATCTTCACCGTTTCCATCCCGTCGAGCACATCGACCTTGGTCAGCGCGATGCCGGTCACGCCGGAGATCGCGCAGGACTGGCGGGTGAGAACCGCATCGAACCAGCCGCAGCGGCGCTTGCGCCCCGTGACGGTGCCGAATTCATGGCCGCGTTCGCCCAGCCGCTGGCCGGTCTCGTCCTCCAGCTCGGTCGGGAACGGGCCAGAGCCGACGCGGGTGGTATAGGCCTTGACGATGCCCAGCACAAAGCCGGCCGCGCTGGGGCCAAGGCCCGAACCGCTGGCCGCCGTGCCGCTGACCGTGTTGGAGCTGGTGACGAACGGATAAGTGCCGTGGTCGACATCCAGCAGCACGCCCTGCGCGCCTTCGAACAGGATGCGCTTGCCCTGCTTCTTCGCCTCGTTGAGCGTGCGCCACACCGGCTTGGAATAGGGCAGGATGAAGCCCGCGATCTCGCGCAGTTCGCCGATCAGCCGCTCACGGTCGATCGGCGGCTGGCCGAAGCCGACGCGCAGCGCATCGTGGTGAGCGCAAATCCGGTCCAGCTGCGGGCCGAGATCGTCGAGGTGGGCCAGGTCGCACACGCGGATCGCGCGGCGGCCGACCTTGTCCTCATAAGCCGGACCGATCCCGCGCCGGGTCGTGCCGATCTTGCCCGCACCGCTGGCATCTTCGCGCAGCGCATCGAGATCGCGGTGGAACGGCAGGATCAGCGGGGCGTTCTCCGCCACCTGGAGGTTCTGCGGATTGACGTCCACCCCCTGCCCCTTGAGCTTGGCGACCTCGTCCCGGAAGTGCCAGGGATCGAGTACCACGCCGTTGCCGATCACCGAAAGGGTGCCGGTGACGATGCCCGAAGGCAGCAGGCTGAGCTTGTAGACCTGATCGCCGACGACAAGGGTGTGGCCGGCATTGTGCCCGCCCTGGAAACGGACCACGGCATCGGCGCGGCTTGCCAGCCAGTCGACGATCTTGCCCTTGCCTTCATCGCCCCACTGGGCGCCGATTACGGTTACATTGGCCACTGTGCGGGAAATCCTTGTGCCACGCGTCTAAACCGTGCCGCGCCCTAGGGTAAGGCGGGGCCTAGGGCAAGGCGCACGGGCGACAATCGGCGACAATTGGACACTGGTCAGGC
>Ga0116180_1000485_pt1 | contig 37424 bp, 20 predicted proteins | sample AD_UKC073_MetaG_FD_89804 | JGI IMG/M metagenome (GOLD analysis project Ga0116180, IMG submission 89804) | Active sludge microbial communities of municipal wastewater-treating anaerobic digesters from USA - AD_UKC073_MetaG | ecosystem: Engineered > Bioreactor > Anaerobic > Digestate | place: USA... | reverse complement strand
CGGAGCCGGACCTGCGCTCAAGCATCGACTGGCAGGTGGGCGGGATCTCGGTTCTCGCGACCCTGCCGCTGGTGTGGGTCCTGCTCCACATCGCGCTCGGGTGGTCCGCGACCCACGGGCAATGGGACCACACGTACGCCGGGTGGCCGTTGGGGGTGTGGGGCGGCACCGTGGCCCTGCTCGCAGCCGTCCTCCTCGCGAGGTTGCCCGGTTCGCTGGCGTCGAGTGCCTCGTTGGCCCTCTCCACCGGCGCCGTCGCCCTGCTCGCCGTGGTGACCCCGTCCGAGACCGCGACGGCCTGGCGCCTGTGGTTCGTGGGGGCGAGCCTGCCCTTGGCGGTCGTATTCGTCCTGACCGGGCGTGAACGGTTTGCGTGGGCCTACGCCGCGCTGACCCCCGTCGCGCTTGCCGTCGGGCTCTCGGCGCACGGCCTCCCTCCGGTGGTGGCCGAGCCGGGGAGCTTCGTCTCGCCGCCGCTGGTCACCCTGGCCGCCGTGATGTCCACCCGTGGGCTGCGCCGGGCGCACCTGGAGTTGCGCCGGGCCTTCGAGGACCTGTCCCTGCTGACCCGAGCCGAGCGGGCGAGCGCGCTGGCCGCGCAGGCGAGCGGGCAGCGTCGTGACGAGCTCTCACGGGACATCATCCCGTTGCTCGAGCGGTTGTGGCGCCACGAGGTGTTCGACGCAGACGACCGGGTCGCCGCCGGTCTCGCCGAGGCCGCGGCTCGCGACCAGCTGGTCGCCTCCACCCTGATCGACGACTCGGTGGCGGACGCAGCGGGGCGCGCTCGGGCCAGGGGTGCCCGGGTGACCCTCCGCACGTCCCCGGGCGCCGAGCGTTCGCCGGCGCCCCTGGCGTTCCGCCGAGCCACGGCTGCCGCCCTGGAGGCCTGCGGCGAGGGATCGACCGCGATGATCCAGTGGCACCCCGACGACGACCTGGGACCGGCGACGATCGTGCTCTCCTCGCCTAAGGAGCCGTTCGACCACGGCGCGATCACCCGGGCCTTGGCTCTTCTCCCCCACGTCCTGGAGATCGACGAGGGCGAGATCTGGCTGTCCTTGTCGCCGGACCGCCGTCCCACGTCACCAGAAGTGACGACACAGGAGCCAACGCCCGGTGCGGGTCGACGCGCGAAGGAACAGTTGAAGTCATGAAGGCAACAGAGTTGCTGGGGTGAGCATGCAGCCGGGCCAAGTGCGAATCGGAGCGGTCGACGACCATCCGGTCATCCTCGCCGGACTCGCGCAGGGTCTGCGCTGGCACATCCCGGAGTCCGTGGTGCGGCCCATCGAGCGGACGGTCGCCGACTTCTTGAGCCGGGCCGAGGGCAGGATCGACGTGGTCCTCCTCGACGTGGAGCTGCACGACGGGACCGACGCCGCGGCAAACGTCGAGGTGCTCCGCGGCCGAGGTTGGCCCGTACTGATGTTCACCCAGGACCAGCGCCACCATGCACTGGCGCGGTGCCTGCGCGCGGGTGCCGCCGGCGTCCTGTCGAAGGGAGAGGACCTCGCGACCATCGCGGAAGCCGTGCGGACGGTGATCCGTGGAGAACCGTTCCTCTCGGCCGACTGGGCGGCCCTCCTGGCCGACGACGGCCACATGTTGGCACCGCACCTCACGCCACGGGAGATGGAGTCGGTTCGCCTGTACGCCGCAGGGATGAAGCTGACCTCGGTCGCACGACGGCTGAACGTGTCCGAGGACACGGCACGCACCTACCTCCTGCGCGCGCGGGCGAAGTACTCCGAGGCGGGGCGCCCGGCACCGACCAAGACGGACCTCTACATCCGCGCGGTCGAGGACGGCATCCTGCCGGCGCCGGGCACTCCGCACGCCTGACCAGGGGCTGGTCGCGACGAACCGCGTTGGGCGATCAGAAGGCGTCGAGGCCGTGGGCGTCCCCGAACAAAAGGGGACTGGCGTACGCATCCTGACGGCCGATCGCGCTCGGCAACGCCCCGAGCGCCGCGGTCTGTGCGGTAGTGAGCAGGTCAAAGGTCGTGTGGTGGTTGACGACCTGACCGGTCTCGACGAGTCGGTCCTTCTCGGCCTCCACGCCACCGACCCCGAGGAAGCTGCCCGCGTAGTCGAGGAGAGAGGGGCGTCTCCCCTGACGAGCATCGCGTACGTGACGTCGGCGTTGTGGACGCCGGCCGCGTTGTAAGTGATGGCGTTTGCCCCTGACGCGACGCTGGCGATGGCCGCGTTGCGGCCCCCGAGGGAGTGTCCGACGAACGTGACCTGTTCCGGGCCGACGGCAGTCGCGATGGTCTTGCCCAGTACGGCCGACTGCTCGCTCTGCCTCGTCGTGTACAGCGCCCCCTGCGCGTCCGCGAGCGCGTCTTCGCTGTAGAGGATGCTGCCATCGACCTCGGTGCCCGGAAAGGCGACCACGTAGTGGCCCTTCCCGTCGGAGAACACTGCCGCCGCGAAGCCGCTGGCTCCGTCGTGAAGGTCTCCGCGGTCGAGTCCGAGCCGCGAGAGCTCGGTGCCGGAGAGCTGGGTATAGCCGACCGGTACCCCGCCCGAGCCCTGCGCTGCCTTGATGAAGTCGATGCCGAACCTCCCCGCGGAAGACCCGCTCGTCGCCGTTGCTTCTGGTGCGCCCGAGTGCACGCGCTCTCCCGTGCCCGCCGCGCTCGCACGCCGTTGTTCGTGCGCGTTGTTGACGGCCGACTGTCCCAGGCCGTCTACGGCGCCCGCCACCTTGAGCAGCGCCGGACGGTGGACCGTCCGCCACTGCTGGGCCAGGTCGCGTCCGTGCGCGCCCCACCAGTTGGCACCGGCCCGCTCGATCAGCCCGTCGACCGTACGGATGACCGACGTGACGCTCTCGCCCTCGTGCTTGAGCTGCTTGCCGACGGACTCGACGACGTCGGCATCCATTCCGAGAAGAGTCATGGCCGTCGCTCCTATCTCACGTCAGTCGCCGCCGGAGCTCGGCCACGAGCTGCTCCGCGTCCGCTGCCTCGACCGCCTCCGTACCAACTGTCCAGGCGTTGTCCGAATCCCGTGCCAGCGACGTCACCGCGTTCCGGTCGACGAGCAGGCCGAGGTCGGCGTCGCCATCCCGGCGCACCAGCAGCGCTACGGGAGCCGATTCCGGGCCCTCCGGGGGCCAGGTCGCGCCCACCACCATGTCCATCACTCGGTCCATCGAGCTCGGCATGAAGACGTTCACTCCGACGACTGTCGTGAGTCTGGCGAGCACTCGGTCACCGTCCTCGTACAGCTCGACGAGCATACCGTCAGTACGGAACTGCAGCGCGTCATCGACCGTCATGACCCACGCACGCGGCGCAGCGGACGTTGCGACTGCGATCACCTGGGCGACATACCCGTCGAGCTCGTCATCGACGAGAAGCCCCCTGAGCGCGAGTGAACGCACTCCCCGCACCACGGCGGCGGCGGAGTCCCGCTCCTGGCCGGGAGTGACGGTCAGGAGCGGACGGCTCCAGTCTCGCTCGAGCAGGTGCGCGGCAGCGAGTACCTCGTCGTCACTGAGAGGGACCGACGTAGGCTCGGCGTTCGGCATCGTGGTAGTCACAGGATCACCTTCGGCAGCACAGTGATGACGGACTTACCGAACTCCTCGGCGAGAACCGTCGGGTTGGAGCGAATGTAGGAGGCCGTCTGCTGGAGACCAGACGTCGACCAGTCGATCTTTCGGCCTTCCTCGACCGAGATGTTCGCCGCTGACAGCGCCATTCCACCAAGCCGAACGGGAAGCGGCCCGCTGGTCTTCATCTGGTCGGCCGCAAGGTCGACGGTCGCGTGGCCCCTCGTCCACCAGTCGCTCGACGGCGAGACCAGCCGCTCGATGGTCAACGCGGTTCCCAACGCAGACATGCCGCCCTTGAGACCCTTCCAGGCGGGGCTCTTGTGCACGGTGTCAAGGATCCCGTTGGTGGTGAACGGGCCGTTGAGCCACTTCTTGTACCGGAGGTCGTCGAGGGTCGCGCGCCCGCCAGAGAGGTTGGAGAGAGCAGTCCTGATTGCGATCGCGTCTCGACTGTATCGACCCGTGAGGTTGGCGTTGCTCCCGAGGCCGACGAGTAGACCCGCCCAGGCCACGGCGCCGGTGTGCTCGCCGAGTGCGTGCAGTGCGTCATCGATCCCGCCCGCTGACCCGGAACCCGGGTTGAGGCCAGTTCCCGCACCGGCAGACCCTTGGCTCACACCGCGCTGGTCGTGGGCGTTGTTGAGGGCCGACTGGCCCAGGCCGTCGACGGCACCGGCGACCCGGAGCAACGCCGGGCGGTGCACCGTGCGCCACTGGTGCACGACGTCACGACCGTGTGCGCCCCACCAGTTGGTGCCCGCCCGGTCGATCAGCGCGTCGACCGAGCGGATGACCGACGTGACGCTCTGACCCTGGTGCTTGAGCTGCTTGCCGACCGACTCGACGACGTCGGCGTCCATCCCGATGCGCGCCATGGCGGCTCCTCTCGTGTCGGTGCGGCGGAGGCCGTGACGATGCCGTCACGGCCTCCGAAGCAGGATCAGTGGCCCGAGACGTCGCGCTGCGCGCTGGCGTTGTTCTTGGCGGCGGTGCCGAGCCCGTCGATGGCCTCGGCGGCCCGGGCGAGGGCCGGCTTGTGCTGGCTGTTCCACCAGTCGGCGAACTGGGTGGAGTCATGGCCCTCCCAGACGTGAACCGCCTGGTTCACCAGGTTGCTGATCTGGTTGATGGCCGTGTGCAGGGCCTGCGACTGCTGGTGGAGGCCGGCGGCGACGCGCTCGACCTCATCGACATCCATTCCGAGACGTGCCATGTCGGTGCCTTTCGTTGGTGTTCGTTTCCTCTGTACCTGTGATCCTCGACCTGCGGCCGATTCCTGTCTTGTCGCCGGATGCGGTGACAAGCACTCCTCATGGGGGCCCGTCGGGGAGGGCGAGCTGGCCCAGTGAAGCCCGTCCACCACGCACGAGGAACCCTCTGCCGGAGGGGAACTGGCCCCGGTTCATGCGGATGGGAAGTGTCGCGCCGAACGCCGACCCGTCACCCGGGTCGGGCTGGAGGAGGAAACCGACCCGCGACGTGTTCGACGCACCCGCGAGCCCGTAGGTGCGGCTGTACGCCACCGCCTCGCCATCCGTCACGAGGAGCCCACCGGCCCGCGACAAGGCCTTGATCATCAGGTCGACCGACAGCTCGGCAAGGGTGTCCGACCACTCGGCCACCCGCTCGATGACGACCACGGTCGGGCGCTGGACCTCCTGCGCGAAACGCTCCGTCAGGCGATCAGCCAGGGCGGCCGCGGCATCCAGACCCAACGCGAGCTCGGTCCAGATCGGCTGGCGCAGAAGGCGGGATCGGCGGTCCAGGGTGAGCAGGTACAGGTCGCTGTCCTGTCGTGCCCGGCGTACCGCGGATGCGATGGTGAGCAAGGCTGTCGTACGGCCCGAGGAGGGCGGCCCGGTGACCGCGAACGTGCCCTCGGGAAGGATCGTCATGGCCGCGAGGGTGTCGTCGGTGACACCGAGCACGACTTCCTCACCCACCGCCCGGTCGAGTCCCTGGATCGGCAGCAGGTCGGGCAGCCGGCGGATCGGTGGGGCGAGGGGAGCACCGGCCTCGCGCATGGCCGCCGCCATCGCGGCCATCTCCCGGGCCTGCGCCCCCAGGTCGCCCGATGTCCCCAGGACCGCTGCCTGGACCTCGAGTCCGTCCCAGATACCCCGGCCCGGGTGCGACGACGGTGACAGGATCAGGCGCGGCACGCCGGTGTTGTCGTACTCCTCCAAGGAGGGCATGCGGAGCACGAGTCGCTGCTGCACGGTAGCGGCGAGCTGGGTCGGCAATCCGCCCGACCGGTCCGACGTCACCGCGAGGTGCACACCCAACGGCCTTCCCGCACTGGCGATCGAGGCGAGCCGGTCGATCCAGACGTCATTGGACTCGTACGCCTTGAGGAACCCGCCCAGGTTGTCGACCACCAGCAGGATCCGCGGCTCCTCCGGCCGACCCGCGATCTGGCGATACTTCGAGACCGTGCCGGCGTTGACCACCGAGTACCGCGAGGCGCGCTCGTCGACGACATCCCCCAGCCAGCGCAAGAGCCTCCTGACGCGCTCGTCGTCATTCCCACGCACGATGGAGCCCACGTGGGGCAGCGGCTCGAGCATCGCCAGTCCCTGGGCGCCGAAATCCATCCCGTAGACCCACGTGGGGTCGGCGCGGAACCCGAGGCCGGCGGAGACCGCGAGGGTGCGCAGCACCGTGCTCTTGCCCGCGCCCGACGCTCCGTACACCGCGAGGTTCCCGGACCGGTCGGGCTCGAAGGACACCGGGTGCTGCGCCTGGTCATCGGGGACGTCCACCATGCCGAAAGGAAGACGTTCACCCGGCCGGTCAGTGCGCACGAGGGTGCGGACGTCGTACACGGGGGCCAGCGCCTCGAGCCAGGGCTTGCGAGGAGCCGGCAGCTCGGCCTGCGCCGTGGCGCGGGTGATGGTGTCGACGACCCGCGCGATGTCGGTGCCCCCCACGGCCACCGGAACGGCAGGGAGCGAGGACTCGGCGATCTCCCACCGCGCCCCGGAGCCCAGCACGAGCTCCTCCACGCGGATGTCCGGGGCGACCGGCCCGCCACCGGTGTGGCCGCCGGCATAGGCCGTCTGGAACGGGACCAACCGACCCGGTCCGGTCTTCGATACCGCCCGGCCGGGGAGATCGGGGTCGAAGAAGGCCGCGTCCGGAGAGCCGAGGACGTCCGTCGAGTCCGCCTCGTCAGCGACCCTCAGCGCGAGACGAAGGTTGGTGTTGGCTCGCAGGTTGTCCTTGATGACGCCGGCCGGGCGTTGGGTGGCCAGCACGAGGTGCAAGCCCAGGGAACGCCCCCGCTGGGCGACGTTGACCACACCGTCGACGAACTCGGGAACCTCTTGGACCAGGGCAGCGAACTCGTCGACGACGATGACCAGGCTCGGCGGGGCCGCGGGGTCCCAGCGCTTCTCCATCGTCATGACGTCCTTGGCCTTGGCGCGGTCAAGGACGTGCTCGCGGTGCTTCAGCTCGGCCGCGAGCGACCTCAGCGCGCGCTGGACACCGTTCGCATCGAGGTCGGTGACCATGCCGACCGTGTGCGGCAGCTTGCTGCACTCGGCGAACGCCGACCCTCCCTTGTAGTCGACGAGCAGGAACGTGAGCCGCTGCGGACTGTGGTTCGCAGCCATCGAGAGGATCCAGGCCTGAAGCATCTCGGACTTGCCGGCCCCCGTCGTTCCGCCCACCAGTGCGTGGGGCCCCTCGGTGCGCAGGTCGAGATGGTGCAGGTGCCCGGCACTGTGCCCGACGGCTGCGCGCAACGAGGCCTCTCGGCGCCGGGGCTCGCTTGCCCGAGGACCGGTGAGGATGGAGTGGTTCTGGTTCCAGCGCTCGATGACGGCCTCCGGCTGGTCACCGAGTGACTCATAGCCGTCCATGGCCAGGAACGAGATGGTCCGGGGCAGGTCGCTCGAGTCCTCGTTCCTGGCACCGAGGTCGATCACGGGGGCGATGGACCGCGCGAACGCCAGGGCGTCCTCGGCGCTGACCGTCTCGGTCTCGACGGGCGTCACCTCGTGGGCCTGGTGGACGTAGCCGATCCCGGACCGTGCCAGTGAGCTCGTGTCGACGAAGGTCCGGCAGGCCGCCGGGAGCTGCTCGACCTCCGGGGCCACCCACAGGACGTGCACCCCGACGTGCCAGCCACGCTCCGAGATCTCGACCAGCCGGCCGAACTCGACCGGAGCGTCGCTCTCGACCAGGACGAGGACGGCGGGCACGTCGCTCGCCGAGTCCTCCGCGCTCCGCGCCTCGATGAGCGTCTCGAGGGCCGTCACCAACGTGGTGGCCGTGGAAGGCGTGGCGGCCAGGTGGCGGGCCTCCACCGGGCTCCACGGTGCATCGACGTGGGGAAGCCACTTGAGCCAGTCCCAGTCCGCCGTGCTCCGCTGCGACGCCATCACGGTCACGGCCAGCTCCGCTGGTGAGTGGAGGGCGGCCGCCTGGACCACGAGCGCTCTGGCGGCACTGATCGCGGCGCTGCGCGCCCCTGCGACCCCGATGCCACCCTCCGTCCTGGGAGTGGCGATGACCGGCACGCTGGCCACCTCCCCCACGTGCGCCAACGTCGCCTTCGCCTCCGCGACGAGGTCGCGCGGTGCGTTCTTGGTCTCCATCGGCTTCAACGTCGAGCGGCTGGGCAGCCGACCGAGCCCGAGCCGCAGCTCGAGGAAGCCCCAGTCGTCCGGACGCCGGGTCCACATCAGCGGCCGTCGTCCCTCACACGCCTCAAGGCACTGCGACGTCGACGGGTGCTCGCCCAACCGGGTCGCGACCTCGCGGTCCGCCTCCTCGCCGATCTCGACGACGAGGTCGGCCAGGTCGGAGCGGAACGCACGGATGGCGGTCTTGTCAGCGGTCCGACCCTGCCTGCGGTTCTCCCACCAGCTGCCGATCATCATCATCGGCGACAGCACCGCGAACAGGATCGACTGCCACTGCCTCGTCGCGAGGTAGAGCACGCCCGCCATCAGGATCGGCATGAGCAGCATGGTCATGGGGAACTTCTGGGGCTGACTGCGCTGGGGCACGTCGGGCACCTCGAACTCGCGCCCCTCGTAGCGCGGCGCCAGCCGCGGTGGCCGGATGAAGCCGACGGATGCCGCGTCCGTGCGTCCCTCCGTGCTGGACACGTGCAGGAGCCGGAAGGTGAGCACGGTGTCACCGATGCGCACCCGGTCGGAGGGTCGGACGACCTCGCGGGAGATCAGCGACCCGTTGAAGTCGACACCGTTGGCCGACCCCAGGTCGACCACCTCGATGTGGTCGGTGACGTTCACGCGAGCATGGGTCCGCGATGCCATGGCATCGGACAGCCGGACCTCACACGATCGCTGCCGCCCGATCATGTTGGTGCCTGAAGCCAACGGGAACTCCTTCCCGGCATCGGGCCCCTCGACGACGGACGCCATCGCCACCGCATCACGGTCGGCGTTCGTGAACTGCGCACCGGAGCGTGCCAGCGAGATCGTGGCTCCGGACCGGATCGGGGAGTCGGACAACGGTGTCCGGGTGTCGAGCACCTGGTCGCCGTCGCGCTTGACCGAGATCGTCACGTCGGTCTCGGCGTCGCCCCCCTGCTGACGCAGCGTCGGGTCGGACAGCTGCAGGTACCTCCCGAGCTCGCCGACGGTCGTCGAGGCGTCGGCCGTGACCAGCAGGTCCTGGCGCTGTCCGCCCGCTCTGGCCAGGGTCAGCTTGAGCTTCACGACGTGCTCCTCGCGGCGCGGAGCCGGAGGCGGACGCGGCGTTGCGACGTACCCTCACCCGCAGTCGTGGGGGTGGTCTCGACGGGTCGCGGGTCGCGGAAAAGCAGCGAGGTGAGGCTGAACCTGCGTGCGATCCGCCGTCGGAGGGACGAGCGCGCGGTGAGGTCCTTCCTCGCAGAGCCGACAGCAGCCCAGTACCGGCGCACCTCCTCCTCGGTCGGTTCCCCGGCCCCGAAGATCGCCGCGTCGGCGTCGGCGGCCAGAGCGGGGAACCCGACCACCGCGGACTGCTCCTTACGAGTCAGTCCCTTGGGCACCGGCATCCCGAGGTCGCGGGCCCGGTCGACGACCTCGGTCCAGCCCAGGGCGAGGCGGCGGCTCGCGGGCCCGGAACGCCGCCGGCGGCGGCGACGGGCGGCGTGGATGCCGGCGAGGCCGCCCAGTACCAGGGCGAGGATGCCGAGCGGGATCGCCACCCAGGTCAGCACCGTCCACACCCAGGCTGGGATGCCGGAGCCCGCCGCCTGGTTCGGGACCCGGACGGTGGACGGGTCGACAGACAGGAGTGAGTCGAGCGAGCCAGGGGGGCGAACCGCGTTGGGCGGCGGTACGTCCGCGGCGTTCTGCTCGGCCACCGGGGGCGGTGGGTTCTGGTTCGGATGCTTGTCCTTGTCGGGCATGAACACGGTCTGCGGCACCGCGAACCACTGTCCCGAGCCGGCCTTCACCTCCACCCAGGCATGGACGTCCTGGCCCTTGACCATCCCTCCGTCCGGGACCACTGCGCCGAGCACCACTCGGGCCGGGACGCCGAGGCTGTTCGCAACGAGGGCGAAGGTGCTGGCGTACTGCTCGTCGTTGCCGACGAACTCGGGGCCTGCGAGGAAGGCCGACAGGCGACCGGCGCCGTGACCCGGAAGGTACTGGGTCTCGCCCGTGGCGGTTCCGTCCGAGTACGCCCCGCGGCTCTTGAGCGCGGCGGCAACGGCCTGGATGGCCGCCCAGGGGCTCTCCGCCTTGCCAGCGAGCTTCGCGGCAGCGGCCGTGACGAACTCGCTCGTGGCCGAGCCGACGGTAGTGCCGCTACCGAGCTCGATGCCTGCCTCGGGAAGGGTCGGCACGGGACGTTCGGTCAGGGTGACGGTGTCGCCGACGCGCAACCGGCTCGACACGACTGCCTGCCCGGTCGACGTGTCGTACCGGAGCGAGTCAGCCAGGGCGGCGGCCCTCGGCCCCCCGAAGGCGATCGCACTGGAGGCGCCGACCCCCGGGACCCAGAGGTTGAGGTCGTTGATGCCGGCGTACGCGGGCCGGATCTCGACGCCCAGGGAGACGGGGGTGGTCGAAGGATCATCGGATGCCGGCGCGATGGTGGTGCCCACCCGGCGGAAGCCACCCGTTCCCACGCCCGGCGGGCTGGCGGCCCACACCGTTCCCGAGTAGTCGTCGAGCACGGCGAGCCGCAGCCGTGAGCCGGTCGCGACACCGGTGACCCGCAGCAGCTCCTTGTCCCAGTACCGCGTCGCCCCTTGCGTGTACTTCCGGAAGCCGACGAGCGGGCTGGGGTGCTGGCTGATGTCGAAGGGGGGTGCAACCACGCTCCTCAGCACGAAGCGCTCCTCGTCACCCGGGGACACGTGCACCGCTGCGGCGCTCGCACCGACGGCCGCGGCGACGAGCGCGGCGCCCACGACGGCCTGGCTCGAGGTGCGTGAACCCGTGCCCACGATGCGCAGGTGCCGTCGGCGCCGCACGGCGACCCACAGGAAGGCGACGACCGTCACGGCCAGCCCTTGGGCGAGCGCCGCGACGGGCTCGATCGTGCCCAGGAGGATGACGAGCAGGAAGGCCGCGACCGGCACGAGCACGGGCCAGGCCATGTGGGTGCTGCGTCGTGCCCACGCGTACCCGACCACCCCGACGAGGAGCCCCACGAGGTAGGGCAGCACCAGGAAGGGACCGCTGCCGTCGACCGGCGGGAGCGTGGTCAGGAAGTCCTTCCAGCCCGATACCGCCATCGTGCCCAGCTCACGCAGCACGGCCGGGCCGGGCAGGATGCCGGCCACGGCATCCGCGCGCAGCGCCACGGCTCCGCCGACGAGGAAGAACGTCACCGCCGTCATCAGGGCGAGCACGAACCACCCCTGCTTCAGGACGGTGGCGACGTGGGCGACGGCGACTCCGAGCACGAGACCGACGACCCCGACGAGCAGGAACCCCGGGCTGTCGAACGACGTGCGGAAACCCCACAGGGCCAGCAGCCCCAGCCCGACGACGAAGGCGGCGTCGACCACCTCGACGCGAGTCGGGCGACCGGTGACGGCCAGCCGGCTGACGGTGCGGGACCCGGTGCTGTGCAGGGCGTCGGTGCTCACGGCGCGACACCCCCTCTCAGCGCGACCGGAAGGTCCGAGAGGGAGCCGATGGTGATGACGGACAGGCCCGCGGTGCGCTGCAGCCCCACCCGCGCCCCGTGCTCCACGCGGACGGCGACCACGTTGACGTCCGGGCCGAACAGCGACTTGCTGCGCCGCAGCGCCGCGAACGGTGTCAGCGGGCCGGCGACGACGAGCACGGAGCTGACGCTCGGCGCCGCGTGGGTCAGCCGCGCAGCGGTGACCTCAACCGGTTCGTCGCCGGGGTGTGCCCTGGAGAAGAGGTCGAGGGCGGTGTGCTTCGAGGGGCGGGTGACGAGGAGCCGACCGGCTGCCTCGCTGAGGTCCATCCCGTCGCGAAGCGCCCGCACCGCGACCGACGCGCCCACTGATGCCGCCGTCTCGAAGTGCTCGGCGTCGAGCCACGAGTCGGCCTGGCTGTCCAGGATGACGCCGATGTGCGAGCGACGCGTGTCGAGGAACTGGCGGACCATGAACTCCGCTCCTCCCGAGGACCCGGAGCGCTTGGCGGTGGACAGCCAGTGGATGTGCCGGCGGTCGTCTCCGGGTGCGTACTCGCGCAACGTGTGGAACGCGAGGTCGCTCATCGAGACGTCGTTGGTGGACCGCCCCTCGAGGTCCTTGAGGAGCCCGGTGCCGAGGCTGTCGAGGTAGACCGTGCGGGGGTGGACGACGAAGTCGATGGGCCGCGTCCACACGACCTGTCGCCGGACGAGCCCGAACGGGTCGCCGCGCAGGGTGGACGCCGGGCCGATGGGATACACCCCGCGCCGTTGCGAGGGAAGGACGACGACCTCGCGGAACTCCGAGCCGGACCCGAGCGCGGGCAGCGGGAACCGGATCGTGCCGTCGACGGCCGGAACGTCGAGTGGCACGGGCAGCAGGGGGGCCCTGCCGACGTTCGTCACCGTCGCCTCGAGCGCCGCCGACTCCCCCGCGACGACTCGCTTCGGTTCGACCCGCAGGTCCACGGTCAGCGAGGTACGCCCGATGGTGAGCAGGCAGGACAGCGCGAAGAGCGCGAACAACGCGAAAGACGCGTACCGCAGCTCGAGCCAGCCGAACGTGCTCGAGAGGACCCACGCACCCAGCCCCGCGACGAGCACGAGCCAGCCGAGCCCTGACACGCAGGCCAGCGCGGCCCGCAGCGGGCGGAGGACCGGCGCGGCGAGATCGGCCCAGCGCGCCCCCGACCTCCGCACGGACTTCGCGACTCGGGCTGGGGCAGAGCGGATCCGGGACAGCCGTGGTGCTCCGGGGGTTCGGGTGGCCCGCGGGTGGTCGCGACGCAAAGCCCGACGGGCGCGCCTGGTCTGGGGAGCGTCATCCTGCTCCGGCGCGTCGTCCTTCTCCAGCGTGGTGGTCACGGGTGGTGTCCGCGCGCTGTCAGCCGAGCCGTTGCGCCGGGGCGGCGACGTCGGCCAGTAGCTCGTCGACGACGCGGTCGACCTCGACACCGGTGAACTGGGCCTCGTCGGCCAGCATGATGCGGTGCGCGAGGATCGGGTGCGCCAGGTCCTTGATGTCGTCGGGCGTCACGTGGTCGCGGCCCTGGGACGCCGCCCAGACCTTGGCGCAGCGGATGTAGGCCAGCCCGCCGCGCACCGACAGGCCCAACATCACGTGGGGGTGCCGACGGCTCTCCTCGGACAGTCGCGAGACGTACGCCAGGATCGCGGGGTCGACGTGCACCTTGGCCCCGAGGCCGGACATCTGAGCGACGGCCTGGGCGCTGATGACGGGGCTGACCCCGGCACTGCGGTCGCGGTTCTCGGCCTGGGAGAACAGCTCGACCGTCGTCTCGTGGTCGGGGTAGCCCAAGCTGGTCTTCATCAGGAAGCGGTCGAGCTGGGCCTCGGGCAGCCGGTAGGTGCCCGCCTGCTCGATGGGGTTCTGGGTGGCGATGACCATGAACGGGTTGCCGACCGAGTGACGGGTGCCGTCGACGGTGATGTGGCCCTCCTCCATCACCTCGAGCAGCGCCGACTGGGTCTTCGGTGACGCCCGGTTGATCTCGTCGGCCAGCACGATGGTCGCGAAGATCGGTCCCGGGTGGAAGGAGAACTGCTGGGTGCGCTGGTCGTAGATGGTCACCCCGGTGACGTCGCTGGGCAGCAGGTCGGGCGTGAACTGGATGCGGCTGTGCGTGCCGGCCACGGTGTTGGCCATCGCCTTGGCCAGCTGGGTCTTGCCGGTGCCGGGGTTGTCCTCGAGGAGGAGGTGGCCCTCGGAGAGCATGCAGGTCAGGGCGAGCCGGACCACGTGCTCCTTACCGCGGATGGCGAGGTCGACGTTGTTCACGAGCTGTTGGAACGTGCTCGAGAACCACTGGACCTGCTCGGGGCTGATGCTCATCGTGACCCTCAACTCATTCCTGATACGACAGCACGCAGTCCCGTGCTGGTGGTGTTGACGTTGGGTGCGCCATCCGAGCAGGAGTTTGACGCCGTGAACGTCCCCCCCGGCGAGCCGGCGGTGTACACGGTGATGATCTTCCCGACCGTCGAACTGAAGCTCACCGAGAACGACACCTGGTCGCCTCGGCTCACGTTGACTTGCCCGAACGTGAACCGCGTGTCCCCTGCGGGGGTCGCTGAGGCGGTCGCTCGCACAGACCCGTTCACCCGCAGCTGGAGAGTGGCTCTTGCGCTCGAGTTGGGGTCGATCTGAACCATGGCGGAACTTAGGTAGGAGACTCCGGACGGCACGGAGAACGTCTGCGTTGCCGTCCCCCCCGGCATCGATTCCGGGCGATTCGGGTTCCCCAGACACATGGGGATACCTTGGTTGGCGCTGCCGTAGTTGTTGTACGGACTCACCGGCACGGAGGGCTGCGCGCCGACGTTGCCGGACTTCGTCGCTGCCACGGTCTGGCGCCCCAGTGAGCTCGTGTCGACAATCGACCCCTGAACCGGCACCGACTTGGGTCCCCATCCCACGTCACGTGAAGCCGTGCATGAACTGGCGTCACGCAGGGCCGAGACGTTGCAGGTCTTCGCCAGGGCACCGTCAATGACCACTCGAATCTGAGCCGAGCCACCATTACCGCCAGTGGGCGTCGACACCGTCCCGGTGACGACACTCCCGTTGACAGAGACAGTCACGCCAGGGTCGTCCAGCTGGCCCCAGGGGGCTGGAGCGGGTGAGGCCGTACTCGAGGCTCCGTCCCTCGTGCCGTTCGAGATCCACACCTCAACCGTCACGGCGTCGCCGTTGCGCATTCCGTCGACGACTCGTGAGACAGCCTGTCCCTTGACGCACGCGCCGCTCCAGCCGCCTGAGGACCCGTTGGGCCCGGTGGCCTTGATGTGCGCGACGCAGGACGGGCCTCGGGGGTTGGGCGTCGTGAAGGACACCTGGACGGTGCCGTCTCCGGGCTTCACCGAAAGGTCAGCGACCTTCCCTGGAAGTCCGATCGGGGTGATGGACGCAGACCGCGGCAAGGACTGCCGAATCTCCCCGAGAAAGGTGGTCCACGCGACGACCGAGTAAGTGTAGGTCGAGCCGAACGTCACGTCACCGTCGATGCAGGACGTGTCAGCTACGTTGGAACAGACGCTCTCGCCACCGGGCGTGCGAGTGACCGTGTAGTCGATTGGAGAGGGACCGTTCTGGTCCCCCGCTGGCCAGAGGATCCTGACCGCCGTCGAGTCGGCATCGGCCGCGGCCACGGGTCCGAAGGTCACCGGCCCGCCGAGGATCGGGTTGCCCGCTGCACTGCCCTTGGCCCGTGACGACGGACCCGCCCGGTATTCGTTCTCGGCGTAGATCGTGAACGTATACGTGGGCCCGTTGACCAGGCCGTCGACCGTCCCGGACAGCGATGTCCTGAAGTCGTGCTCCTTGCCGTCGACCACGACGACGTAGCGCTCGACCGGCGACCCGTCGACCACTGCGGCACCCCAGGTCAACGTCACCGAACCGTCGTTTGCCTTCGTCTGGCGGAAGTTGGGCACGGCCCTCGGGGCCGTGTTCGGCTTGTAGGGGGCCGAGGGCTCACTCCACTTACTCTCGCCTGCCTTGTTCTTCGCCGCGACCGAGAAGGAGTAGCTCTCGCCGTTGGTCAAGTTGGTGATCGTGCACGGCGACGACGGGCAATCCTGTTGCCCACCGGCCCATTTGACCGCATACGTCAGGATGCGTGCCCCATTGGCGGCCGGTGCCGGCCAGGACAGCACGGCTGATTTGCTGAGGGTCGACGAACCGGGTTGCGGCCGGGCGGGAGTGTCCGGGACGCCGTACACCTGGAACGAGATGGTGCCCGACACCTGTCGGTCTGTTCGTGTCTGGATGGCGACGTCGCTCGCGACGACCCTGAACGTCATCGGGCCGTGTGCGGAGGCACCCGGCGTGATGACGATCTTGGAGCCGTCACGTTTGGCGGACGCCTTCTGGCCACCGGTCTGCACCACCGAGACAACCGTGGGCTGCTTGTCCCTCAGGGAGGAGTGCAGGTAGCCGGTGATGTCGACCGTACGTGGCTCACCCTGCTTCATCTCCGTGAGTGTGATCGGGGCCAGCGAAGGGCGGCGCGCTGCCACCACCTGCACCTTCAGCGACGACGGTGCCGCCTTGGTGCCGGGGACACTCACCTCAAGCGTGCCGGCGGCACCAGGCTCGGCCTCGCCGCCCGGGACGATCGTGAGCGATCGCCCCGGCGACACGGTGGCCTCGACACCCAAGAGCGACTCGTCCCATTCGGCCGCGAAGGTGAGTGACTCAGCCATCTCCGTCGACGGGGTCCACACGGCGCAGAGCGACATGAGGTCGACGGTCAGCGGGTTCCCTCCTGCCGTCACCGTCAGGGCGCCGGACGGGCAGCGCAGGACGGGTGTCTCGGGCCCGATTTGCACCGGGATGGTCAGCACCTTGGTGACTGCGGCCGGGTCGCCCAGAATGCCGTTGGAGACCTCGACGGTGACGGCACCGGGACCGACGTACCCCTTGGCCCCCGTCACCGTGAAGCTGACCTCTCCAGTGACCTTGATCGACACCTGAGGCTCCGGGGAGGCGGAGCTGGCGTCGTCGGTCGTCAGCGCGACTGGCTTACCCTGCCCGTCGGCGACCACGTCACTGAGCCTGATGTCCGCCTTCTGCCCGGTATCCACCCGGATGACAGCGTTGGGTCGGACAAACGGCCCGGGCGTGACCGCTGCGGGCACGTACATCACCGCGGCACTGGTGGCGCCCGACTCGTCCTCCACCTCGAAGGGCACGGCTTGGGCCCAAGCCTTGGTCGGCACGGTGACTCTTCCCTGGGTGATCGGCAGGGTGCCCTCCACATGCACCTTGCTGACCTTCAGGGCCGACGTGTCGCCATCGGGGTCGTACGCCGAGGCGAGCACGTCGGCAGTCGCCGTGGTGGTACCGCTGTCGGCCTTGGCGACGACATCGAAGACCTTGGGTGGGTTCTGGAACCCATCGAGGGAGGTGACCAGGACCTCGCTGGGCTCGGACTCCCCGCCGTTGCCGGAGATGGCGTAGGACACCTTGGTCACACCGTCCGACGGCGTCTTGAGGGAGAGGATCTTCGCGCCACCGTCGAGGGTGCCCGCCGGAAGGTTCTCGTCCAGAGTCTGCACCCGCACCGGATCGGTTCGAGAGTAGAAGTCATTGCTCAGCGGGGCAACCGTCACGGTGGTTCCCGGCGCAGCTGTGATCGCATCGGGTACCGCCACCGCGGCCTGCGGCACACTCGGCGGGATCACCGCGACCCGAACGAGTGATGTCGACTGCTTTCCGTAGCGGTCGGCGATCGTGTAGGTGAAGTCGTCAGGTCCCGACATCGACGGGTAGGCCTCGTAGATGATGCCGGTCGGACTGGTGCGGATCACGCGACCGAGGCGTGGCGGTGTCGCGATGCCCACCACCGCGGTGGAGTCGCCGTCAGGGTCGTTACCGCTCGCCTCGACGTCGATGATGAAGGTCTCCCCGGCGACTACGCGCGCCTCGAGTGGCTTCGCCGAAGGAGCCAGGTTCTCGTAGTCCGGCCCAGGTTGCGGGTTCACGGTCACCTCGACGGTGCCCCCGCCGGAGTCGTCACCACTCCACGCTGTGTAGTCGATCTGGAGGGTGCGGGTGGACTGCACCCGCTGGGGGGCAACGTAGCGGACCTTGTCACCGACGACGTATGCAGTGCCTAGGTCGCCTGCCGTCGGGTCGGTCGCGGATAGGTCGGTGACTTTCAGCGTTCCGACCGTTGCACCCGTTTGGACCCCGCCCAGCGTCAGCGGGCGCCCACCCGGTGTGGCGTCGTTGTCGAGCACCGGCACGAGGACGGAGTCGCCATCGCGAACGGTGGCCTCGTCGGGTCGGGTGACCGGTGCGTCCGTGGAGAGAGCGTCGAGCTGGGTGACGACCAGGTCACCAGTCGCCTCCCCCGAGTCCTCCAGGCCCGACCCGTTCGTAACGGTGTAGTGGATGACCTGTTGGTTCGGTTCGAAGCTCGCTGTCGTTGGCATGACTCGCAACCAACGGCCCTTCAGCACCGCCACCCTCACCTGGTCGCCATCCTCGGCGGCCGCGGACGTCACGGTCAGCATGCCGCCGGCTGGGTCGACGTCGTTGGCGAGCACGTCTACCAGCACCGGTGCCTGACCGTGGATGGCGGCGTGGTCGGGCATGGTCACTGGCTTCTTGTCCGCAGCACCGGGTTTCAGCGCGTCGATGCGGATCGTCCCGGTGGCGATGGGCGCGCTGCCATACGCGACCGTGTAGTCGAGGAAGTACGTCTTCGCCTTGTCGGCCCGTGCGACGATGCGTCCGGTGGTCTTGTCCGTCACGATCGTCAGACCCGGCTGACCCGGCACGTCATCTGCCAGGATCAGCCTGGCCTTCGGGTTGTGCGGGTCGACACCCTGCACATCGTTCGCCAAGGGGGCGAGGTCGATGTTGCGGTTCACCTCACCCCGCGCGACGTCTGGTTTGGCCACCGCAGGGAGCGTCGTCCTGGCCTTTACCGGCTGCACCGTCACGTCGAGGTCGGCATTCCGCCGACCGCCGCGGCCGTCGGTGACGCTGTACTCGATACGCGCCGGGCCACCCGCCTCCCAGCCGGTCGCCGTGAACTCGATGTGACCGTCCGGTGTGGCGATGGCCGAGCCGGTGGCGGGTGTCGTGACACCGGCGATGGTGACCGGGTCACCCTCCGGGTCGCGCCAGGCGTCGATGACCGGAATCGGGATGGTGCCGCCGTTGGCCACGCTGAAGTCAGCAGACTTCAGCGTGCGTTCGTACGGTGGCTTGTTGTCCGTAGCGACAGCCACCTTCACCGTGCCGCGGGCTGTGGCGATCCCATTGCTCAGGTCGTACTGGAACTCGCTGTCACCACCACCGCGACCGAGCGTGTACCTGATGCTCTGACCGTCTGGGGAGATGATCGCAGTGGCCTGGGGGTTTCCGGGGGCCGTGACGGCCGAGACCGCGAGCGGCCGCCCCGACGGGTCGGTGTCGTTGTCGAGGACGTGGAGGATCGTCGTGACCCCCGGGCGGGCGGCGAGGTCGTCATCCGCCGCCTTGGGTTTGTTCTTCTTGTCCTCGACCTGTTGCTTCTGCGGTGCCTGGTCCTGAGCCTTCTGATCGGGCGGCCGGACGTCCTGCCACGGGTCGATCTTCTTGTTCAGCTCGAGGTCGACGATGCCGCCGTCGGTGACGTCGTTGAGCACCGCCACCCCGCGATTGACCCGAAACACCGGCCGGCTCAACGTGCCGAGGTCCGGGATGCCCACTGGTGCGGCTGCGGCGCCGTTGCAGGAGCGAACCACGGTTCCGGGTGTCCCGGCCCACGCCGCCCAAAGGCAGCCGGAGGCTTCCACCGGAGCGGCCGGGAGCGCATCGGCGACCCGAGTCAGCGTCTGCACGGCAGAACCGGTCGCGTCCACCGCGTACAGCCCGTTGCTCGCGGCGACGGCGATGCCCCCGGCGGTGACCGGTGTCTGCAGCCGAGCCGAGTCGTCCTCCACCTGCACGGTGGTCGACTGCGCACCCACGTACACCGTTCCCGCGGTGGCGTCGAGGACGACGGCAGTCGGCCCGATGGCGCTGATGTCGACGACGCCGAGCTCGCTGGCGATCGTCGTCGTCACCGGCTTGGCGAACGCTCCCCCCGACACCGGGATGGTGACGAGCCGCCCCGCACGGGTGACCACGTGCACGCCACCGTCGACACCGACGGCCAGCGCGGAGAAGAAGGCTGCCTCGGGCTCACCTTTGGGGGCTGCACCGACGCTCGCCAGCGGCGCCGCGGTCGACGCCAGCGGGCTCAGCGCGGGCACCTGGGCACCCGGGTCGTACCGCAGCGCCCAGACCTTGCCGGTGAGCGGGTCGAGGGCGGCAATGGTGCCGCCGGCCATCTTCACGACGGTGGTGCTCGGCAGGTCCGTCCCGGCATCCTTCAGGCTTCGCCCGGTGACGACGTCGACCGGATACGCCGCTCCGCCCCCGACGTCACGCGCGACCACCGAGCCCTGGTCCTGCAGCACGTCGAGGTCATAGCCACCCTGGGCCCCGCCGGGTGGGCTGAAGTAGGCGTCGAGGAACGAGGCGGACTTGTTGAACCGGCCGAACGTCGCGTCACTGTTCGACGTCACCCAGATGCCGGAGTCGTTGAGGTCGACCTTGCGCACCGGGTAGCCGTCGGCGAGCACCGCGTAGGCGAGGAGCGCCGTCACGGAGACCATTGCGAGCACGACCATCGCGAGCGACTGAGCGCGGCGTCGGGTCGATGCCCCCATGCGGTCCTCCTGGTCGTTGTTCGTGGCCGCTTGTCAACCTAGGCAGCCGGGGGAGGGCCCACCCGCGGCTCGGTGATGATGTCCCCACAACGGCGTACCGGCGTCATCCCGGTTCTCGCGGTCGGGTCAGCGGCGTCAGCCACACGTCGCCGGAGGGAAGTCCCGCGTGGTCCTGCTCCCGTCGAAGCGCACCACGATGACGCTCAGGCAGACCTCCCCCTTGGGCGGCGCCGGAACGCTCACCGCCCTCTTGGTGGAGGTCGTCTCGCCACCCTCGCCGAACTTGAGGCGGTACGAGTCGGTCGTGATGACGTTGTCGTAGCTCCACGTGAAGTTCACGGAGGACCCGGAACGCTTGACCTTCACCGTGACCGGGCCCGGCGGCAACGCTGCCTCATCGGCCTCCGGTGCGGCTGACACCGTGGCCAACGGCCTCGGGTCCTGCGCGCCTCCCCCGCTCTTGAGCAGCAGCCAACCCAGTACTGCGACGACGACGAGGAGGCCGACCCCGACAGCGATGAGCGTGCCCCGAGCCATACCCGTCGCGACAGGGTCCGGCCCCGGCTCGATGGTGACGGTGCTGGTCCGTGGGCGCAGCTGGGTCGACTCCTGTTGCGTGCCGGACTGGCCCGCTGTCGCCGGCCGCAGCTGGGTGCGCGCCCGTCCCAGCTCGTCGTCCTTGACGTCGGCGCCACCGGTCCTGACGACCGGAGGCACCGATGCGGCACCACGCCGTGGGCGGACCACTGTGCCTGCATCGCTCGAGGCGCCCGTCGCAGGTTCGGGCGCCGCGGTGACGCCGCGCGAGGTGTCGAGCACGATCGCCTTGGTTCGCGGCAGGTTGAGGTCGTCCTCCATCCGCTGCAGGGAACGGACGAAGTCCGCGACCGATGGCGGACGTCGCGCCGGGTCCTTGGACATCGCCTGGCGCAGCAGGTTGTCGAGCGCCGCCGGGCAGTCGGGGCGGCCCGTCTCCGGCGGGGGCAGCGACCGCACGCGGTTCATCAGTTCGAGTCGGGAGTTGTCACCGGACGGGATCTCGAAGGGTGGCCGACCCACCACCAGGTGCCAGATGGTGGCGGCCAGCGAGTAGACGTCCGACTGCACCGACCCGCGGGTGTCGCTGTAGATCATCTCGGGTGCTGCCCAGGGGATGGAGACGCCGACGTCCTCGCCGGGTTGCTCCGCCGCACCCAGGTCGGAGGCCACACCGAAGTCGGTCAGGCCGGTGGTGCCCCACGCGGACACCAGGATGTTCGCGGGCTTGATGTCGCGGTGCAGCAGGCCGGCACGGTGGGCCGTCTCTAGGGCTCCCCCGATCTCGACCCCGGTGCGCAGCACCTCAGCGATGGAGAGCCGACCGTTGCTCGCGCGGGCCTCCATCGTCCCGCCCGAGTAGTACTGCATCCGCAGGTAGGGCCGCCCGTCGTCCACCGTGCCCGTCTCGTAGACCAGCACGATGTGGGGGTGCTCGAGGCCCGCCATCGCGTCCGCCTCGGCCATGAACTGGGCCACGGCGACGTCCGACAGCTCACCCTCCCGGATGATCTTGACGGCCTCCTTGCGCCGCAGGCCGACGTTCTCGTAGAGGTAGACGTCACCGAAGCCACCACCCCCGAGGTAGTCGACGTATGCCAGGCCGGGCAGCTTCGGTCCCGAGGCCCCCGCACTCACGGCAGGGCCTCGAACCGGATGTCCAGGATCTCCGCCAGCACCAGGCGAGCACCCGGCTCGAGCTCGACCGGCGTCTTCGGCACCAGCTTCTGGCGGCGCCCGTCCGGGTTGACCACCTCGGTCCCGTTCGTCGAGCCGAGGTCGGTGACCTCGACCGACCAGTAGTCGACCGACACGAGCGCGTGTTGGCCGGACACCTCGCAGCGTGGGTCCACGATCGCGACCAGATGCGGCGTCTCGCCCCGGTGCCCGACGGGCACGGCCGGTTCCCTGCCGAGGACCACGGGCCGGTCGAGCGGGTACGCCTGGCCGGTGGGCAGCACCAGTCGCCCGAGGACGGGTCGGGGCGTCGTGATGGCGTCCTGGGCGGGAACCGCCTTGCGGCAGACGCGGCACGTCGGCACGTGGGCCTGGGTGAGGTGGCCGTCCGGGCACCGTTTGGCAATGACCGTCTGCTGGGACGCCGCGGCCTGCCGCAGGACCTCCGCCCGGCTCACCGTGCGCCCCGCGTCGCCAGCCGGTACCGGCTGAGGCGCCGGTGCCGCAGGAGCCAGTGGTCCCGCTACCAGCCCTGGAACCGGTACCCGTGGGTGCTCCACGGTCTCGGGCACGCCGCTGAGGTCCGCCGGGTGCGCCGACGGGAGGTCGTCCGCAAACGGGACCACGTCGATGAAGCCGGGGGGGGCCGACGCAGTCGTCTGGCTCGGGGGCGGCGTCGGCGTCACGACGGGGACGTCTTCGCTGAGGGGAGCCTCGGCCGATGGTTCCTCCTCCTGCTGCTGCGGCAGGACGTGGTGCGCCTCATCGGACACGACCTCCTGGCGGACGGAGCGTTCGGGTTGCACCGGCGGGGCGAAGAGGTCGCGGTACGGAGCCAGATCGAGCTCACCCAGGGCGGCCTGGTCCACGCGTGCGCCGGGGGCGGTCGGTTCGTCGGCGGCTCCCGAGACGGCGGCGACCGGTGCGTCGTTCACGCGTTCCGGCGTGGGGGGCGGCTGTGCCGCAGCAGCGGGCAACCGACCGGGCGGAACTGTCTCGACGGTCATCGGCGCCTCGGGCGGCATCGGCGCCCGCGCGCTCGACCCGTCGAGCACCCAGCCAAGGGCCGGCACCAGGCCACCCCCAGCGGGGATGGTGACCCCGGTGGGTGCAGGACCGAGGGACAGCGAGGCCCCGCCGATCTCCGGGAGGTTCTGGTCCCGGAAGACCCCACCACCCTCGACGATGGTGCCGTCGACCAGGGTGAGCCGCGCGGTGCCACGCACGACGATTCGCCACCCGCCATCCGCGACCGCGGCGATGCCGAAGTCGGGGGCCGCGGCGAACCCGTCGCGGAACAGGACGTCGAGCAAAGCCTCAACGTCACCTCCCCCGCTGACCACGTCGAGGAGGTTCAACGAGACCGGTTCTCCCGCTGGGACACCCGCGACGACTACCACGCGAGTGCCACAGATTCCCGTGCTGGCTCCGGGCCAGAAGCGCGCCCCGATGCCGGTCACTCGCGGCTCCTCGGGTTGGTCGCGGTCGAGACCCGTTGGGGTGTGCCGCTCGCAGGCTCGTCGACCACGATGACGGTCACGTTGTCCGAGCCGCCCCGCTCCAGGGCTCGCCGCACCAGGATCCGCGCCGTGTCCTGCGGTGGGTGGTTGGCGGCGAGGATGGCCGCGACCTCCTCGTCCGCGAGCTCGGTCGTCAGCCCGTCGGTGCAGGCGACGAACCGCCCGCCCGTCGCGACGGGGAACAGCAGGACATCGACCTCGGGGCAGGGCTCCTCACCGACGGCCCGGGTGATGACGTGCCGGGACGGGTGGACTGCTGCCTCCTCCGGGGAGAGGAGGCCCTGGTCGACCATCTCCTGCACCTCGGAGTGGTCGATGGTGAGCTGGCGGAGCACACCGTCCCGGAACAGGTACACCCGCGAGTCCCCGACGTTGAACACCGCCCAGTGGGGGGCGGGCCCCTCGAGGAGCGCGAGCCCCGCCACCGTGGTGCCCAGGCCGACGCTCTCGGGGTGGGTGGCCGCGTGCGCTCGGACCGCCTCGTTGGCGCGCACCACGGCTCCGCGGACGGCCTCCGAGGTGATGACCTCGCCCTCCAGCGTGGCGAAGACCTCGACGGTGAGCGCGCTGGCGACGTCTCCGGCCGCATGGCCGCCCATCCCGTCGGCCACGAGGAAGACCCGCCCGCCACCGAAGGAGGCGTCCTCGTTGACCTGTCGCACACAGCCGACATCGGTGGCCGAACCCACGGTGACTGCGACCGGTACCGTCACTGGACCCCCCTGATGCTGGACAGGACGTCCTTGACGCTCTGGACAAAGGGCACGGGCGAAAGGCTGACGGCGACGTCCTGGGCGACGTTGTCGTGGAAGGCACGGTTGCGGCCCGAGGAGTCGGTGAAGAAGGTGATGAAGCCGAGGTAGCAGGGCAACGCCATCAGCCCGAGCATCACGGCCCGAAGCAGCGCCCGCGCCACCCCGATGGAGTCGCCGGTGCCGACATCCTGGACCCGGACCCCCACCGTCCGCTTGCCGATCGACTGCCCGATCCGGCCCACCCCGACCACCGACACGGTGACGGCCCCCAGGGCCACGGCCATGGGGCCGACGCTTCCAAGGAGGAGCACTGCTTCGTACGCGCCGTAGCTGACCCGAGCCGCGACCTCGCCCAGTACGGCGAGCCCGACGTAGAGGCCCACGAGGCACGCGGCCACGAGCGCTCCATCGACGGCTGCCGCCGCAAAGCGATGCCCCAAGGACGCGGGAGCCATGGAAAGACCGACCGCCGGGCCCTCTGCCTCGGCGGCATCAGGACTCTGCCGTTCGTGGTGATGTAGGGGAGCCTCGTCCATGGCTGCATCGGGGGTCGCAGCGGCCTCGTCGACGAGCGGCAGCGGGTCGGCGGGTCGGAGGCCATCGCGAGCGACGGACCGAGCGACGGTCAGACCTGCGTCAGGCCGTGCCGCGACGGCGGTCCCGGAGACTCCCAGACCACACCCAGCGCACCCCGTCTCGCGGTCGGCCAGCTCATGGCCGCACCGACGGCATCGCGTAACCAATGGGCCTCCTGGGGCACCCGCACTCCGGCCAGACGAGCCCCAGCCTGCGCTCGGCCGGGCCGTGGTCACGCGGGAAGGGTGGATCTGTCCACCCAAATGGGGACAAGGGACGGGGCGTATCCGCGGTCGGGTCCTGAGCGCACTCTGGTCGGCAGTCGGGCGGGCCGCGCGGGATCGCCGTGAGACCTTCTTGGGCAATGAGTGCAGACAACCCGCCGCTTGATCCCGGAGGTCCGCTGCCAGACCAGTGGGCAGACTGCACAGAAACCATCGAGGGGTCGGCCTACCCGCATACACGGGAGGCGGCCCGTGCGCGGCTCGACGTCGCCCTGAAACACACACGGCAGAGCCAAGGAGACTCGAACCCCTAACCCCTTGCTTGCAAAATCCCCGAATGGGCTCCGCGAGAGGGTGATTGAGCACAAGCGGAGCCGCTGTGAGGTACACGATCACGCCATTCTCGTACCCCACTGCAGTACTTTTCTGGAGTACGAATCTGGGGTCCAGCCGAGGTCGTGGGGAGGTCGCCTTGATCCGGCGCGTCCTCGTCCAGCACAGCCCGAACCACCAGGGGGACGAGCGCAACTCCTCCTCATCGCAACGAACGACCCCGCCCACAAGCGTCGGCCGAAGGCCACTGGCGCAGCCGTCCCCAACCCCTAGGAGACTGCTGAACAAGGCGGTGCTCGAGGTGACGGTTTGCTCGTGAGGGCGGGCAGGACACCTCAAGGCGGTCTGTGCCGCGATGGTTGGGTCAGCGCTCAAGGCGCGACAACGAGTTTGTCCTGCCCGTCGTGTCCCGTGCGCCCGGTGCGTGGGGCCTGTCACGGGCCGTGAGCCCCTTCGTCAGGTCAGTGCCCAGACCCCGTCCTGGTGGGTCAGTCCGAGTACGAGGAGGCGGCGCAGGTTGAGCGCGGCGGCGCGGTGATGCAGCCAGGCGTTGTTCTTCTCCACGCCCCGGTAGGGCACGCGCCGGTTGCCGCGGGTCAGCCACGCGATGGAGCGTTCGACCATCGGCCGGTGCTGGCGGTACACGCCTTGGAAGTCGGGGTGCTCGGCGCGGGCGCGGTGCTCGCGTTGCAGCTGGTGATGCTCGCCAATCTTGATCGTTCGGCCCTGGGCTGAGGTGGTGCACCGCGCCCGCAGCGGGCAGCCTCTGCACGCGACGCCGAAGGTGACGGTGCCCTTGGAGGTGACTGCGCGGGTGGTCCCGGCGGGGCAGGTCATCATCTGTTCGTGGGGGTCGTGGGTGAAGTCATCCAGGGTGAACCCGCCTTCGACCGTGGGCCGCAGCGGCCACGGCTTGAGCAGCGGTGTCCACTTCTTCTCCGCGAGCTTGGCGAGCATGTCGCCGGTGGCGTAGGCGGAGTCGCCCAGGACCTGCACGTGCGCACCGCCGGCCAGGGTGGGGTCGGCGGTGACCAGGTCCGCGCCGACCGTGGCGTCGGAGTTGCTGCTCCCGTTGGTCTTGGTCAGTGCGACCTTGGTCATCAACCCCGTATCCGGCTCGACGGTGACGTGGGCCTTGAACCCGTCCTGGCGGCGCTCACGGGTCTTGTGCGCGTGCCGGGCGTCGGGGTCCACCGTGGAGATCACCCGGTCCGGGGCGGTCTTGCGCGCGATCCGCCACCGCCCGTCGGTGCCGTCCGACCCCTCGACCGGTTCCACGTCCTGCCCCGCGACCAGCGCCAACAGCGCGACGGCCTCGGCTGGCTTCCCGCCCGCCGCCTCGATGGCGCCGGTGTCCAGCGCACCCAGCAACGCCACGGCGTCGCCCACCAGCGCGGTGACCAGATCCTCCCGGGCGCCGTGGTCATCCCACGCGATCCGCGGCTTGCCCGTGGCGGTGTAGTCCTGGCCCGTGACCATGGCCAACCGGGTGCAGTGCGCCGACACCAAGGCGGGCGCGCCGTCGACCTCGCGGGTGACCCGGCGGACCGACGCGATCAACTGGGTGACCGTGTCCTGCCGGGCGACCGCGTCGTCCAGCACGGTGGAGTCCAACGCTCGACGCGTCTTGCCGGCCAGGACCCCGGTGGAGGTGATCACCTCACGCACCACCTCGAAGATCCGCTGCGGACGCTCACTTCCCGCGAGCCGCTTACGCCAGTACGTCAACGTCGAGGGGTGGAACCCGGACGCGTCGACCGCGTACCCGCACGCCGCCTTCCAGCGCAGGTCGAACGTGAGCGCATCGACCGCCTCCCGGTCGGAATACCCATGCAACGACTGCAGCACCAACACCGACGCGATGACCTCGGGCGGGATCGAGGGGCGGCCCCGCCCCGAGGGGAACAAGTCCGTGAACAGCTCCGGCGGGAACAACACGTCCCGGTGCTCAGCCAAGAACGCGAACACGCTCCCAGCCGGCAACAGGTGCCCCGCCAACGACTCCACATCCAGCAGATCACGCTGCCGGTCAGCCTCACCCTGCATGACCCCAACAATCCCAGCAGCAGAACCAGCAACGCCCCGCGCCACGCGGATTGTTCAGCAGTCTCCTAGCGGTTCGTGCCGGCCGCGTGGGCGCCGACGAGACCCCTCACTTCGGCCCACTGTGGGCCAACGTCACTGCCTAGCCCATTGTGGGTCTTCGTCAAGTCGCGCTGCGAGGGAGGCGCTGTTCGCCGCGGTCCGGGTGCGGTCGTGGGGGGATGTCGGTGGATCAGCATGGGCAAATCAAGCCGCCTCGACCGTCGCTGATTGCTGCCAGCGTCATAGGCGCGCCCGGGCCGACACTGTGAAGGTCCACTCAACCGTGCGTGACGGGCAGCAGGGGCCTTGAGCTCGGCGGTGAACGCCTTGATCTTCGCGTCGACCGTGACCAGTTGGGCGAGTTCCCTCAGCCGCCAGGTCGTCATAATCACCGCCGCGACGCCCGATCATCACCGCTAGAGTCCACCACTGGTGGGACACCCGCCCAACCGGTCAAAAACCGTGTGACACACTCACGACGTCCCACCCTCACCCTCCTTCGTCAGAGACAATAACCTCGACCGCAGGAGACGCCAATGAGGAGCTCATAGGGGGTCAGGTTGGGCCTTGGAGGATGTATCTTGGCCGGAGAACCCCCTCCCGGGCTCTGCGGGTCTGCCGTACTCTCGTGGCATGCGCTCCACGTGGTGCGACCGACTCAGCGACCACCGCGCCCGCTCCCGATCGTCCAGTCGACACCGCAGCCCTTGCCATCAGACCCTCCAAGGACCCACTCAAAATTGACACCAAGGACGCCACCGTGGCGCACCTGAGCATCGCGTCATCCACCGCTGTTCCACGCAGTTCTGGACTTGGCGGTGCCGAGGCTGCTCAAGACCGGGTGTGGCCAGGAGACATGGAATCCTCGGCACCTTGGCAAGGGCGCCTTCTGAGCTTGTTCGAGGGTCCGCGATGGTCTCGTTGATTCCGCGACGCCTCTCCAGATACGGTCTCAACGGCATCAGTGACCACCGGCTCCGGAACCGCGTCATCGAGATGTTTGACGAGGCGCAGCGATCGATCGACGAAGAGGGCGTCGATCTCGTGGTGTTGTGCGCGCGACGCCTGGCCTGCCTGTACCAAGTCATGGTGCGCCACGGTTACGAGCCACTGCGCGGAGCTCAGGTCGTCTCGGACAGGTTCCTCGACATCGCGACACCTTGGCGATGGGACAACGTACTCATCTTGGATGACTCTGTGGTGCTTGGAACCACCTTGTCGAACCTTCACGCTGAGATCGCGATCCGGGTCGAAGAAGTGAATGGGGGTACCGTGCGCACCTCGGCGGTATGCGTCGACCAGGACAAGAGCGCCTCCTACCTTCTGGAGCGGGTCCAGTTCCATGGGGCACTGCCAGTGCCGACGAAAGACGTGGAACAATTTTCCACGGACGTCGTCACAACTTTGTTCACCAACGGGGTTCCATTCTTCAGCGACTTTCCCGTCTCACGGGAGATCAAATTGCACGCTAAGGATGCATTGGCTCACTTGAGCGGTCATGGCTGGCACGTCGCAGATGTCACCGCGCCCCTGTTCTCATCTGAGCAAAATGCGGCGTACGTGCAAATCCCTGACCCGAGCACGACCACGCTCGATGACCTGCTCAGCCGCATGCCACCAACACTTTCAACCCTCGTTGACGCCTTTAAGCTCCGCACATACATTGGTCGAGACTCATACATGGCCGATGACGTCTCGGCGTCGTTCGTTCCACTTGCTCTCTTACGCGCCTGTCGCGAAGAAGAGCTCGACCACGCTCTCCTTGCTGCGGCGCAAACCATGGACCCGAACGTTTCGGAGTCAGCGCAATTGCAGGGCATCGATGGGGCAGCCAAGCACCGGCTCGTCCAGTTCTACGCCTCGGTTTTCATGCTGCATGCGATGGCGACACCGGAAATGCGCAGGGCCTTTGGCAACAGTCAGTGGCTAGATGACGTCTCGCTTGACCTGTATTTCGGTGTCCATGCCGAGAGCGTCCGTCGGGCCCTGCCGCCTCTCAGACGCTTCGTAGAGGAGTCCGAGTCCACCAACGACCGCGTCGAATCACTCGGTTACCTCAAGGCCCCGCCTTCCCCGCTTCTTGAGGATGACGACCTCCGCTCCCTTCTGTGGGAACAGAGGGAGCTTCTCGCAGCCGCAGGCACCTTTGCGCCCGCGCCGGACGGCGGCGCTCCGGACCAAGGCGAGATGACCAAAGTCGGGCTGATGGTCGGCCATGCAGTGAACTCAATCTTCGGCTACATCAGCGAGAACTTCGAGCAGCCTCAGCAACGGGAGATTCGCCTGCTCGAGAACTACTCGCAGTACGCAGAACGGTTTCTCGCCCACCCGGGGAGCCGGATCCTCAACCGGACCCTCACGATGGATGAGCTCACAACGGCGATCTGGGACCAATCGAGCGCCCACAACGCGTGGAGCCGCGCGATGGTTTCACTTGGGATCGATATGGGCAACGACCTTGGCATCGTCGTGCCAGTCACCCAGGTCGATCCACCATCGGGACTGATCTACCGGGGGTATCGCCTTGGTGAGACTGCTCAGTTGGCCCAGCATCCTCTTGCACGCTGGTCGGGAAGCGCTGACGGGGCTTTCGATGCCTTCATCCAGGCTGCGGCGAACTACCCTACGACCACGACCAATGTGACGCTCGCCCTCCCATCAAGGTTCAGGCGGCGCCACAACAAGGAAGCAAATCCGGACGGTCTGCGACATCTCCGAGAATGGTTGGAACGCAACAAACCCGGCGTGGCCGTCGGCCGCTTCGATGGCGTTATTTCCGAGGTTGACGAGGAGGGGCGAATCTTCTATGCCGACATTACCAACGTTTCCAACCTCGACATCGCGCAAGCTCGACTGGGGACCGACATGGTCCCGGACACGCAGATGGAATTGCTGACTCCGGGAGGTGTATTTCACTGGACAGTGTTCGAACGCTCCGAAGGCGGCCCCAAGTATCGAACATCTCGACTTAGAATGGCTCCCCGGTCGCGGCTGCGCACCGAAGACATCGACTTGACTATGCGTACATTCTCCTTCCTTGTCGACGCTGAATAGCGAACAGCCGCTGCACGACGAGCTTGAGGTGACGCTCCTCGGGCGCGGCCGCGGTGAGAGTTGCGTCGTTCACCTGGGAGCAGGAAAGTGGATGATCGTGGACTCCTTCAAGGAGCCCAAAACCACTCTAGTGACAGTTGACGGGAAGACCCGACCGCGCACCGCAGGATTCCCTGCTGCCGCCAACTACCTTGAATCGCTTGAAGTCCCAACGTCCGCTGTGAAAGCAATTGTGCTGACCCACTTTCATAGCGACCACTACGAAGGAATGCTTGAGCTTCACTCAAAGTACGACCATGCGCAGTTCGTCGTGCCAAGTGCAGTTCAGCATGGAAAATTTGCTTCGGTCTTCAGTGAACGCCTGGGCAAAGGGCCTCTATACGACGTTGGCCTTGCTGTGAGGAATGCCGACAAACGCGCGTTCGGGGCGAGTGGAGCAATCGGCGGGCTCGTGCGCGCATCTCAAGGATCAGAGATCATCATGGACAGGGCCGCTGGCATTCGTGTACTGGCACTGGCGCCCTCACATAGGGCTGCAGTCGCATCCGCCAAGGAGCTGACGGCTCTCCTAGAGACTCACCCCGACCCGGCCGTGCTCAAGAGACGACTCCTAGATGACAACAGAACCAGCCTCGCTCTGCACGTTCAAGCCTGCGACCAGACGGCGCTGCTGTGCGGAGATGTCATCAATGAACCTGCGGAGTTTGGCTGGGTAGCTGTCGTTGAGCACCCCAACCATCAACAACTGTCCCAGGCCAACCTCGTCAAGGTCGCGCACCACGGCAGCCCGGGCGCGCATAACAAGGACATGTGGAGTCAGCTCGTCATGCCGCAAAGCCCCATGCTCGTCGCCCCATTCTGGCCGAGCCAAATCCCTGGCCGCACCGACCAGCAGCGCCTTGCGAACTTGGGTGACCTTTTTCAAACGGGGCCGTCGGGATCCGAACTGACCAACGAGTGGACCATCACTACGAAGCAGCCCGCGCGCACAGGGATCGTTCAAGCTCGCCGCCGTCCGGGGCAAGACTGGGATATCCGCGTCGCTGATCCAGCCCACCCGGTGGCCGCGAACGACTGACAAGCGAGATTTTCGTGGCCGCCGACACACTGGTGGCCGGGGGTTTGGCCAGACTCGGTCAATGTGCTCGGCTGGATGCTTCCCTGCGGCTGCCACGACGTGCCGGTCAGCGTCATCGCTATCGACACCGGGGCCAAGCGGGGGTGGGGCCGGAGGAGGCCATCACTCAAGGCTGGAAGGTCATCGACGCAAAGCACGACGAGGTGCTGGGCGCCGGCCGCCTGAGGGCCTACCGTCGTGAATGTGACCGACACTGCCATCAGGTTCGAGGTGCTCCCCGCGAGGCTGGGCGACTGCCTGCTGGTGGAGTGCCTGCGCGAGCAGGGCCCCCCGTGGCGGATGCTGATCGACGGCGGACCGCCTGACACCTGGCCCCTGCTCGAGGCGAGGCTCGCGGGCGACCCGCGCATCGACGTCGCCATGATCTCCCACATCGACAGCGACCACATCGGCGGGATGATCCCCTACCTGTCCGGCCCGATGGCCTCGTCGATCGGCGACGTGTGGTTCAACGGGCGCACCCATCTCCCCGACCTCCCCGACGCTCAGCGCAGCGTCGGGCAGGGTGAGTCGGTCGTCGCGGCCCTGTTGGGCACCCCCACGCTGGGTGCGGCGGCGCGCACACCGCTGCCGTGGAACCTCGCATTCGGCGGGGGGGCCATCGAGACGGGCGAGGAGGCGGGATTCGTCGAGCACGCTGTCCCGGGCGGCCCGCTCGTCACCGTGCTCTCCCCGACGACCAAGCGCCTCCTCGCCCTCGCCACGAGCTGGTACGACGCGGTGGAGGACGCTACGCGAGGCGAGGAGGAGGCCGGGGAGCCCGACGTGCTCGCACCGCTCGACGACCTTGCCACCATCGCCGCGGCGAAGACCTCCAAGGACGGCTCGGTCCCCAACGGCTCGAGCATCGCCGTGCTCGTCGAGCACCGCGGTGCCAGCGTGGTGCTCGGCGCCGACGCCTTCGGCACGGTGCTGGGGGCCGGGCTGGCCGGGGTGGCGGCTGCCCGAGGGGTGCCCGCCCTTCAGGTCGACGCCTTGAAGCTGCCGCACCACGGGAGCAAGGGCAATGTGCTCGAGGCGCTGGTCAAGATCGCGCCGGCCCGGCATTACGTGGTGTCGAGCAACGGCGACACGTTCCACCATCCCGACGACGAAGCGCTCGCCCGGGTCGTGATGCACGCGCCGCCGGCACCCACGCTGTGGTTCAACTACCGCACCCCGCGCACGCAGCGCTGGGACGACCCGGACCTTCGCGCGCGCTGGGGCCACCACACCCGCTATCCCGCCGATGCAGCGGGTGGCCTGGTCCTCGAGCTCCCGGCCCGGTGAGGCGATGCCTGCGCTGCCGTGGTTCGCGACCCACTCGCTGCTGCGTGAGGAGCTCCTCGACATCCCGGCGGGCGCGTACGGTGACCCGCGGCTCGACGAGCCGGTTCGGGCGCTGCTCGCCGGGGAGCCGCAGCGCGCCCTCGGCCTCCTCGCGACCCGTCCCGCCGGCCCGAGGGCGTCCGTCGCCCTGACGGCCTGGGCCCGGCAGCTCGACCGCAACTGGTATCCCGGCGACGTGGGGGCGGAGACGGCGGTCGTCTCCAACGACGCCTTCGTCGAGCCGCACGTGGAAGACGACGCGGTGGCCCTCCAGCTCGCGATGGTGGTCAGGCGAGGGCCGACCGCCCTGCGCACCACCAGGACACTGTTGGAGATGTCGCTGCGCGCGGGCGCGATGCCCGGAGTGCAGGAGGCGCTCGCCTATGCCGCCCAGTCGCTCGACACGCTCACCCAGTACGCCACACAGACCGGTCAGCAGGCCCTGATGCCCTGGATCACGCTGATGCGTGCCGACTTCAGCCGTCGCGCCAGCCTGCAGGCGGATGCAGACGCCCTGCTCGGGCTGGCGCGGCAGCAGGCTGCCTTCCTGCAGAGCGGCCCGCGGCTCGCGCTGACCTACCTCGTGGAGGGTGACTGGTACGCGGCGCCCGGGTCGTCGCCGGAGTCGCTCGGGTGGGACCTGGCCCCCCAGGAAGTCGCCAGCCCGCTCGCCGGCGACTTCGCCCGAGCGGTCTCGCTGTGGGACCAGGCTGACGCGGCGCTCGCGGGGTGGGACGTCCCGCGCCTGCGGACGGCGCTGGCACTCCGGCGCGCGTGGCAGGCAGGGCTCGCCGGGCGCTCGCAGGCGCAGCGCGAGTTCCTCACGCTGGCTCGGGAGCTGTCCCGTCGAGCCGGGGACGCCCCCGCCCACCACCTGGCCGCGGTGCACGAACTGGTCGCCGACATCGACGAGGGCCGGCTGGGCCAGCACCTCCTCCAGCTAGGCGGCGGCTGGAGCCCACCTCAGCACGGGCCGGTGGCCGAGGTGCTCCAGTGGGCCGCGACGGCCGGGAGCCGCAGCTGGTGCGTGGGGCTGGGCAGGCTGCTGCAGCGCTGCGGTGACCGCTGGGCCCTCGAGGGGAGCATCCCCCGCGCTCGCGTCGCGTACCTCGCGGCCCTGCCCCTGATCTCCTCCGACCCGTCGGTGCCCGCACGGACCCTTCAGACCGCCCTCGCCCATGCCGACGGCCGTCTCAACCTCGCGGTCAACGCCTTGCTCCGGCTGGACCGCGCCTTCCTGACCGCTCAGCCGGCACGCGAGGACGACGACTTCGCCTTCGCCCAGACGCTGGAGGCGACGACCTCCATGATCGGGGCCCTCCGAGACCGCACGCGCGGTGCGGCCGCGAGCATCACCGCCGACCGGATGCAGCGTCTCCGCGACGACCTCGAGACGGGTCGGGTGGCGACGGAGGCGCGGCTCAGGCCTGCAGCCGGCCCCGTGCCGCGCACGATGGAGGAACTACGGGCCGCCGTGCTGGCGATGCGCGGCGACGGGTCGCTCGGCGCCTCGGGACGCGCCGCGGTCGAGGCGACCCAGCTGATGGTGCGGATGCAGGTCGAGATGGCGTCCACCCAGCTGGTGCTGCTCGACGTCCTCATCGCGATCACCCGCGGCGAGGCGGCCCAGCGCGCGGGCGTCCAGGCGGAGGCGGAGCGGTGGTTCGCCGAGGCGCGCAAGCGGGCGTCCCGTCCGGGCGCTGACGCCTTCATCCCGGCGCTGGTGGAGCTGAGTGCGGGCCGCAAGCAGGCGGCGGGGACGGCGCTCACCCCGGTCGCCGATCAGGTGGCCGACGACCTGCAGCTCCAGCTGTGGGTGCAGATCGGCGACGTGGAGCGGGCGGCTGCCGCGTTGGCCCGCCTGCAGGCTGCCGGAGCAGACCTGTCCGACTGGCGCAGCCGGCTCAGCATCGCCGAGCTCCGCCTGGCCAACGGCGACGCGGCGACCGCCCGGGAGGAGCTGCGCGGTGCGGCGGAGGCGTTCCACGCGTCCCTCGGGCTGCTAATGCGCGATCCCGACCGGCTGGACGCGTGCGACCAGCCTGATGTCGCGGCGCTGTTCACCCTGCGGGCGCGCGCCGCGCTGATGCTGGGCGATGTCGTGGATTCGCTGGCCGCGGCTGAGGAGGGACGCCAGCTCGTCGCCCGCGAGCCCGAGGTGGCCGAGGACGAGCTGCCCTGGGCGCAGTGGCAGCGCGCCGCCGCTGACTATGCGGCGGTTTCCAACACCGTCATCGCACGGCTTGCGGCACCCGTCCCGGACCCGGAGCAGGCCGCCGGTTTCGCGGCACTCGACCGCGCCGACCAACGGCTGGCCGAGGCCGAGCACGCGCTGGACCGGCGCTTTCCCGGCATCCTGATCCGCCGCGCCGCGCCACCGCTGCCACCGTCGGTCCGGGACCTCCAGGCCGGGCTGCCGGAGGGGGCGGTGTGCCTGGACTACCTCGCCGTCGGCGACGACCTCATCGGCTGGGCGATCACGCGCGAGGCGGTCACCCCGTCGATGCAGGCGGTGCGCTATCGCGACCTGAGCGCGATGGTCCGGGCCTTCCATGCCGCCTGCTCGCGAGGCCGGGCATCCGCCGACGAGCTGTCCGCCGCACTGCTCGGGCCCTTCGCCGACGTCCTGCGCTCGCGCGAACGGGTCGTCGTCGTGCCCTTCGGCGCCCTCAACCTGCTCCCGTTCCACGCGCTCACCGTGGACGGGGTGCCGCTCGGCGCGAGCCACGTGGTGTCGTACGCGCCGAGCCTGGTGACCGCGGTCGGGGGCGGTCGTGGCCTCGACCACGCGGTCGAGACCGCCCGTCCCCTGGTCGTCGGCGACCCGGCCTTCGACGCCGAGGCTCGCCCGCACCTGAAGAAGCTCCCCGGCTCGCGGCTGGAGGCCGAGAGTGTGGCCGCCCTCCTCGACGCGCCGGACCCGCTCATCGGCGACGCCGCCACCGAGCGTGCCGTCGCGGCGCGACTGGAGGACTGCACGTTGATGCACATCTCCAGCCACGGCCACCTCGACGAGCTGTCGCCGTTCTCCTCGTCGCTGGTTATGGCCGGCCGTGACGAGCTCACCGTGGCCGAGCTGGTCGGCCTGCGCTTCGCCACCACCCTGGCGGTGCTCACGGGTTGCGACACCGGCCGCGGCAACGCCACGCTGGGCGGCGACGTCGTGGGGTTGACCCGGTCCCTGCTGCGCGGGGGCGTGCGGCAGGTGGTCGTGTCACTCTGGCCTGTCGACGACTGGGTCGCACCGGTGGTCATGAACGGGTTCTATGACGGCCTGCGGCGCGGCCGACCCCCGGCATACGCCCTGGCCGAGGCCCAGCGCTCGGTGCGCGGGCTCGACGCCGACGCGCTCCGAGCGGCCTACGCCGCGATGGGCGGCGGCAGCGGGGAGGCCCAGCGACGTGGAGTCGTGCTGGACCCGGAGCTGCTCGATGACGAGGAGGTGCCCCTGCCGCTGGGAGGGGACGCCGAGAGATACTGGGCGCCCTTCGTGCTGGTGGGCTGAGGATCTGGAGGAGGGAGACGCCGATGACACGCAACCTCGTGCTCTGCCTCGACGGCACGAGCAACGAACCCGAGACCGACGCGACCAACGTGGCGCGGATGTTCGAGGTCGCGACCAAGGACGAGAGCCAGCTGGTCTATTACGACCCCGGTGTCGGCACCATGGGCGCCCGCGGTGCGGTGACCCCCCTCGGCACGCGGCTCACCCGTACCGCGGGGCTCGTGATCGGCTTCGGGGTAAAGGACAACGTCGAGGAGGCCTACACCTGGCTGATGCGCCACTGGCAACCCGACGACCGCATCCACCTGTTCGGCTTCTCCCGGGGGGCCTACACGGCGCGAGCTTTGGCCGGCATGCTCAACACCGTTGGTCTGCTGCGCCCCGGCGCGGACAACCTCGTGCCCTACGCGCTCAAGCTCTATGCCAGGTCCGGAAAGGACAACGCGAGCAAGGACGAGGAGAGAGCGTTCTGGCGGACCCGCCGGTCGTTCGCGACCACGTTCGGCCAGCCCGACTTCCCGCACCCCTTCGATTCGACCCGCAAGCAGGTGCACTTCCTGGGTGTGTGGGACACGGTCAAGTCAGTCGGCTGGCTCAACTGGAAGGCTCAGTTCGAGCAGGCCCGCTGGCCGTTCACCGCCAAGCTGACCAACGTCGAGACCGCCCGCCACGCGCTGGCGATCGACGAACGGCGCCGCCTGAGGTGCCCGATTCCTTCCGGATGCGAGGTCCAATAGAATCCCTCGTGGAAGGAGAATGGTGCAATGAGTTCGAAGAAGGTTCGGTTCAGTCCGGAGTTCAAGGAACAACTGGTGTTGGCG